>Ga0209123_1001908_pt1 | contig 18979 bp, 18 predicted proteins | sample BarGraIncu00431A_FD_184500 | JGI IMG/M metagenome (GOLD analysis project Ga0209123, IMG submission 184500) | Arctic peat soil microbial communities from Barrow, Alaska, USA - Barrow Graham LP Incubations 004-31A (SPAdes) (version 2) | ecosystem: Environmental > Terrestrial > Soil > Wetlands >... | reverse complement strand
TCGCCTCCGTCGTCAACATCTTCCTGCACAGTTCCATGATCTACTGGGTGGTGAGCTTCTGCGGCATCATCGTTTTCACCGGTCTCACCGCTTACGACACCCAGAAGATCAAAAACGCCGGCAACGTCGGCACCAAGGGTGCAATACTTGGCGCGTTGACGCTTTATCTCGACTTTATCAACATGGTATGGCGAAAATATAGGGTTTATGTTGCTAAAATCTCCAAGGCAGCTTTTTACAACGATTTAGACCAGGGCATGCGAATTTAAATTGTATTTTTTTGTTCTCTATAAATAAGGGTTCATGTAATATAAAATATGTAATTAAACTCGCGGGAGTCTAACACGAAAATGGTAACCAGGGTGACTTGGGGGGGGGGGGGGGTGAGTACTCCTAACTGGGTTGACCGCAAGTCATTCGGAAATCTGCATCGCACTCCTTCCAGGACAGGCATTTTGCCAGTTGGCAATAATCCAAGCATAGGCAGTGGTCACATGATTCTTTCCTTCAGCCCAAGGGATCCGTTACACCTTTATTCCTCACCAATGCATTCAACCCTCCACATGTGGTACAAGAAAACCACGGTGATATCCCATATTCGAAACGCCGCTCCGCACGCATAATGTCATAATCAGGACCCGGGATATCAGCACCAGAACACTTCGGATGGCTCTTGCGGATATATTTTTAATCGCTTCGGCCCAATTCCCGGCCTCTTGAGGCGCACCTCATGTTTCTCCTTTTTGCCTGAAAGCAACAGGGCTATATCCTATAGTGCCGCCATACCCCGCTGCTTGCGGCGGGTGTAGTTGATTGAACCTTAAAGTCGCCCCGCAGGGAAAGCGTTAGCGACTCGATGCGACAGCAGAGCGAAGCGTAACCGCCTTTGACTTTGACTCGATCAGGACCACAACGAGCAGACGGTGTTCGGGGGCTTGTCGGGTTGATCAGGGTGGGTCCGTTTACCCCCTCGTCCTCAAAACCGGTTTTAGAGGCTGGAAACACTTTTCCTAATTCGGCGCAAATCACTCATTAACCCACAATTTCAACGGAGGAGCCTTTATTTTAATCGAAAGCTCCCCTTCTCCCTGCCTCCAAAGCCCTTTGATATCTCCCAAAAGCCGGCTTTAGTATTAATTTTACTAACTACACAACACTATCATTCCTATAGACTATGTAAAAGTGATAAATCTTCATTGAATCGAACGTGAATTAAATCAATCAAATTGACCAGTTCAATATACAACAGTTTTTGGGTCCGAAAAATAGAGTAATAATTGTTCGTTTTGATTGATAAGTCACCGATATTAAAAAGAATTGACTCCTGGTTGCTCTTTTGGTAGTCTGACTTTCAAAAACCTCAGACTTGTAGAATTTGCTTTTCACAGCCGATATTACGGGCTAATGAGTCGAGTGATTAACGGGTGCATTTGTGGGGACCATCGCTGACGGGTTCAAGTCGGTACTGTCCTGTTTAATAATATCGATAGGAATGGGTTAGAAGGTTTGGTCTTAATGATGACCACTTTGCGACAGGATAGGCAATCATGAAACAGGTCAATGCGAAGAAAAACTACTTGCTGCTTCATGATGACGGTAGAATTCATTATCCGTTCAGCAAGTTCCTGACAGACCAATCCAATAATGCACATACGCGAGAAGGGCTGAGCCAGTCGCTTAGGGTCTTGTACCGGTTCTGTTCCGCCCATGAGATTGAGCTTGTTGTCAGAGCTATGGAAGGCCGATGTCTTACATATGATGAGTGCAAAAAACTTGCGGGCCTTTCCTACAGACCACTTGGCGAAATGGAGACCTTATCGAACAAGAAAGTGGTACATATAACGAGTGCTAAGGCCGGCAAACCACCGAAGGATCTTCCTCATGCTGTCGAAGATAATACTGCGATGAAGAGGTTGGGGAATATCGCACAATATCTTGAATTCTTCCTTGAGGTCTTTCTTGAACCTAATATTCGTTCCAATACACTTAAGCAAATGATTAAGGACGAGTACGGCAAGTGTGCCAATCAACTACGAACCGAGATTAGTGGAACGCGGCAGGGCCATTTTCAGGACATAGTCAGCTTACCAAGTAACAAGTTCCTTAAAGTCATCAGCGCAATCTACACTTGGCCAGAAAAAGTATTTCTCACTGCTTCAGGGAAACCTTCTCGAACCTTGAACCGCGACAGAGCAATGGCACTGTTAGTATGTGAGGGGCTTCGCCCTGGGTCCGTTGGCAATATTGTCCGATCAGATTTTAGTGCGGATACCAAGCACTTGCTCATCAAGGATAACCGCGATAAACGTGAGAAGGTCACCACGTCAACACCGGTTTTGAAGCTTGGTGCGAGCACTAAAGTTAATAGCGCAGGTGGTGGACTGATTGAACTGTGGCCGTTTACTGTTGCGGCAATTTCTCAATATATCGACGATGAACGCGAGCCCAATCTAGCTAAATGCATGAAAAATAGAAGTAATGGGTTCCTCTTTGTGAAGGGAACAGGCGAACCCGTTAAACACCGTAGCTCTATCACGTCTATGTTTAACCGCCTTGGCAAGCGCCTTGCGGAGTTGGGGTTATTGGATGTGGGCAATGATCCACATTTTATAAACGTAGACCAGTATGACTTCTACGCATACGTTCTAAGACATTCCAGCGTCAGTTTGTTCCTCGAACAAAAAAGAAGTGAGGCTAATGTACTGGACAGTGTGAGGATCCGATATTCATGGACTCCGGAAAGCAAACAACCACTACGATACGCAGCTCGTGCATTTAGCGATCAAGCGAACATAGATTTGATGGGCTTTAATGAAATGCTAATGTCATCTGTGGAGGCAAAAAAGAAATCCCTCGGACAGAAAGAGACAGATGGCCTAACACCAGATGGTATAATCAATCCTTTTCTCTGGAATCCGGACGAAACCCAACCTGCACAGTGCGCAGTTCGAGATTCGGACGATCAGACAGATATCGATTAAGCCGGATTTTTTGAGGCAAAAAAGTCTAAAGTAAGGGTTAAAATAGAAGAGGAGAAAGGTTGAAATGGCTTATACGGTTATTGGGAATACGGTAGTAGAGTGGGATGATACTAAACCTCTCTTCTTCACCATGTCGGAAGAAACCGGGTCAAAAGACGATCGTAGGAAAAAGACTGTCGAATTTGATTTGACCGGTTTACAAAACAATTATGAAGAGCAGTTTTTACTAAATTTTAAAAATTTACTGGTTGAACGTGGGCATCGAATTGCTCTTGTATCAATTGAGACCGAATTTCATCAGCTCAGGTCACTTTTCAATAACATAGTCATATGTAAACTGTTCGACAGACAAATATCCATAATTGACGAGGCCTTTCTACTGGCACTAAATACAAAGTTCGAAAAATTTTCAGCTACTTGTCTGTTAACTTTTAAACGGTATTACATGGCTAATCCACAAGCTCACATATTCGCTCAAAGTTTGCGGGATAGCGACTTTCCAGTTAAGTCCAATAAAAAAGGTTTTGTTGGTAAAACAATTGATAACATTCTTGCGAAGGCTTTAACCCGTACAGCATGTGTAGAAATTCTGTGTAAGTGCGACGAGGCTTATGAAGATGACTCAATTGATATCGGATTTTTTAGCTTCGTCAATCTCGCTTTTGCTGTTTACGTTCGCCCTGATAGTTACCGTCGGATTAGGATAAGTGACCTAGTTTACGATACCCACTCAGATGCATACTTTATCTACATTTCACCGGCAAAAACCGGAGCAGCTAAACCACAAAAAATTTGCTATAGGATTAATAAGAATGTAGGAATTCTTCTTTTGAAACAACGGCAACATGTAATCGACAAATACGGTCATCTTATCAATGAAGATGATATTGGTAAGCTCGCTCTTTTCCCATCCAGAAAGCTTAAAAGCGACAAGTCTGGCTGGATTTCAAAATATGCGAATGAATTTTTCGGAGAGTATGAAACTGGTGGGCAATTCAGCTCATGTTATTTTAACAGAGTTCGGAACATGTTGGGTGAAGGTAAATACACTCTGACTGCGACCGCACTCCGGCACACCATTGGCACACAACTGGCGGCAGACGGGTGTTCTGCGACAACAATTCAGGCAGTCCTGAAACACGCCACTGATAACGTCTGTGTCGCGTACGTAGATATTGCCTGCCAAGCGATGATGAACGCCCTGAGTGATGCCCTGCGGCCAGCATTTGAAGCACACTTGCCAGTATTCGAACGATTTCAATCGAAAAACGATTTACTTACGCCAAACAAGGCCATTTACTCTGAGAATCTTGAAACGGGGCGGATTGAATTGACTGGTGAGTGCGGTAAGCAAATTCGCTGCCTTGCCGCACCGCTGACCTGCTATGAATGCAACAAGTTCATTCCATTTTTCGATGCGGACCACACTTTGAACCTGGACATCTGTCAGGGCGATATAGATCTTTACAAGCATGCCGGCACACCTTATCGACATCTGGTTGAGAAAGCCAAGAGGATTAAGTATTCAATTCAATTGGTGATGGCTGCCTGTGAACAATATCAACAGACTGGTACTGCACAAAAGAGGCAATCATTATGAAGATTATTGAACTTGACCTGTATCGTCACAAACAGGCACTTATCAATTGGATTGAGGACTGTAAGCTAAGAATGAATTTAAAGTTCCATGATATCAACTTTGATGCCGAATGCTGGCCAATAAAAACGCTTCACCAAACAGATCAGGCTGATCTTCACCATTCAACTGGTTTTGCCTACTTTAAATCTAAAGATGAAAGTTTCTGCAATACATTGCGCGGTCTAACAGCCGAAATGATTATCGAAGGTAAGCCGAAATCTACACATGCTCCTATTCAGGCTTTTTGTTGGCTCGCTCAAGTGGAAATCAAAAACATCTTTGAAATCACTCTGAATAACATGAGAAGGATTGAAGACCTTATCTTGAAAAAAAGCAGAGAGAATCCGGCAGCGGCGATACGCATAGGCCATCATCTGTCCATGTTGAAATCCCAGCTTGAACTTCTAGCCCATAAAGGTGTTATACCGAACCTTGGATATCGGCCTAGTCTTGCGGTTAAGGCTGAGTTGAGGAAAATCCATCTGAATTACGAGAAGACAAAAAATACGTCTGATAGAAGCTCTGACTTGGACCGCAAAATTGAATGTTTTAACGATGCTTTAAATGCTCTATACGAGGAGGATCAGAGATTATCTGCCGTTGATCGTGTGGCGATTGCCTTGTCAACGCGCTTAATGTGTGCGCCATCCCGGGTCAATGAGGTTTTGTGTTCTTCAATCGACGATCATGTAACAGTCGAAGATTATACGCAAATGCCTTCAGGCACTGAGCAGGATGTACTGCATCGCGCCCACCAAATGCTCCTCATTACGATGAAGGGTTCAAAGGGAGCATCATGGAGTGCCAAACCGGCACTCAACTTTATGATCCATGCCTTTCACTACACCACAGAGGTCATTTTAAAGCAAGGCAAGCGTTCCAGGATGCTTGTTGAGTGGTATCAGCAGCACCCGGACACCCTATATCTGCCTTTAGAGCTAGAGTACCTCAGAGGTTCGGACCTCCGTGTCTCCGATGTGGCTAGAATTGTAAATATGACCAAAAGTCCTTCTAAAAGTTGTATGAACAATACCCATCATCTCTATGCCTCTCTTTTCGAAGGCAGGCAGACCCAAGATTCGAAGAAACGTGGTGTTGTAGTGCCATTCAAGGATGCCGAGCAGTTCCTGCTTGAAAAGGTCCATGTGGCCATGGAAGATTGCCGTAAGGTTACGTATCTCAACCATTATGAAGGCGATTTGTCGAAAATGCTGTTTCTCTGTGACCGTGATGAAAAGCCATATTTGCCTTGGGCTGTCAATGTGCAGAGTATTAGCCGACGGCTAGCTGGTCTTGTATCGGCTAAAGAGCCTAATTTGTTCCAGAAACTTGGAATTACCATGCCGCAAGATGGCAAAGTGATATTTGGCCGGATTGAGACACATGACCCACGACGATGGCTAACAACTCAAGCCTTGCGGCATGGGGAAAGCCTTTCCGACGTTTTAATAAATAAATGGACCAACCGGTTGAAGCTAGCCCAGCTTAAAGCCTATGACCTGCGTTCAGATGTTGAAATAGCCTCGTCCAGTAAAATGCCGGTAGTCCATGAGTTGGTCGATATTTCCGTTGGCGTCGAGAAGGTTTACAAACTCGAAGAGAAATATGGCTTGAAGACACAAATCGTGACAGTCCCCGATGCGAATATTTCGATAACAAGCATGGATTTGGTCGTGCAGGCTGTCGAAGACCGCCCCGTCGCCCGAACTAGCGAACAAATTATTGTTCTCTACCCGAGCCAATATGGTGTGTGTATGCATCAGCATTACGAAACACCTTGCAGGAATTATGATTCTTGCTTGCCTTGTAACAGCGGAATAGTCGTCAAGGGGCATCTGCCTTCAAATGAAAAGGTCAGAATCCGTGCGCAGTTGCTCTACAAAGCCATCATCCGCCAAATGGAAAAGCTCGTATTAGAGCATAATCGCGGCATAGCCGATGAGCCAGAATCTCTGGCGCAGCACATATTGCATTTGGCTGAGAAGGGTCTTGATCCAGAGAAGATGGCCGACTATCTGATCGATGAGTTTCATGAGATCAAGGATATGATCAAGGACATGCTTTTTGCAAAGCGACTTGAAGAAGCTTTCGTGGGGCGAGGGTTTGTAAAACTGCTCGATGACAAAGAAATACCCGACGGCGCCTTAATGAAATACCACAATCCCGGATATCATGCTGCGCCCACTCTGGAAAAGGCCCTTGATTCCCATGGTGGGCGCGAACAAATTATCCAGGCCGAGCAAGCACTCATTCAAAAGCACCCCCAGTTTGCCCCGAAGGCTCTACATTTGAAGGACGAACGTCATTTGCTGGCAGCTAATGGCGAAGATTTCGAGGAGTAATTATGGCCAAGGTCGGACGAAAGGAATCTATCTCTAAGGAGATGGCTCTTAAAATTTGCAAGATGATACGGTGGATGCCTGACGCGAAGATCCTTGTGGACTGGGACAATGTGATTGCTCACATCAAGAGAAAAACCGGGGAAACCTTCGATTACCGGTACCTCAGCCAGAAGGTGTGGGATGATGACCGTAAGCTCATTGCCGAAGCCTTCTCAGAGGCCAGGGAAGTGCAAAAAAGGATGGAAAGCGACACGGTCCCCAAGTACAAAACATCCCCGAGAGGTGTCCTTCAGAAGCGGATCGCGGAATTGGAGGCAAAGTATCTTGCATTACAGGAAGAACTCGAAAAGGAGCGAGCTCAAAAGGTTGATATCCTTGACACCTTCTTGAACACTCCCTGCGACCTTCAGAAGTTACTCGACAGTGGGAGAGCTGTACATACAAGGAGAACCTGATGGGTTCACGAAAAGGCAGCAACGGCGTTATTGATGGAGAAGAGAATGCGCAGGAGTTCCTGGAAAAGGTTGCGCTCATTGATGATTTCAAACCTTTTATTTTCCAGGGCCTTCTCAGCGTCACCAGAGTTGCGAAAGAATGTGGGTTGAACCGCGACGTTTTCTATACCAATCCTGATATCCGCGACATTCACTGGCCGGCACTCATCAAAAGACTGGAGGATGAGGGTGTCCTTAAACTTCGCGTTGCTAAACCAGTCGAGGAAATGCCCCACCAGCCTCGACGAAATGCAGCGAATGATTCTCGAACGAAGCAGATCCAAGAGGAGAACGAAGCGGTCAAAGCCGAAAACCGCGAACTAAGGCGGAGACTGGGAAAGCTGGAATCCATAGATGAGATATTGCACTCGACAGGGAGGATTCCTTGGTGAATCAGAACGGCGGCGTTAACGTTCAAAACCGTGAAGAGGCACTGGTCAAAGTGCTGGAAGTGCGCCTCCAGAGCAAGTTTGGTGTGATCTTCAGAGGTCAGAGGATCACTTCAAACGGAGAAATACTGGACACTCACAATCAACTGGTTGTGCGGGTATTTCAGCGTGATCTCTCCGTCCCGGTCATGCCTGGTCAGTGGTGGAACGTAGGAGGTAAGGTCGTAACACGCCGATTCGTCAACAACCGCGGGTTCGAGATGACTGAACATCAATTGGAGGTTGACCAAGGCCAATACAGAATGATCATGCCTTCTGGTTCCCATGTTGTTGATTACCTCACACGCAATCCTCGCTTCCGTGGTATTGGGAAAATCTCGGCAGAAAGGTTATGGGAGGCATTTCAAGAGTCACTATACGACATCTTGGATGCAGGGGACGCCGATAGACTAGCCGAGGTTGTCAAAGAGAAAAAAGCTTCAATTCTTGTAGCTATTTGGCAGGAAGAAGGTTTAGCCAGCACCCTGCAGTGGCTTCACGCACACGACATAGGCCTAAAGATTGGTCGCCGGGTACTCGATTACTTTGGCAAGGAAGCCGCTAACAAAATTGAAGAAAACCCTTACAGGCTATTGAGCTTCTCGGCAGACTGGCAGGAAGTGGATGTTTTCGCACGCAATAATCTTCAGGTAGAACCGCATGATGAAAGAAGGCTTCAGGCAGCGGTCGAAGAAACCGTCTACAGGCACTTCAGTCGCGGAAACACCATTGTTGCTCGCAAAGATTTAGTTGCCGGTCTGCGCGATATCCTGAAAGGTGAACTGCACACCCGGGAGCTTATCGAAAAAGCGATCGAACACTGCCGAATGACAGGCCGATTGCTGTTTGACCATGAAGGTAACGCTTTCAGCTTTGGCGCCGCCATCCTTGAAAACAACGTGGTTGACTGCATCAGCTTGAGGCAAGGCAAGAAAAGCAAACCGTGCGATGTTGACCGTATCATCCGCGCCTATGAAGATCGAGAGGGGTATGATTTCAAGCTAAACAAGGAGCAAAGGCAAGCAGTGCATTTGGTTGCAGAGAATGAGTTCGCGGTTGTAACTGGTGGTGCCGGCGTTGGCAAAACGACCGTACTCAAGTGTGTTTTCGATGTGCTTGACACACAGGGTTACAATGTCACGCAGCTTGCTTTGGCAGGCAAAGCTGTGAAAAGAATGATGCAAGCCACCGGCCGCCCTGCGTTCACGATTGCTAGTTTTATTAAGTCGATGAAGAAGCTCGAAGGCCAGGCAGAAGGAGGCGCTTCAGGCAAGAGAGCTCTAGTGGTTGATGAGGCCTCCATGGTCGATTTGATTAGCTTCAGCGCAATAGTAAGGCTTATCGATGACGACACCAAAATTGTGATGGTGGGTGACCCTCACCAACTCCCTCCAGTTGGTCCCGGATTAATACTCCATTGTCTCACGAACATTCATGGTATCCCACATGTCGAACTGAAGGTGCCAATGCGATTCGGAGACGAAATTGCCGAGATAGCCAATACAGTCAAGGATGGAGTCTTTCCTGGCGTAGAACAGTTCAACCAGAGCGTACGGTTTATCGAAGTTCACGAATATGATATGGGGGAAATGGGTTCGAAATTGTATCTTGAATGCCCTGATGACTCAGTAGTTTTGTGTGCTACCCGAAAAATTGCACATACTATCAACCTTAGGATCCAGGAAACACTGAAAAAAAATAAAAAGCCGCTTCGCTTGTTCAATGTTGAGGAAGATGTTTGGGAGCATCTAGGCTTTTTCGAGGGTGATATGCTGATTTGTACTCAGAATCATTGGGATCTTGGAATTCAGAATGGATCCATCGGCCAACTTGTAGAGATCTTTGAGGAACCTATATCCTTGGACGATGATGACGAATGCGACTCCCCAGCCTTGGGTTTCATTGAGTGGGATGATGGAGTGGTAAGACCGCTTCGTGAGGACTTGCTTGATAGTTTGGAGCTAGGCTATGCGCTAACGGTACACAAAAGCCAAGGTTCCCAGTGGAAGCGGGTAATTGTCTGCCTTCCAAACAAAAGCGGGTCTAAGAAGTCGAAGATCGATCGGAGCCTTGTTTATACAGCTATAACGCGTGCGCAAAAGGAAGGCATCATCTGTGGGCAGCACAAACATCTTGTACAGGCCGTGATGCGTGAAAAGGAAGCTGATCGGAGAAAGATTGGGCTTCCAATGCGGCTAGCACAACGTAACATTTAAACGTGGTGATGTTGCCCAAAGTAAAGTGAAAATCAAATTGCAACAGGAGGAGCAGGATGGGAGACATTATTGGTAGGGATGATGAGTATTTGGGACCGTTTGGTTTGCCGACAGGTATCAGATGGGGCTTCCCAGCAAGGCCCCTTCTGGTCGGTTATGTCTGGGAGTCGGTGGTTCCGAACCATGCCCCGGCCCTCGAAAACCAGATGGAGGTCGTACAGGGTTGCGATAAAATCTACCACGACAAGATTGTGGTGAAATCAGGCGAGATGTCCCCCCGCACGCAATTGAAAGAAATGTTAAATTTCCTCCATGGAGACGACACCGTAGTGGTCTATAACCTTGGCTGTTTGGGGACGTCGGCAATGGAGGTAATAGGTTGCGTGACCAGCCTACTCACGGCCTTCAATTGCCATTTACATATTCCTGAAAATATTGACACAACAGATCCAGGCACATTCGCAACAGTCCTTGGCATGTGTCAGGGGCTTTTGTGGGCCGAGACAGATAACTTCAGTGGTGCGAAGAGGTGGATAGGGCTGCAACGCGGGGGTACTCAGCTTCAAAATCCTTAGTCTCCTCTTCTTGAGTAACAGAGATTTTGGCTGATGCTTTAGTGCTTTCCCCTTCTTTTCTTCCCCGACGGTCGACTGTTTTGTAGATGAGCGTCCCAGAGGTTGCAGTCATAAAATGCAACGTGCCAGAATGGTGAGGATTACCTGCGGATGTGTGTGCAAAAAGTACACTTTTGGCACACCTTGCAAGAACTCTACGAAACACAAAAAAACTTGCAACCTGGACGCGTTTTATGTGCCAAAACTTCAGCCAAAAACAAAGTGCCAGCTATTGACAGTTGAGACAAGTTATGGCACTGTTGTCCTGCCAAAGAGGGAGGTTGCTTATATGGTCCACAAGATAGGGTATGCGCGGGTTAGTACCAGAGACCAGAACCTCGACAGCCAACTGGACCGGCTCAATGCCGCTGGATGTCATAAGGTCTATTCAGATAAGACAAGCGGCACAACGGAGTCACGCCCCAACTGGGACCAACTGCTTGTGCAACTTAGGCAGGGAGATTCGGTGGTGGTGACCGAATTGTCGAGGATGACCAGATCCCTCACGCATCTTCTGGCTCTCGTTGAGGAATTCAATAAACGGGGTGTCAGTATCGTCTCTTTAAGTGAGAACATAGATACCTCCTCCGCAGCAGGCCGTGCATTCCTTGGGATGATGGGAGTCATCAACCAAATGGAAAGGGACCTCAAATCTGAGCGAGCCGCGGCCGGAAGATCCGCAGCGAGGGCGAGGGGGAAGACTGGGGGGCGGCCGAGAACCAGCGTGGACACACTCGAGAAGGCTAGGATACTCTACGAAAACGGCGGGCATACTGCAGCAGGTATTTGTAAAACCCTTGGAATTGGTCGACGCACTTTCTTCAGGCATCTTGCGGAGATGGGCCAGGCGGAATTCGAAGCCAGGCAGGAAGCAATTGCCAATCCATACGTACCGTTAAATGACGAATTTTAGCGGCCTGGGACTTCACGCACAACCAGAAAACTAATAGCTCTGCCGTCTTTTAATAAACCAAAACTACCAAAAGCTTGGTAATGCGCTATTTTAGCTGTATGCTTGGCCATGTTGCTGTGAGGGAACTCAAGAAGGCAGAGGACCCAAACATTTACCCTTCGGATCGGGGTTAAATTGGTCTACAGGCGATTCTGAGGGAAAAGAAAGGGCAGGACCGATAGCAGGAGAAGTCGGCCCTATGGAGCCCTGTAGTGGCCCTATGATGGAACTATCCAGATCAAGCAAGTGGTTTAACTGCCGACAACGGGCCAGAACTGCAGGTTCGAAAAACCTACAAAGGTAAGGAGATAAAATGGGAATTCCAGCACATCAACCAACTTATGTGAACGTTCGCAGCAACTCGATGGCAGCCGTTTTTGGCTGGATGGCAGCCGGTTTGGGTATTACTGCCATGGTCTCCATGATGCTTGTAAGTAGCCCAGCCCTTTTCGCGTTGGTTACTGGCAGCAAAATGATCATTTACGGCGCCTTTATCCTTGAATTCGGCTTAGTGGTCGCCATTAGCGGATTCGCAGCCAGAATGGGAGCTGCGACAGCCGCGCCGCTTTTTTTCCTTTATTCGGCACTGAATGGGATAACTCTCTCTGGTATTTTCTTGATTTACACCCACCAGTCTATCTCGTCGGCTTTCGTCACCACTGCGGGCACATTTGCGATTACTAGTGGCTACGGGATAATCACTAAACGTGACTTGACATCGGTAGGGTCTTTCTGTTTTATGGGGCTGGTGGGCATCGTTATTGCGTCGCTAGTGAATATTTTCCTCCACTCCGGGATGCTCCAATTCATCGTTTCCGGACTTGGACTTATTATATTTATCGGACTCATAGCATACGATTCACAAAAATATAAAGGAGCTGAAGGCGCTGCTGCTATCTCAGGTGCTCTCTCCTTATACCTTGACTTTTTGAACCTTTTTTTGATAATGCTCAGACTTTTCGGGAACTCTCGCGATTAAGTTCAGATATACAATATGCTGTACTGGTCCTACGGTGGCAGACGGACAAACCGCTGCTCCATGAAACGTTGTAACAAGGTCTTAAACCAAAAACGGGCGGTTCAACCGAAGCCTCATTATTAGCCGAAAGGGACACTCCGTATGGCACCAACATTCCACGCCGCATCCATTGATGAGCACCTTCGTAATCAACCGATGGGCGAGTTCTTCGTCAGGCACCACAGCATAAATGCCGCACAGGTTCGCAGGTTTGAGGAATGCTTGACTGCTGCAAGCGATGAAAAGCCACTCCAATCCTTCTTCGAGGAGAATCCTACCCTGCTTATCCAGCACTTACGTGCGAGCGGACGCTTCGTCATTCCGCAAAAACGCCTTGGTGCAGAATTTGTTCCGGACTTTGTCGTAGGGGAACATCATTCATTTGGATATGACTGGCACCTCATTGAACTTGAGAGCCCTAGAATACCACTTTTCACAAAAGGTGGTGACCCAAGAGCCCAACTCACCCACGCCATTCGCCAGATTCATGACTGGCGCGCATGGCTCCAACGAAATCAGAATTACGCTAGTCGCACGCGATCGGAGTCTGGATTGGGATTGATAGACATCACATCCAATGTTCCAGGCCTCATCATCATGGGTCGCCGTTCTCTTCTTAACAGTTCAACGAATGATCGCCGACGCCAAATGATAGCGGACTTGAACATTCAGATTCACACGTATGACTACATTCTCGAAAGAGCAAGAGCTGCGGTTGTAGCCTAACAACCGAAAAAGAAGAATAAGTTTTGGGGGGCAACCCTTGCGAGTGAGTCCAGAGGGGCCAGGTCTGCCCATTGCCCAACCTGCGACGAAATATTCCTCTGAACCTACGCCTCAGAACATTGAGTCGCTTCGACCTTTTCAACGATAGAGGCGGCATAACGGGGAATAGAAATGATATCAGAAAAAACTGTGGATTTTTGTCCATCTTGCAATGAAACTCTTCCCTATAACAAAATCAATAACGAACTATACTGTTCGGTTTGCGGCAGATCAAAGGTGTTTGCTTCTAAGTTGGCACAAAATCGGGCTTGCCGCCAATTTCAAGTCAAGTTCCCATCGTTTGGGCGGAAAAACCAAATTAAAACCAATACTCTTGATATTGCCACTGAGTCAATAAAGGAGGGGAATATGAATTTATTTGCACTCAACAAGCCCCAACGAATAACTATGATCATTACCTCTTTATTACTACTTTTTATTGCTATGGATGGGCATTTGGTCCCTGTAATAGGTGTGGCATTGGCCTCAGTATTTATAATTATGGCATTGGGAAAATCCAGTGGCACTTCATCAACTATGATAGAAATTCTAGAGAATACCGCAAAGAATGCAATAATTAATAATAATCTTTCAGAAAAAAATAAAGAGTTGGAATTGATAATCACCGAGATATCATGTTTAGATAGCAAAATTCATAAATATCATAAATTACTGGAATTTGCCACGGACAAAGATAAACAGGAATATTATAGCAATTTACTTAGGCTGACTGAGTCGCTTGACTCTCAAATAAAGCATAAAATAGAATATGCTGTTAAAAATGCAAATCTCGAAAAAATGAAAATCAAAAATGATAGTTTTGAATGTGATGGTTTTCCTTATGGAAATAACCGAAATAATTAGAAAGGACAGCTACAGCCCCAACTAGGCCGTTGCTCTCTGGAACGTTCTGTCGGGTTGACCCTTCATGCGGTAGCTTTGTCGACCAACTCGCCAGCCACATCGCACGTATTCAGCCCAGGCTGCGAGGTTTTACGCGTCGAAACTTGTTCCGGATGCGCCAATTCTACGAGACATATCAAGCGGATATAAAAGTGTCACCACTGGTGACACAATTGCCTTGGACGCATAATCTCATCATCCTTGGACAGAGCAAAAGAGCGGAAGAACGAGAATTCTATCCGCGGATGAAGGGATTTGAAGAATTCCCAGTTTCTGTGAGCTTGTGCGCCCGAACTGGACCCAAGATTGCCACAAACTTAACTGACAGACCGAAGGTGCCAATTTGCGAAGATACTTAATAGCAATACCCATGCTGACATTATTAGCGTTTGCTATGGGAGCGCCTTTAGTGGTTTCAGGGGAGAAAGCTCCAGTTTTTAACAATAACACCGTAAAAAATGCCAAAAATACCAACTATTATAGCCAATCCTCCAATTATTATAAGGATGAGCGACCGCAGCGGATTCAAATTGTCCCACCCCCACAAGATGATCCAGAACGTGGGGCCTACGATAAAGAGCAAAGTCACAAGGCCAGTATGGAATTCGTTGGTATTGCCATCTCTGTGCTGACGGCTATTATTTTCTTTTTCCAATTGATCATTTTTGGACGGCAAGCAAGCCGTCTCAGCGAAACGGTTATTGCCACCGAAAAGGCCGCTGAGGCTGCTAAAGCCAGCGCTAGCTGCCTTAAAATGATCGAACGCGCCTATGTCTTTGCTTCCGTAAGGACGGAAAATGGCTTCGCGATAGTAGACCTCAAAAACCACGGGAGAACCCCTGCGGTCCTGAAAAGTGTTTACCCTCAATTGGGATTTCACAATACGCCTCCTCAGACCATTGATGACCGGCCTAGGTCTGTCATACCGGATGGAATTGGCATCGGCAGTAACGAGGTGTGGCCCGCAACCGTTCTTCCAGAGCTCAGCGAATTCGTGCCTCCAATCCGAATGTCCGAGCAAGGATTCACGCTGTTCTGCTACGGTTCGATCGATTACAGGGATGTTCTCCAAGACAAAAGGAACACTGGATTTTGTTGGCAATTCGATTCCGAACACAATCAATGGAGCATAGCCAAAAGCGATCTGAATTATTACGACAAAGACCAAAACGAAACGTAACATTGCTGCCCCTTATCGGTTATGTGGGGACGTGGGGCTCTAAGCCTGAGGCGGACTCACCACCTCCGATTCTAGGAGAAAGTCGCTGGGGCAGGGTCTGAAAGTATGAAAGATGCTGGAAGAGAAGTGCCAACCAGTTCCAACAAGACAGTGACGTGGTCTAAAATTGCCAGGTCAACTCCCGGTCGTAGGACACGTCGAGAAGCTAGAATCCAATCAATAACTGATTGAGGATTTATATGCGGTGCTTAAACTGTAATAAGGTGATCCGAGACAATACTGTGGAATGTCCTTTTTGTGGCCAAGAGGACTCGTGCAATTTGGAGAGGTTGCTGACCGGTTCTCTTGATCTGGACGATCCTGAAGCCTCGGATAATACATGTCCCTGCTGCGAAGTATATGACTACAAGGGTGAAAAAGGCGACTACAAGCCTGGCATGTGTTTTCGCTGCGGCTGGAGTGAGGGGATGCCGGCGGTCGGGAAAGAACTCCCTGATAGGTTTGACGAGGATTGGGAAGATTGGCGTGATCGCGCCTACCCGAAGGAGCGAAGTGAATGAGGAGTAAATACGCCCTGCTTTGTTCGAACGATGGATTCGGGCAAGGCAATTTCATTTCTCCCTTCATATAAAATTTGCGATGCCGCACTTAAAACTACTTGGAGTCACATATATGGCAGATATAACTGAAGAGGAAAAATACCGGCGTAAAGCCAACTTGCTACAAAGAGCCCTGACGGATGCGGAGGAGATGGACAAGCGGGATACAGAGAAAGAAGCATCCAATCCAATAAAGCCAGATACCATGAGAAGGTTTGTCATCGAAGCTTAGGACCGCTAACTTATTCAAGGGCTATGGGATAAAGACAGACGACATTCAAATCGAAGAACCTTTACATAAATCCGTCGGCCACATAGAAATTACTATTTGCACTCACGCCACCACAAAACTGGTTGAATCAATTACCAGGCTGCTTGTGGTAATATTATCTTACACAAAGAATAAACCTGACCAAACTAGAGTAATATCCTATGTCAATAAGAGCGAAAAAGAGGTTTTCAAACAAGTTGAGACTCTTGCTGGCGTAATAAAAATAGAGTGCGCAGAGGAATGAACAGTAAGTCGCTTGCTTCATCTGAATATTTTACAATTACCGTTGCATGATATGCAGTTGATTCGAGGGTATGCCAGTGGACGATAAAGAGCTGAAAACCGTTATAATGAGGCTACTACCAAGGCTACAACCACAAAATGACATACCAGCGAAAGAACTTGAAACTATACTTGTAGAAACAGTTTATCAAAACATTCGGGCTACAACACTTCTCGACAGCTGTTGCATTTCAAACAATATCCAATTAAGCCAAATAAAGGCTGCTATACACAATCTTGTTTATAGAGCCACTAATGATGTTTATTATCATGACAGAAGACAATTCAGTTCACAGATAAGGGGAGAAGGCCACACCAGAACTGTAGACGAAGTGTCCCACAGGATTGCCATGGATATTTGGCAAAAATATTGCTTCAACAGAACAATTACCAAGCCAAACCTTGATGACTTATGCCTACTTTGCATGACGGATAAAATAGCCAAATTTAGCGGATTGTTGTGTGATTACTGTAATGAAGCAACAAAGCTCGGATTGGACGGTAGTCTCGGGGCGTATTTGGTGAGAACAAAGATACCTAAACAACAAACTCATGAAGAAGCTTGTTGTAACTTGAAGACCCTTATTGAAACGATTGGATACATACCTCCTGCCGCCATGCTGAATTATAACGCAAACCCTGGACGATCAATAATTCAGGAACTGGCTTTACGCCAGATGGTGTTGTATGACGATTACCAATTAATCAAGCTACTTGCTGTTACATATACAGGAAAGTGGTACAAAGCGACGTTTGGGAGCTGGCTGAAAGCGCTTATAGTGTCACAAGTCCTCAGCGATGGGACACGAAGAACATCATACGGAACCATGACGGTTGCCAATGACGGTCACGACTGCCGTTCTCTGGCAGAAAAAACTATAGATGACTGGCTGTTTGCGCATGGTATTGAACATGAAATAGAGCCTGTTTATCCAAACGACCCAGAACTAAACCCTTCTGGACAAATGAGAGCGGATTGGAAAATAAACCACGTTTTTGTTGAGTATTTTGGATTAATGCAAAAAAAAGAATATTTAGAAAAAGCACGAAAAAAAGAAGTATTGTGCGCAAGGCATAATATCCATCTGATTCCGCTCCTTCCTGACGATCTGTTCTCACTAGATATAAAACTTTCGCACCTGATTCCCAAATAAAGTCGCAGGTGGGGGGCAGGTGTGCAATTGTATAGAGAACCCAACACTTGGTTTTCGCGTCAGGAGACAAGGCCGTCAGCAGCGCATGGCAACAGGCAGAAGTCCAGCTTACTTGAGCCATGGACAGCATATTTCGTTCGGTCCGAGATCAGCAGCAATGATGGCCCTGGCGGGGACGGACCTTCTCATGCGGCGGCTCTGCCCAGCATGCCGGAAGCACCGGCGGTGGCCTTCTTGAGTCCGCCGTCAGACAGGTGGGCGAATCGCCGGGTCATCTCGATGTACTGTTACCCAGCAGCTTCTGTACGCCGAAGAGGCTCGCATCACCCCCTGACTGCCATTCTCGCCCAAGCGCCGACCTCAGCAGCAAAAGGGTGCGCCCCCATTGGCGAGATCCTGCAAATGCTCGCCAGAGGTGCGCGAGACCGACTACGAAACCTTCTGCCGCATAAAGCAATTGCACAAGCACAAGGGGCTGCGGGCCGCCCAGATCGCCCGCGAAACGAACCTGGACAAGAGGACTATGAGGAGAGATACCTCAAGGCCGAGAAGTTCACCATTCTTGAGGAGGCTGCACAGCGCCCGAGCAAACTTGATACCTTCAAGCCGTCGGTGGTCCAGATGCTGCAATCCTACCTCTATTCCGCAGCCCAAGGTTCTGCTGCGTCTTCTGGAGGAGGGGTTCGGCGGGGGCTACACCGCGGTCAAGGAGTCGTCCGCAAGGTCTGCCCCAAGAGGTGACATTGGCGCTCACTGCGAACTGTCGCCGGAAATTTTTGGCTGCCTTCCCCCCCCCGTTTTTTTTCTTTTGTTCCCTGCTTGGCCAAAAATAATATGCATACAAAATGTCGCGAAATAGCCCCATAGGGGCATATACCGGTACATTTCATTACATCGTCAGCTGAATTTGTAACTAAATGAATGGCATTCAAATCAGCCAACTCACCGATATCATATGCATATCAGTCAGTCATACAGGTGGCTGGACTACATATATTTTCGCCATTCAATCTTTTCCTGCTCATGCTGAGACTGTTGGGCGACCGTAAATAGTTAAGCCCCTTGCCAACGCCGGTAATTCGCGCCATCGTTCCCACGCTCCAGCGTGGGAACGGAAATCCCCGGACGCTCCGGCGTCCGA
>Ga0209123_1001906_pt1 | contig 18996 bp, 12 predicted proteins | sample BarGraIncu00431A_FD_184500 | JGI IMG/M metagenome (GOLD analysis project Ga0209123, IMG submission 184500) | Arctic peat soil microbial communities from Barrow, Alaska, USA - Barrow Graham LP Incubations 004-31A (SPAdes) (version 2) | ecosystem: Environmental > Terrestrial > Soil > Wetlands >... | reverse complement strand
AAAAGACCTCGTCTATTCCTATGTGCGAGCCGTTATCGTAACTGAGATTCACACGCTGCAAGTTTACCAGGCTGACGACTTTATCCAGAGCTTTGAATACCGGATGCCAACCGAGTTCAGCTCATGAGATAACTGCTAATAATCAGGGGGTCGGGTAACCGATGTCCTGGCACTTTTTAGAGTTAGGCTCGGGTAACCGATGTCCTGGCATTTGTGACCTAAGCACTCAAATGGGTTTGGCAAACAACTTACGCAACTTACCAACGTCCCGCCAGGCCGCATTGTTTGGACATTGACCTAATAATTATCGAGTGTTAGCTTAACCCACCCCCACTAAACTTTCCACCTAAGATTGCATATGTCTGTAGGGTCATGTCGCCTTGTGAGTTCGGTTTAACTAAACCGGAGATTCTTTTCAAAAATGCCGATAAAAGTAACCAATTGAATATTCTGTAAATTATCTACATTATGTGGTATCAGTAGGGGGTTGGTAGGTGAAATTTTAAAAGCCCTTCGGCTCGAGTGCCGCGGTAACGTAAAGTTTTAATCCCTCCGGGTAAATTCCCCGCCCCTTGGGGCGATTGGTTTAAGTCCGCCAGCGTTTACAGCGGTGGACTATCCCGGTGATACCCCGCTACTTGCGGCGGGGTAGTTCATTTGCATGTTCGGCATTTGGAATATAAATTTTCTAATTACTATACTGTTAAGTAAGATTTTTCGGTAAAATCTTGCAAAGGTTGCATATCATGGCACTAGTTGATCTTAAAGAATTGTCATCAAGAGAAAGTGAACGAGTCGAATGGAAAGAAAACGTAGCTGACACTGATAATGTAATAAAAACAATTGTTGCTTTTGCTAATGACATCTCAAATCTTGGTGGAGGATATGTAGTTTGTGGCGCTAAGGAAGGTAAGGATGAAGCAGGGTTTCAGAAATTACAGTTAACAGGCCTAACTTCGTCTAGGCTAAAAGAGATTGAAAATAAGATTTTTAGTGATTGTCGGGATAAAGTTGACCCACCGGTAATTTTGTTGTCAGAAGAAGTCCCCATTGCCGATCCTGAAAAACGTGTTTTAGTTTTTATAATTCCTTCAACTGGGCACGCACACAGTTACAGATCTAGTGGCAAAGACGCCTCCACATATTATATTAGAATTGGCAGAGAAACTAGAGAGGCTAGAAATGGTCTTTTAAGAGAGTTGCTTGTTAATAAAAAGGTATTAGATCCTTGGGACAGGCGAATAAATCCAAATGCAACAATAGCTGATATTGATTTGATTATTTTTAGAGACCATTTACAGCAAATGGGCTTATGGGATCAAAATAAGTCACTGGAAGACTATATCTCTGATTCTGAACGGTTGTCAGCTTTCGTACCTCCTTTGGCAGGTAAGGAACAACTTACCGGAGTCATTAGGCCTAGAAATTTTACATTACTTATGTTTGGTAAAACCCCCACGCAATTTTTCCCTGGTGCGTTCTCCATATTTTCAATCTACAGAGGTAAGGACAGGAGCGAGCCAACTGCTGAGAGAATCGAAATTATTGGCACGATTGCTGAACAAGCTAGAAAATTAATCGAATTGATTGATGTTGAATCTTATACTGCATTTGATAAAAACGATCCCAATCCCAATCAGGTTAAATACCCCAAAAGGGCATTACATGAAGCTTTAATTAATGCGATAGTTCATCGGGATTACGAATCTGAGCAACCTGTACGAGTTACCGTATTTTCGGATCGCATTGTAATAACCTCGCCAGGAACCTTAGCTAGGACAATTGATCCAACGTCATTTAAGGAAGGGAAATCGTCGCCTTACTGGAAAAACCAGACCTTAGCATATTTCTTTAATAAATTACAGCTTGCGCAAAGTGAGGGGCAAGGGATTCCCACAATTCTTAAAACCATGCGTGATGAGGGGTGTCCTGCTCCAATTTTTGAAATAATGAGTGATAATCTAACTTGCATTCTCCCTGCTCACCCGAGGCATGAATTGCTTAGAGACCTCGCTAAGATAGAAAACAGTATCATCTTAGGCGAGCATGCTAAGGCAAAAGCACATCTTGAAGAGTTACTTGATAAAGATCCATATAATTTTAGAACTATTGAACTATATTGTGAAGTACTCAACCTAGACGGAGATCCGAAGCGTCTTTATCAATTTGTTAGCAGTGGTAAGATGGTAATTGAAAAACTTAACTCGGGTACATTGATTCTTGTTGCAGAAACATTGATGATGGCAAAGAATGACATTAATATAACCGAGTATGCGCATCAGTTATTACTTCATGCTATGAAAGGGCGTCTTGAAGAAAATGAAATTAAAAGAGTAGCTATCAATCTTAGGAAGGGTAAAAATGATGAAACAGCTATTGATTTTTTGAATGACGTTTTTGTTAAAAACCCAATCCTCTGTAATAATCATACACTATTAGATATAAGAGCCAAGGCATCTATTGATTTGGCAAAAAAATGCCTTGATACAGCAAAAATGGATAACATTAGCTATGTCATGAAGGGGAAGGCATGGGACAAGTGTAGGCTTTACCTGTTAGATGCTGAAAAAGATTTAAATAATGCTTTGCATTATGTAAATAATGAAACTGACAAAGAATATATTATGAGAGATATTGATTTTCTACGGACAATGAAAGAAATTTCGAGAAAGCCTGAGCGCAAAGAACCGACTGAGAGCAAAGAACCGACTGAGCGCAAAGGTTCTGGCAAAAAGAGACGGTTCTATCCCCCCAAAAAAATTAACTAATACAGAAGCGCGGGGGGCAGGTCTTGAGAAATTATTGCCATTCGTGCCAGGCATTGAATAATCGGATAACTTTTCGTGTCGCTGCCAGGAGGCGGCGGGGTCAGGCTAGACTTTCGGACATTTGGGTGATTGAAGATTGGTGGAGAATGTCCGAAAGGCTAGCCTGACCCCGAAACTTGACCCCGAAACTCTTATTCGGAAACCGGGAGATCCCGGGATCGACCGATTGTCATCCACAGTCGGTCCGGTCGAGAAAGGCCGGAGGCTATAATCTCGACATGCACGAGGGAGAAGGGGTCAGCCCTTGACACGGGACAAAATTGAAAGGCGAGAACCAATCACAATATAATTGGCTCGTGTTAAGGGCTGACCCCTCTCTTCCGGCCGTACCCACTGCCCCTATGCCTGGCCCCACTGCCCCTGTAATCTGCCAAGCAGATTGTAGGGGTTTTTTTGTTTAGAGGGCCCTGCCGGACTAGAACATGACCTTTACCAGCAGGAAGCCGATGGCGACGGAACTGAAGGTCGCCACCAAGCCGGGAATCATGAAGCTGTGGTTCAGGATATACTTGCCAATGCCAGTGGTACCGGTGCGGTCGAAGTTGATGGCCGCCACGACTGTCGGGTAGTTGGGGATGAAGAAGTAGCCGTTCACAGCCGGGAACATGGCGATCAGGAAGGGAGCCGGGATGCCGAGGCTGATGCCGAGCGGCATCAGGGCCCGCACTGTCGCGGCCTGGCTGTACAGCAGGATCGACAGGGCAAAGAGGGCGAAGGCGAACAGCCAGGGGGCCTGGGTGACCATCCCCTTGATGGAACCGCTCAAGAACTCCATGTTGCCCATGAAGAAGGTGTCGCCCATCCAGGCGATGCCGAAGATGGCGATGACCGCCTGGATGCCGGCTATGAAGACGCTCCCCTCGACCACTTTGATAACTTTCACCTTGCACACGAGTAACATGAGGGCGGCGATCGAAAGCATAACGATCTCGATGACGTGCGGCATCCCCAACTTCTCCTTGGTTAGGGACGGGCGCTTTTCGCTGAGCTTTACTATGTGAAAGCCAAAGGGAGACCTGATGATCTCGCTAAGATCGCCCGGATTTTTAAGGCTGGAACGGGCTGTTTCGAACTCCGGCAGCATCTTGCCCTTCGTCTGCCACCCCATTTCGCCGCCACTGGATGCCGTTGCATCGACTGAACTCTTTCTGGCCGTTTCCCCGAAGTCGGCACCTGCTTTCAACAGCGCCAGTGCGTCCTTGGCCTCTGGCTCGCTCTTGAACACCATTTGGCTGATCTTGATATCGCTCCCCATGCTCCATTCCGGCCGCATCTGAGGCAAAGAGCCGAAGAGGACCACCAGCAGCGCCCCTGTCAGAAAAAGTGTCACGGCGAACTTGGCGCTGAACGGGGTGTTTTTGAGTGCCTCGCCAACCTTCTCGGATCCTGCCGGATTGAGGACCGGCACCAGCCCGTCCTTGACCCGCTGCAGGTACTCCGGGTCCTGATCGAGGTTCTTGCCTAATTTGTTGGAGATGAAGGCGGCGATCATGACACCGATGAAGGTAGACGGTATGCAGACCTTCAGGATGTCGATGAGTTCGATGCTGGAGCCGAACTTTGCCGTCGATCCGCTCAATAACCCCAGCAGGGCCACCGTGGCCGCCGCGATCGGGCTGGCGGTGATGGCCTGCTGAGAAGCGATGACCGAAATGGACATGGGACGCTCGGGACGGACCCCGGTTTCCCTGGCGACCTCGGCAATCACCGGTAGCACGGAGTACGCCACGTGACCGGTGCCGGAAAACAGGGTGAAGAAATAGGTGACCACCGGTCCGAGGAAGGTGATGCGGTCCGGGTGTTTCCTGAGAATCTTTTCCGCCAGATGCACTAGGTAGTCGAGGCCGCCGGCGGCCTGCAGCACACCGGCCGCCGTCACCACCGCCGTGATCATCAGCATGACGTCGATGGGAGGGGCGGTCGGTTGCAGATGGAAGAGAAAGGTAAGCACTGCCAATCCGAGCCCGCCCATGACCCCGAGCCCGACGCCACCCAGTCGTGCGCCGACAAAAATTGCCGCCAATACGATTCCGAATTCCAGCCAGAACATGGCAATCCTCCTTTTCTACAAGGTGAGTTTAGGGCAAAAAGACAAGCTCTCGTACCGCTGACCCGGGACGCAAGGAGCCACCCCGGATGCATTCCCACTAGGGATAGTGGGAATGCATGTCAACCTGCCCGTAAACAAAATGCCCCTCTCCGGCCATCTCTGTCTGTAGTACCCTCATGGCCTATAGGGCGGGCCTAGCTGTGGGGAGGAGGGGGAGTGGGGAGGAGGGTGAGTGGGGTACGCCTGTCTAGGCCGGCTTGCCGTCCACGATGAAGCGCGGATGCAGCAGGTTCTCGGTGGAGAGCACCTCGTCCAGGAGCTTCTTGTCCATCAGTTTCATTTCCAGAACCAGATCGTAGACCGACTTGCCGCTGGCCAGCGCCTCGCGGGCCACCTTTGCCGAGGTTTCGTAGCCGATGATCGGGTTCAGGGCGGTGACGATGCCTATCGAGTTGAGCACCATGGTGCGACAGTGCTCCCTGTTGGCTGTGATGCCGTCAATGCATTTGTCGGCCAGCACCCGGAGGCCGTTGCAGAGCATGGAAACAGACTGGAACATGCTGTAGCCGATGACCGGCTCCATCACGTTCAGTTCCAGCTGCCCGTTTTCGGCGGCTAGGGTCACCGTCAGGTCGGCGCCGATCACGTAGTAAGTTATCTGGTTCACCACCTCGGGCATGACCGGGTTGACCTTGCCAGGCATGATGGAGGAGCCCGGTTGCAGGGCCGGCAGGTTAATCTCGTTGAGCCCGCAGCGCGGTCCCGAGGAGAGCAGGCGCAAGTCGTTGCAGATTTTGCAAATCTTCACCGCGACCCTCTTGAGGACGGCGGAGATCAGCACGTAGGCGCCGGTATCCCAAGTTGCTTCGATCAGGTTGGCTGAGGTCACCACAGGGATGCCGGTCATAGTGCGCAGCGCTTCGGTCACCACCCGGGTGTACTCGGGCGGGGAGTTTATTCCGGTTCCGATGGCCGTGGCACCCATATTAACTTCGAGGATCAGTTTCTGGGCCTCGCGGACCCGCTCAATGTCCTCGCCGATGGTGGTGGCGTAGGCGGAAAACTCCTGCCCAAGGCTCATGGGGACGGCGTCCTGGAGTTGGGTACGCCCCATCTTGAGGACGTCGGCAAATTCGACCCCCTTGGCGGCGACTGATTTTTGCAGGTACTGCATGCTCGCGATCAGAACGGAGAGCTTTTTATGCAGCGCCAGGCGGAAGGCGGTGGGATAGGCGTCGTTGGTCGACTGCGAGCAGTTCACATGGTTGTTAGGGTGGCAGAACTCATACTCGCCCTTTTGGTGCCCGAGAATCTCGAGGGCACGGTTGGCGATCACCTCGTTGGCGTTCATGTTGGTCGAGGTGCCCGCGCCGCCCTGGATAACGTCCACTGGGAACTGGTCATGGAGTTTGCCGGCGATGATCTCGTCGCACGCCGCGACGATGCCCCTGGCGATCACGTTCGGCAGCACGCCCAGTTCCATGTTGGCCAGAGCTGCGGCCTTCTTCACCTGAGCCAGGGCCCAGATCAACTCTGGCACGCTGGAAATCGGGGTGCCGGTGATCGGGAAGTTCTCCACGGCTCTCAGTGTCTGCACTCCGTAGTAACAGTTAACCGGAATTTCCCTTTTCCCAAGAAAATCGTGCTCAATACGATGTGTCGTTGCCATGGTTCGCTCTCCTTTGTGTTGGCTGTATGCTACTACTCACTACAACTTTGCATCAATGATGCCCGCTGGGTTGCGTCACGCAATGTGCCTGTTATCACATGCCAAATAAGTGAAAAGTAATGCTAGAGGACAATGCGAAGAGCTTGCTTTGCCACGTCATTTGATAGAATGCTTCAATATATGACGGCTACGCCTATTCAGGGATGACTCGGAGGGACCAAGGGGACGCATAGAACACGCTGGTAGTGCGGCCGGGGCTATGGTGCCTGGGCTCTGGTGCCAGGGGCTATGCCAGGCATTGATAATCGGATAACTTTTCGTGTCGCAGCAGTGGGTGATCAAGGCGTCAATCTGAGGATGCATCGTGCGTCGGTCGCTTATGGGGCAAGGCAGGGGAGGTATGGCGGGTTAGAGCGGAGCGAAGTTGTTCCATCTTGTCCGCAAGATCGGGTCGAACATGTCGCAATTTTTCGATCCTGAGTGCCGCGCATGACATGGTCGACTGCTCCCGGTTGCAGTATCTTGCTAACACACTCAAGAGTGACCGTCGGGTCGGACCAAGGCAAATGACCAACATCGTTTGATAAAGTGACTTTTTTAACCCGTTTTTAAGCCTTAAAGGGCATCTTTTCCCGACAAAAAGGGGGTTTTAAGAATGGCACTCCCTGTGACAAGCATCGAGATTCCGGACGCCGTCGGTTAACACGATCAGTGTCACAGACCTTAAATGCCTCCTTTTGCTCCCGAAATGGCGGCTTTAAGTTCAAAAAACAGGGGCTCAAATTGCAAATAAGTTAATGTTTGCGAGCGCCTAGTTTGGTCCGACCCGGTCGGGTCCCGGTCGGGTACCCCAACGTCCCCTCAAGCCGCCTCTCAAGCCTCTCAAGCCTCTCAAGCCTCTCAAGCCTCCAATTTCCGCCGTATATGGCGGCCACCCACGACAGGCTCCCCTCCGCGCCGGCGCGGTGCTGAGTTTTTCCCCTTTTTAATCAGGCGTTTGACGCCTTAACTCTCCCTCTCCCTCTCTGGTACGCTAAATGCTCGGTATACTGGTAGCAGAGCAGATGTCCTTGCCTGGATTCGGTGGCCTGGGACGGCAGTTTATCGGGCAAATTGGTGGGCAGGGTTGCCACTCAGGGTGAAAATGATGAAAACTATAGCCATTTTTGGAGCCGGCATAGCAGGATTGAGCGCGGCCCATGAGTTATCCCGGTTAGGATACGGTGTGTCGGTCTACGAGGCAACCGGGGAGCCGGGCGGATTCTTCAGAAGTTCGCGGGCCGACAAGGACAATATTCCCTCAGAATATTCCTGGCACGGCATGGGACCCTGGTATCACAATACTTTTGATATCATGGGGATGATCCCTTTCAGCAAGGCAGGCAGCATCTACGACCTGGCCCTGTCCCGTCCCATAAACTTCGGCATTTTCCCCGATGCCGCCAAGGCCCAGTTTTACGACGAGGGGTACCGGAGCATTCCCAAAATGTTCCGGATGAGCCGGATGGAGTTTGCCCGCTGGTTTTACCTGATGCTGAAGGTCTGGACCTCCAACAATCGCAGCCGGGAGCACTATGCCCGGCTTAACGCGGCGCAGAGCTGGAAACCGTTTCTTAAAAAAAAGGCCTACAAAACCTGGATTTCCTGCTTCGGGCCTTGGATCGGCTCGGACTGGTCCAAGGTTTCCCTGCACACCACCGGCGACTTCTTCAGAAAACAGCTGACCACGAAACCGGGGTACCACCATAAAGCCGATCAGGACGGTCCTGCCTGGTCCCAGGGCGCCGGAGACGGCTGGCTGCTGCTGAAAGGTCCCAGCTCGGAGTACTGGTTCGATCCCTGGGTCAAGCACCTGGAGGGCGAAGGCGTCCGGTTCTTCTGGAAAAAGCCTCTGACACAACTGGAATTCGACGGGGTCGCCATTGTCTCGGCTTATTGCGGCGCGGAAAAGATCCAGGCTGACGGGTATGTGCTGGCCCTCAACCCCTTTTTCACCGCCGACATCCTGAGTAAGACACCCGAGTTGGAGGCACAGGAAGAATTGAAACTGTTCAAACCCCTGGTTCAGGATGGTCCTCACACCCAGGTCTCCTTCCGGCTGGCATTTTCCGAAGCGATAAAATTCCCCCGCGAGAGAACCGCCGTGGTGCTCAGCGACTCGGAGTTCAATCTGACCCTTTTCGCCGAAGAACAGGCCTGGGACGAGGCAGTTGACCTGGGGCGCCACGTCGCATCGCTTTGGACCGGCACCTCCTGCATCAGCAGCGTTCCCGGGAGGGTTCACGGAAAACCGGTGCACAGTTGCACCAAGGAAGAATTCATCGCTGAAATCAAAGCCCAGGTCCTTGGTTGCGGCGCGCTTAACGAACTGATCAAGGAAGCCAACAACGGCAAAGAACTGCGGGATTTCACCCTGACAAAGGTCGAGGTCTGGCATGAGTGGGAACTCTCCGGCGCGGGGATCAAGGCTTTGCAGCCGAAATGGGTCACCTCCACCAGCACCCAGGCGTTTCTTCCCGACCAGAAAACCCCTGTTGCCAACCTGTTTCTGGCCGGCGCCCACACCAAGACCCAGGCCCAGGTCTGGAGCATCGAGGGGGCCGTGGAGAGCGGCAGGAGAGCCGCCAAGGCGATCGACGGGAGGGTCGCAGTAAAGGACCAGCACCTTCCCCGCTGGATTAAGGTATTGTCCCGGATCGACGACCTTCTCTACCTGTTCCGGGCGCCTCAACTGTTCGACAGCATCGCTCTGGCTTTGCTGCTCCTTACCCTGGCATTCTTCATTTCCTAGCCCCGGTCTCGCAGTGCAAACCCTCGCGGATTTTCCGTCTCCGAATGCCTCCCGTGATGCCCGCAGGAAATCAGCTCGCTACAGGAGAGTCAACCTATCCACGGTCAGCGTGCCGGCGCGGATGCTCAGCTTCCCGTTCAGTCTCGATCCTCCTCCCTGCGTCGTGTAGGTCTTGTCACGGCGCTCAAGGCGAAGCAGAAAGGGAGCGGACAGGGCAGCGCTGGAGTTATCCGGATGCGGGCGCGCGTCCGGAACCGGAACCGGCGGCCGGCATCCCTGATGAGGGTTGGTAATTCCTTATCAACTCCATCTGCTCGTCCTTGCATTTGGGGCAGATGCCGTGACTGAAGCTCGCCTCGGAGTGTTCGGTTATGTACTGCTCCAACTGGTTCCAGCCGTCCTTGTCGTCCCTGATCTTCTTGCAATACATGCAGATCGGGATGATCCCCTCCAGCTGTTTCACCCGGTTCAGGCTTTCCTGCAGATCCTTGATACTGGCAAAGAGGGTCTTTTGCAGGGAGTTCATGCGAAATCCCACTGCCAGCCGCGCCCGCAGTTCGTCATTGTCGAATGGCTTGCCGATGAAATCGTCGGCTCCCGAGTCGAGCGCTCTCGACGCAGAGTTCTGGTCGCTTCGGGAGGTGATGATGATGGTGTAGTACGGCTTTTCCGGTTGCCTTTGGCCCAGCCGCCGCACGATTTCCAGACCGTCCACCCCGGGCATCATCCAGTCGAGTATCACCAGCTGGGGATGTTCCGGCTGGCTAAGTACCCTCCAGGCGTCGGCGCCGTCAGTGGCGCAAACGACCTCATAGCCCCACTTGGTAAGGAGGGCCTGCAACATCAGGCGTGACGGCGCATCGTCTTCTGCTATCAGAACTTTCATTTTCCGGTTTCCCTCACGCGGTTCCAAATCCCTTCAGTACGTCCTTGGCCTGCTTGAATCGCAACGCCAGCTCCGGCAGCAGTTGCTCCGATTGTGCCAGGCAGCCGGCCGCCGCGCTTTTTTCGATGGCTCGCGCCGTTTCGTAAAGCTGCAACAAGGAGAGGTTTGCCGCGGCTCCTTTGAGCTTGTGCGCCGACTCGACCAGTGCGCGGGTATCGCCGGCGGCCATCGTGGTGCGGATCTCCGCGAGGTACTCCGGGACGCCGAGCACGAACATGGCGGCTACCGCGCGGGAGAGTTCGAGGTCGCCCAGGTTGCGCCGGACGAACTGCGCACGGTCGAACACCTCTGCCAGGGCTGCGGCTCCGGGGCAGGGGGCAGAAGACGCCGGCCCGGCGCATTCCTGAGGCGCGGGCGCCGTCTCGTTGTGCGCCTGAAGACGGGAGCCAAACTGTGAGCCGACGGTCGCCCATTTCTCCAGCACCGCGTACAGGTCGTCGACGTCAAGAGGTTTACTGAGGTAATCGTCCATGCCGGCTAACCGGCATTTTTCGCGGTCCTCGCTAAACGCGTTCGCCGTAAGCGCGATGACCGGGATGGCGTGGTTTCTGACCGCCGAAGCCCGGTCCCGGATGACTGCGGTGGCTTCGTAGCCGTTCATCCCGGGCATCATGCAGTCCATCAGCACCAGTGCGTAATCGTTATCCTGCAGTGCCTGCAGCGCCTCGTGGCCGTTTTTCGCCAGGTGCACCAGGTACCCGAATTTGGTCAGGATGGATTTGATAACCATCTGGTTGATGAGGTCGTCCTCGGCTAAAAGAAGGCGGATACCCTTGGCCAAGTAGCCGACCTGGTTGATCCCGCGAGCCTCGGGCGGCGGACTCTCCGGCTTGGCCGCGGCCGCGGCGTCCTGCTTTTCCAAAAGCGCGGTAAACCAGAAGACGGAACCGCGCCCTTTTTCGCTCTCCACCCCGACGCTTCCCCCCATCGACTCGGCGAGCTGCCGCGATACGGTGAGCCCCAGGCCGGTCCCTCCGTAGGAGCGCGTGGTGGAGCCGTCGGCCTGGGTAAAGGGGTCGAAGATCATCCCCAGCTTGTCGGCCGCGATGCCGATGCCGGTGTCGCGCACCATGAACCTCACCGTGGCGCACTTCCCGTTGTCGCGCTCCCTTTCTATCTGCAGGGTCACCGAACCCTTGGCAGTGAACTTTATCGCGTTGCCGATCAGGTTGGTGAGGATCTGGCGCAGCCGTCTGGCATCCCCGACCAGTGCCAGCGGCACGTCGGCCCCGATGCGGCAGGAAAGCTCCAGCCCCTTTTCGTGGGCGCGCAGAGCCAGGAGGTTGACGCTGCCCAGGGTCTCCGCCTGCAGGTCGAAAGCCATGGACTCCAGCTTCATCTTGCCCGCCTCGATCTTTGAGAGGTCGAGGATGTCGTTGATCAGGCAGAGCAGGCTTTTTCCGGAGCCCTTGAGCACCTCCACGTACTCCAGCTGCTCCCGGTCCAGCGCGGTCATGGCGAGCAGCTGGGCCATGCCGATGATGCCGTTCATGGGGGTGCGGATCTCGTGGCTCATGTTGGCCAGAAACTCGCTCTTCGCGCGGTTGGCGCTTTCGGCCTGCTCCCTGGCCGCGAGCAGCTCGACCTCCGTCATCTTGCGGGCCGTGATGTCGGTACAGGATCCTATGTACCCTTTGAACTCGTTTTGTTCATAAATGGGGACGCCGTTATTCATGATCCAGCGGTAGCACCCGTCCGCGCGGCGCAGACGGTATTCCAGGGAAAACTGCTGGCGGCTGTCGCAGGCATCGGCGCACATATCGGCGTGGCGGCCGGCATCCTCCGGATGGATACCCTGTTCCCAGCCGCGGCCCATTTCCTGCTCCATGGTCCTGCCGGTGAAATCCAGCCAGACCTGGTTGAACCAGGTGCACTGTTTGCGGGTATCCGCGATCCAGATCAGCACGGGGGCCGAGTTGGCCATGGTCCTGAAGCGCTCTTCGGAGTTCCTCAGCAATTTCTCAGCCAGCTTTCTTTCGGTGATGTCCTCCATGGCCAGGAGTATGATGTGCGAGCCGATCTTTTTACGGAAAATTTCCCGCGCGTTCAGGAGGATGATCCTGCGACCGATGTTGAGGAAGTCATGCTCGACTTCGTAGCCGTTGAACTTCGTTTCATGCGGGAGGATATCCTCGAAGAGCACCCGCAGCTTTGGGATGTCCCATTGCCGGTTGCCGAGATCGTAGATGAAGTTCCCGATGGTTTCCTCGGGCGTCACCTGGAAGGTGTCGTAGAAGCTCTGGTTCGCCGTCAGTATCTTCAGCTCCGAGTTCATGACCACCAGCGGTTTGCGCACCGTTTCCACGATGTTCTCGGCATACTCCCGGGCATACTTTATTTCCGTTTCCAGCCGCTTTCTCTCGGTGATGTCCTCCATGGCCAGGAGGATGATGTGCGAGCCGATGTCTTTGCGGAAAATCTGACGGGCGTTCAAGAGGATGGTTTTATGCCCGATGTCGAGAAAATCGTGCTCGACCTCGTAGCCATTGAAGACGGTGTCGTGGGGGAGAATCTCCTCGAAGAGCACCCGCAGCTTTGGGATGTCCCACTGCCGGTTGCCGAGGTCGTAGATGAAATTCCCGATGGTCTCCGCGGGGGTCACCTTGAAGGTGTCGTAGAAGCTATGGTTGGCGGTAAGGATCTTCAGCTCGCTGTTGAGCACCACCAGCGGCTCGCGCACGGTCTCCACGATGCTCTCGGCGTATTCCCGGGCATCCTGGATCTCGCTCTCCATCCCCCGCAGTCTTTTGACTAGGCGCGAAATGGCGGCCTCCCTTTATCAAGCATCTCCCGGACCCGGCGCTTCAGGACGAGGGGCGAGAAGGGTTTTTTGATGATATCGGTTCCCGCCTCGAAGGTTATGCCATCGAGCACCCCGCCGTCGTAGCTGGTCATGACGAGGCCCCGGGTGCCCGGGCGGATCCTGCTGATCTCGTCGAAGGCTTCCTTTCCGTTTCTGCCCGGCATGATGACGTCGAGGAGCAGCAGCTCGATGATACCCTGGTTGGCGCGGAATTTCCCTACGGCGTCCTCTCCGTCCGTCGCGGTGATGACCCGGTAACCGAACTTGGCCAGCACCTCGGAGGTGAGTAGCCGCACGGCGGCGTCGTCCTCGGCGAGCAGTATGGTTTCCGTCCCGCCCGGCGCGGGAACCGGGTGAGCCGGGTCCGGCCGGCCGGCACCCGCCCCGCAAAGCGGCAGGTACGCCGTGAAGGTGGTTCCCCGGCCCGGCTCGCTTTGCACCTCGATGAAGCCGCCGTGCTGCCTCAGGATGCTGTGTACCAGGGAGAGACCGAGTCCGGTCCCCGCCCCGGGCGGCTTGGTGGTGTAGAACGGCTCGAAAATCCTGGCTGCCGTTTCCCGGTCCATCCCGGTCCCGCTGTCCGTCATCGAGATACGTGCGAATGCCCCGGGCGTGCCGCAGCCGCGGGCCTTCAAAAACGCGGCATCCAGCTCGACCGGCTCCGCGGCAATGGTCAAGGTGCCTCCCTGCGGCATGGCATGTCCGGCGTTGGAGGCGAGATTGGTCAGGACCTGTTCCAGTTGTCCGCAGCCTAAAGCCACCGTCAGGTCTTCATCGGCGCAGACCCACTCCAAATCGACAGCATCGCCCAGCATTTTCTGTAGGAATATCGCAAGGTTCCCTACGGTTTCCCGCACCTGCACCGGCTGGCTGCCGACCGGCTGGACCCGGCTGAAGTCGAGCAGGCTCCGGGTCAGGCTGCTCCCCCGTGTGGCCGCGGCGACGATCTGCCTCAGGTACTCTCCCAGGGGGTCGTCCTGGCGCAGGTTCTCCTCGGCAAGTGTGCCGTAACCGCCGATCACGCAGAGGATATTGTTGATGTCGTGGGCAATCCCCCCGGCCAGGAGCCCGATGGACTCCATTTTCTGCTGTTGCGCCTGCTGCGCTTCCAGGCGCTTTCTCTCGGTGACGTCCCGCAGGATCCCGATGGCGTGGCAGCGGCCCTGTAAACTTTGTACCGAGATGGATAGCTCCAGGAGCATGGGGCTGCCGTCCTCGCCAAGCGCGGCGACTTCCGTTATGCTGCCGGCGGGCGGCCCGCACCCCTGCTCCCCGAAATGGGCGAAGCCCCGTTCCGCGGCGGCCAAAACCGGCGCGGGAATCTGGAGCCTTTGGAAAGTCCGGCCGGTCGCCGGCGCGCTACTCAGGCCGAACATCCGCTGCGCCGCGGCATTGCAAAAGGTCACCGTGCCGGTGTCGTCCAGCATGACGATGGCGTCGGCGGCCATTTCGGCCAGCGCGTAAACCCGCTCCTCGCTCTCCCGCAACGCATTCTCGGACTGGCGGCGCTCGGTCATGTCGATGAGGGCGATGCGGCACTCCTGCCCCGAAGCGTCCGCCCTGGCCTCGAGCTGCACGATGAGCGGCTGGTTGTCCTGGGTGAGCAGCGTCACTTCGCAGGCTTCCTCGCTCTGGCTGGTGAAGACCGATTGCAGGAAACCGGCGAAGGCTCCCCGGTCTTTAACCGCGACGAACAGTCCGAAGGGGCGGCCGAGGAGCCGGGAGCGCCGGAAACCGAGGATGTCGGCGCCGGTGAGGTTGGCGGCAAGGACGGCCCCGGCGCGATCGAGAGTAAGGTAGCCGACCGGGGCGCAGTCGTAGAGGTCGGTGTATCTTTCCAGGGACTGCTGCGCCGCGTCCCTCATCCGGTCGAGTTCCGAGTTCTGCATCTCGAACTCGATCTGATGAACCTGGAGCTCGTGAAAAAGCCGCGACGTTCTTTCGCCCGTCAAGGGGAGGGGGGCGGCAACCGGCGCCGCTTGCAGTTCGGTTTCGGCCCGGCGCCGCAGCTCGGCTGCCGGTGACGTGCCCTTGTCAACATCCATTTGAGTTCCCTCTCGTGTATGTTTCAATTTGCCATGCAATATGTAGTCGATTGTCCTACTGTTATAGCTGGTTTCCTAGTGCAATTAATATTGAATATGTCTGGCTTGTTAACTGCTTACAATATTAAAAATATACGCTACTCCCAATGCATATTAGTGTCAACGTAATAAAAAAACAATGTAATCTTTGTGGACTTGGAATATGACAGTTGTTTTACAGGTCATATGTGATTGGTAACTGTAAACTGAAGGTGAAAACATTCAGAAAAAAATATGCAGGTTCCGTGTCCGATATGACGTCGATTAAAGGCGCGGAGCAATTGAAGAAATCTTGGCCCGCGTGGCGCAGACCCGGGCTGCTGTGGGACCAAATGTCGTCCCGGCTATTTAACAGGTTTTAGGGAGCCAATTTAAGAATGCCTTTTTTGATTTCAGTTAATGGAATCCCGACCGAAGAGGGACGCAAACGCCGACTTTATCGGCGCAAGTAGATTACTGACAGGGAAAGTGTGAAAAGTATGACGCTCGTTAAAAAATTCGCCCTGGCTAACAGTGTGGCCTGCGTGCTGTTCCTGCTGGTATTTTGCCTACTGTCACTGAACCGGTTCAACGCGGCTGCCTTCAGAGATAACAACGAGGACCTGGGCCGCTGCCTGCAGACTTTCCGGGAACTCCTGCACGACAAGGGGGCGGGTTTCAGCATCGCGGACGACACACTTTGGGCGGGCCGTTACCCCATCAACGGGAACTTCGAGGTACCGGACAAGGTCCGGGAAATCTTTGGCGGGACGGCGACGGTCTTCATGGGGGATCGGCGCATTTCCACCAACGTCCGGCAAAAGGACGGGCGCAGGGCCGTCGGCACCAGGCTGGAGGGAGCCGCCTACCGTGCCATCTTTCTGGAGGGGAAACCCTTCCGGGGCGAGACGGACGTCCTGGGCGTTCCCTACCTGACCGCCTACGACCCGATTCGGGACCACAGCGGGAGGGTCATCGGCGCTCTCTATGTCGGCCTGAAAACGAGCGAGTTTATGGACCACCGCAACGGGTTGATGGCGCAGATGGCCCTGATTCTGATCGGATTGTCGGTCTCCTTCATCACCTTTTCCCTGGTGCTGAATAACCTGACTACCTGCCGCGGCATCTGGGCGAGGGCGGGTCGTGCGTAGAAAAAGCCGGGCCGAAGCCGGTCACCCGGGGCGCAGAGACGGTCCTCGTGGTGGAGGACGAGCTAGCCATCCTGAACATCATCACCATGATCCTCGGCAAGCTGGGATATAGCGTTTTGGCCGCGAACTCTCCGGGGGAGGGGCTGCGCATGGCACGGGAGCACGCTGGCGAGATTTCCCTGTTGCTGACCGATGTAGTCATGCCCGAGATGAACGGCCGTGACCTGGCAAAGACCCTGCAGTCCCGTTATCCGGGCATCAAGAGGCTCTTTATGTCGGGATACACGGCCGATGTGATCGCCCACCATGGCGTGCTGGAGCAGGGCGTGCATTTTATTCAGAAGCCGTTTTCCCTGCCTGCCCTGGCGGCCAAGATGCGAGAGGTGCTGGATCAGGGACCTGAATCGGGGAGCCTTCCGTAGCAACGGCCAACACCCGGATAAGCTGGAACGGAGCCCCACGAAAAAAGGCCCCTGATTTTTGTCCGAGGCCTTCTCTGCCTAGGCTTGGTCTTCCCGCACTTCGTTGTCTTCCCCTTGGATGACTTCCTGGTAAAAACGGCAGACGGACTTGTCGTTATGGCAGACAGAGCACGGGTTCTTGTCGGTGGCGATCCAGTCCTCGACAAACTTCCTGGCATTCTTGGCAGCCTCGCAGCCGCCGCGTATGTATTCGTGCGTATGCTTTGTCCCTGAGGCCTGAAACGAGGATCATCGTAATCACTGCCCAATCCGATCGCACTCAGGTCGAAAGGAAACTGGTGGTGGAGCACATCCTTGTCAAACCGGTCTACGTGGGGGGACTTCGGGACATCATTGCCCGCTAGCGGGTTCCCGCTTTCACGGACTCAACCGTCGACCAACTTGTTCGTCGCGATTTCCGGGTAATGTTCGAACAGACACGATTCGCAAATGCAATGCGAGAACTTGATATGCAGGTTATTGTCGAGATAATCTTCGATCTTCGACCAATGCTTGTTGTTGTCGCGCAATCTTTTGCAGTGCATGCAAATCGGTATTGTTTCCTTGCCTAGCACCAACTTGGTTACATTCTCGACGATAAACAAGGCAAACAGATTGCCTCCTATAACGATTTGGTTGATAGTAGCTAGAAATTCATGGCAAACCGGGCCTTCGGAGTTCTTAATCACAACGTTGATTTTTTGGTGCACCGTGCCATGTCCGTTAAAGCAGTCCGCCACCAAATTTCGAATGAGGCATTCGTTGCAATTCAAACCATGTCCGCATCCCAAAGCGTTGTCGAATGAGTTGATGCATTGTGCCACTCTGCCCCATCGTTCACTCCCTACCTGGCTGTCGCCAATATCGAAAACTTCGTGAGCATTGAGGTTGGCATTGGTTACGACTAGCTCTCCATCCACGATAAATACCGGCATCGGAATTGCGTTGAGCAGTGCATTATAACTCGAGTCCGTTATCACGGATCACACCCCCTTGACCTGTTTGTGCACTATACCTTGAATCGTGTGCAGCAAAGCCGAGGTTCAATGTCAATCAGCAAAATCCTTTCAATAGCTATATACATGTAGGTTTGGGTATGTCAATCAATCCGCATTGAGTGGCCAACCGTGGCTGAAAATCACAGGCTGCCCACTGCCCCAGTCCTTGTAATAGATCCGCGTACCGTCTTTCACCGCAATCGTACCCATTGCTTGCCTCCGTTTTTTTCGGTAGTGGTCGTTATTCCGGTCGGTCAGTGGGTGGTCATGCAATTTAAGTGATGGCTCCCATCTGGCCTCGGTCGCCGATCCTGTCATGCAGACCATCCTGAAGCACTCCAAGAGGGTAGGTCAAATCGAGAAGTAGTTCATATCTTACAAGACGCTGCGGGACCTCGAGTACCGACTATTCGGCAGGATGACCGGAAATCGCCGGGAAAGAGCTACCCACCCGCGGGCACTGATATAGAAGAAGCGCCATAGCCGCTGGCGTTATGGCGCTTCTTTATGGTGGTAAAAAGGTAATTTCCGCATGCTGTCAACACTCGGACGTTTACAGCAACAGCAAAGCAAGGGCCGCGTTATTTGATCTGGCCGCGAATCTCGCCCTCGGGATTGGCATCGGTATGGACGTTTATGTAGGCATCTCCCGCCTTTAGCAGATTTATCAGGTCTTCGAGAGGTTTACCCTGAAAATCACCCAGCAGATCCTGCTCGGTTATCGTCCCCTCGGACAGCATGCCGCTGAATTTCCCCTTTCTTTCCCCGCTAAATAGACCCACCACCGGGGGACCGTTCTCCCCTTTCTTTCCCTTGTGGATATGGGCCGCGTTGGCATCCTTGATGTTTTTGACGTGCAATTTGTAACTGAGGGTCTGGCCGTCCTTACTCAGCTTAAATTCGGCTTTTCCCGAGGCCTTGGATTCAGGGCTTACCACCTCTTGCTTCGGGGTGAGTTTCGCCTTGAAGCTCTTTTCCATGGCGAACCCGGTTGAAGCCGTCAAGACGGCAGCCAGCACGACAAACAGCAACAGCTTTAACTTTCTCATTTGTGTTCCTCCTCCTACCTGCAAATGTTGCGCTTCTGGTACCCGTGTGGTTCCCCGCTGTTTCCACCGATAGAAATCGCAGGTAAGCATTACAAAGCAAATAACTTGCCAGCAACCGGAGAAAAACTGCCCGCGTGGAAAACACCTTTTGATAACCGCAAATTAGCTAGTCCGGATGATGAGGTGG
>Ga0209123_1001905_pt1 | contig 19008 bp, 15 predicted proteins | sample BarGraIncu00431A_FD_184500 | JGI IMG/M metagenome (GOLD analysis project Ga0209123, IMG submission 184500) | Arctic peat soil microbial communities from Barrow, Alaska, USA - Barrow Graham LP Incubations 004-31A (SPAdes) (version 2) | ecosystem: Environmental > Terrestrial > Soil > Wetlands >... | reverse complement strand
GTGCAAGTGCGCACGGAGAACCGTTGGGTGTCGATAATGTCGCAAAATTGCGTGAAAAATTAGGCTGGGAGAATCAAGAATCCTTTGCGGTAAGTCCGGAGATCTATCAACATTTCGATAAATTGGCCGTCAAGGGTGCCAGAAAAGAAGATGAATGGAACACCCTGTTTGAGAATTATAAAGCTGAGTATCCGGAGTTGGCACAGAAATGGGATGTCTATCATTCTTCCGCATTAGGTGAAGATCTTTGGAACGATGAATCATTCTGGGCGCATGAAACTAAACCGCAGGCTACCCGTAATCTGTCGGGTGTTATATTAAACAAAATCAAGGATCAAGTTCCGAACTTATTCGGCGGATCAGCCGACTTGGCTCCTTCCACGAAAACAAACATGAAAGATGCCGGTGATTTCTCAAAAGAAAACACAAACGGTGCCAATATTCATTTCGGTGTCCGTGAACTCGCCATGGCCGGTATCGGTAACGGTATCCTCATTCACGGCGGATTGACGACGTATGTTTCGACCTTCTTTGTGTTTGCGGACTACATGAAACCGATGATGCGTTTAGCTTCGATCATGAATATTCCGATGATCTACATCCTGACGCATGACAGTATCGGTGTTGGGGAAGACGGTCCGACTCATGAACCGATCGAACAACTGAGTATGCTTAGATCACAACCGAATTTGAATGTATTCCGTCCGGCAGATGCTGTTGAGACAGCGGCTGCTTGGTATGTGGCGTTGACCTCAAAAGGAACACCGACCGTGATGGCGCTCAGTCGTCAAAATCTGGTTCAATTGGAAGGCTCAAGTAAAGAAGCCGTAAAAGGTGCTTATATCGTTTCGAAAACCAACCAAGCGATCCCTGACGGAATTTTAATCGCCAGCGGATCTGAAGTCGGATTAGCGGTCGAAGCCCAGCAGAAACTCAGCGCAGAAGGAATCGAAGTCTCCGTTGTTTCAATGCCGTGCCAAGAATTGTTTGATCAACAGTCAACCGAATATCAAGAAAATGTCTTGCCGATGGCTGTCAGAAAACGTCTGGCGATCGAAGCCGGTGCTTCGCAAAGTTGGTATAAATATGTCGGTCTTGACGGTAAAACGCTGACGATCGATCATTACGGTGCTTCGGCTCCGGGTGAGAAAATATTCGAAGAATTCGGATTCACTGTCGAACATGTAGTCGAACTCTTTAAATCCCTATAATTCAAGGGAATTACGTTGTGATAAAAGCTGTTTCCCGTTGAAACAGCTTTTCTTATCGGAACTTGCGGTTGATTAATCAGCCGGACTGTCATAAAATAGGGACATTACGCCGCAAATGGGCGACAGGAGGTTCGGATGTATAAACTCATTGCCTGTGACATGGATGAAACGCTGCTCAACGATAATCACGAGATCGCTCAAAACAATATCGATGCCATCAAGAAGGCCTCTCAATTAGGAGTTAAATTCGTGCCGGCAACCGGTCGCGGATATACTGCGATCATTACGATCTTAAAAGCATTGGATCTCTATGACAAAGAGCAGGAATATGTTATTTCGTTTAACGGATGTGCGCTGACCGAAAATAAAAACAATACGATTCTTCAATTTCATGGATTAGATTTCAAAAAAGCGAAGCAACTGTTTGCGTTCGGTCTCAATAAAAACGTATGCATCCAGATCTATACGGCTGAAACTGTGTATATGCATAACGCCAACGATTTTGAACGGAATCGATATCGGGGGTTAAAGAATGATTTTGTTGAAATAGAAGAACCTTCCATTGAATTTCTGTGTGATACACCGATCTCTAAAATGATCTATCAGAATGTCGATTTACCGTATTTGAAAAGTTTCGAACATGAGATGAGTGAAATAGTGACCGGTCACGTAAGTGTTACGTACAGTTCGGGACGCTACATGGAACTCAATCGATTGGGAGTGAATAAAGGCAATACGATGCTGATGCTTGCCGATTACCTGGGTATCAAACAAGAAGAAACGATGGCTGTCGGTGACAATTACAATGATCAATCGATGTTGGAAGCAGCGGGTCTAAGCGTAGCTGCCGGAAATGCCGTCCAAGAAATCAAAAACTTATGCGATTATGTCGCTCAAAATAATAATAATCAAGGTGTATTGGCTGAAGTCATCGAAAAATTCATTTTATCCTAAACCGCAGAAGCGGTTTTTATTTTGCAAAGAAGGGATTGTGATAAACTATAGATAACAGATAATTGCAGGGAGGGATCTAAATGGCGATCGGATATGCATGTTTGGCGATCGGCGTACCTAATACCGACCAACGAACATGTACAAGCAACTACGTTACAGAGTCACATTTCCTTGAATTGATCGCGCATAATTTAGCCGCTCTTGAAGAGTTGATCGAGTATAATATCAAAACTGAAATTTCATTATTCAGAATCAGTTCCGATCTGATCCCATTCGGATCGAGTCCGCTCAATCACCTTAAATGGTGGGAGATCTTCAAAGATGATTTTGACCGGATCGGTGTAAAGATCAAACTGGGTCATCTGCGAGTTTCCATGCATCCCGGACAGTATACAGTACTGAACTCTCCACATCCTGAGGTTGTACAACGGGCTGTCGATGATCTGAATTATCATGCTCAAGTGCTCGATAGTTTGAATACATTATCCGATTGTAAGATCATTTTACATATTGGCGGTGTCTATGGTCAAAAGGAATTTGCAATGGATCGATTCACAACGAACTACAAAAAATTAGAACCTTCTGTTAAAAAACGATTGATCATTGAAAACGACGAACGATCGTATTCGATTTCCGATGTATTGGAGATCAGTTGGCAGCTCGGCATTCCGGTTGTTTTCGATAATCTTCATCATCAGATCCATCCTTCGGATCCGCTAAAAAACGAATTTTATTGGATCGAAGAAGCTCGCAAGACATGGAAACCCGTTGACGGACCGCAAAAAATCCACTATTCGCAACAGAATACCTCAAAGAAATCAGGTTCACACTCGGCCGGCATCGATCTTGATGAGTTCATGAAGTTCTATACGGAACTCGGACGTACTGATCTGGATATCATGTTGGAGGTGAAAGACAAAAACTTATCAGCCCTTAAATGTATCAATGCGATTCGCCGGACACCCAAGATCGTTGCTCTGGAACTTGAATGGAGCCGATATAAATATACAGTCTTGGAACATTCACCTGCTATTTATAATCAGATCCGATTACTTCTAAATGACAAGACGACCTATCCGGTGCTTGATTTCTATCACTTACTGGAAAAAGCACTTGCGACTCAATGTGCAATTGGAGAACGAATCAACACAGCGCAGCATGTATGGGGCTATTTCAAGAACTTTGCGACGGATACCGAAAAGAAACAATTCCTGAAACTACTCGAAGGGGTCGAAAAAGGATCAGGTTCAATCAAAAAAGTGAAGAACAATTTACTCAAATTAAGTCGCAACTATGAACAGAAGTATCTGTTGGATTCGTACTATTTCTACTTGGATTGAACAAGGGAGGAATTATCATGAAGACTGATGTGATCATTATCGGAGCCGGAATATCGGGGTTGACGGCCGCAAGCTTGTTGGCGAAACGTAAAGTAAACGTTCTCGTTATCGATAAGAGTTATAATCCGGGCGGATCCTGCGGAATTTTTAAGCGCAATAACGTAACTTTTGATCAAGGCTCATCGATGTTGTATGGGTTTGGTGAGAAGGGATTCAATCCGCATCGATTTGTTTTCAATTCACTTGAAGAACCCATCGATATCGTAAAACATGAATATTTATATAATGTTAATTATAGGGGACATCGCATCCGCTTCTACGGCGATATCGCGATGTTCGCTGATGAATTGTCACGCGTCTTTCCCAATGAGGAAAGAGCCATTCACCGATTTTACCATGACATGAGTATTCTTTACCAACATGTGATGGTAGAGAATTCGGTCTTTTCATCGGCGGATGAAGTTGATCCTAAAAAATCATTGAAATCACTGCTGCGGCATCCGCTTTCCTATGCGAAATTTCTAAGTTTCTTAAACATGAGTGCGAAAACATTATTGAAACGTTACTTTACGGATCCTGAGATCTTCAATTTCTTTGATAAACTGACATCAACGTATTGCTACACGACGGTCGAAGAAACACCGGCCATCTTGGCAACAATCATGTTTGTGGACAATCATATCGGAGGAAGTTATTATCCGGCCGGATCGACTGTTTTCCTGCCCGGCAAATTGGAAAAAGTTATCGAAGAAAACGGCGGAACGATGATGATGGAGAAAGAAGTCGTCAAACTGCTTTTCGACGATAAGAAACCTTGCGGTGTTCGATTGAATGACGGTGAGGAAATTTTCGCTCCGTTGATCATCTATTCAGGCACTGTTTGGAATCTCTACGGTAAACTGATTGATAAACAATATGTCGATGAGAAACGACTACTTTGGGCAAAAAACATGGTTCCGACGTATCCGAGCGTTGTGATGTATGCATATGTGGATAAAAATGTGATCCCTGCCGATACGATGCCGATCGAGTTTCTTGTCGGTAATCCTCATCAGATCGATGAAAGCGAAGTGACTGTGTATATCAACAGTATCGATGATTCGACTCTGTGCGATGAGGACGGTCATGTGGTCATGGCGATCGGACCGACATTGGAGAAATGGGATTTTGATGATCCGAATGACTATAATGACCGAAAAGAAAGAGAAGCGAAACGATTGAGTGAAGTGCTGGAAAAGCGGTTTCTCGGTTTTACGCAAGCCATTCGGTTTTATGAAGTAGCGACTCCGCGAACCATTGAACGTTACACTAATAAAAACGGCGGAGCGGTTGCCGGGCCGAAACAAATGATCGGTCAACACATGTTTCAACGCATGCATATTCGTAGTGAATGGGATACGTTGTTCTGTTGCGGTGAATCGACAGTCATGGGAACCGGAACACCGACTGTGACGATCTCCGGATTGAGTGCTGCCAATGCAGTGTTGAAAAAACTGGATCTTCCAATCTATGAGTTTCATAAAAATATGCCGAACTTCGTCAATCTCGTTGACCGTCCACTCAAAGCTTCGACATTGAATTTGAACGAGCCTAATGAAATTCGCCAGTTAATGAAGAAAGCCGCAAAATGCCAATTCTGCGAAAAACCGATGTGCATGACATATACTGATCTGGATATTCGCGGTATCATGCGTCGTGTGAGTGTCGGTAATATCATCGGTGCTAAGCGTATCATCGATGAATTCTCAAAGAATAATCCTGCCTGTCAAAGTCAATTGTTGAACAGTCAAGATCGTTGTATCCAAAATACGACACTCAATCAACCTGTCGAAATCAAAGCGATTTTTGATACATTACGAAATAATTTCTAAAAAAAGAAGTTGGCGTCCGTCAACTTCTTTTTTCGCAGTACTCCTGAGTGAAAAGATGGCGTTTTCAAGTTATAATAGACTCAGCGAAAGGGACTTGTGCCATGAACTATAAAAAACTGATGGACACGGCGATGTTGGCCGGTGAAGTGATGATGAAAAGCGGGGCGGAAACATACCGTGTCGAAGATACCATGCACCGAATACTGCGCAGTGCCAATGTTCAAAAAACCGAAGCCTTTGCGATCACAACCGGAATTTTCGCAACCTTGGATGATCCGGCCATCGATTCGATCACGATGATTCGACGCATTACCGATCGCGACATCAATCTCAATAATATTTCGCAAGTCAATCAGATCTCACGTGATTATTGCGACGGTCGATTGAATTTGGATGAAGCCTATGATTCACTTAAAGGCATCCGTCAACATGAATATAAACACTGGTTCGTCAATCTGAATATCGTCTTGCTGATCGGTTCGTTTGCCTTAGTGCTCGGCGGAAGTTTGTTGGATATGGCACTGTCCGCTATTGTCGGAATCGTATTGATCACCGCAATGGAGATCGAAAAGAAATATATTTTCAGTTCGTTCATCCGAAATGTGCTTTCATCAACGTGTATTGCGATCGTTGCCGTGTGGCTTCATCGGATCTATCCGGATTCTCATCAAGATATCATCACGATCGCCGGTATGATACCGATGGTACCCGGAACAGCCATCACCAATGCGATCCGCGATACCTTACAAGGAGACTATATGTCGGGCGGAGCTAAAGCGCTTGAAGCGTTTGTGATCGCTGCCTCGATTGCGATCGGTGTCGCATTCGGACTGTTGCTGTTGGGAGGGATACAACTATGATCCTGCAAACGATCGGAGCCCTGATCACAGTCATTGCCTGTTCAGTGATGCTGGAAGCACCTAAGAAAACATTGATCTATGCAGGACTGGTCGGAGCCGGCGGGTGGTTGATCTATCTGCTATGTGTCGAAACCTTGGGCGTCGTATCTGCCACATTTATTTCAGGGGTATTTATCGCTTTATTCTCACATTTGTTTGCACGCATGTTTCAGTCTCCGGTCACGGTATTTCTGATCCCGGGATTCATACCCTTAGTTCCCGGAGCCGGTATGTATAATACCGTATATCAATTTATGCAAGGCAATGCCGCGTTGAGTGATTTTTATCTCAGACAGACCATTCAGATTGCCGGAATGATCGCCTTGTCGATCTTCGTGATCGATTCTCTGTTTCGAACTCATTCAAAGAGAAATATCTCTCAGTCTTAATTGAGAAACATAATAACAAATGCCAAAACAGAATCTCTTCATGAAGATTCTGCTTTTATTTTTTTACTACTCATCTTAATAGTATCTTAATGCCACTGAGCCGATTCTTAATACCTCCTTAATTACTTCAAATCTATAATGAATATGAAGATAACAGGTAATTTCGGAAACCATGTTGTTTGCGTTTCTCGCAAATAAAAAAATTCCGGTGTTCATCTGTTTACGAAAGTAGGAGGAAATTATGGGAGCGGTCTTAATTTTTACCGGAATTGTCGCTTTTCTGTTAATGATTTATTTATTTTACGTACTGTTTGCGGGTGAAAATTTATGAGTTTCATACTCGTGCAGGATGCTGCTTTTATTGCAGTATTAATAGCTGTATCGATACCATTAGGATTATATATTACCGATGTAATGAATGGTCAAAAAGTTTTCTTAACGCGAATTCTGAAGCCGATCGAGACATTTATTTATCGGTTGATGGGTATTGATGGTGAAAACGAAATGACGGCGAAAGAATATGCCATCAGTGTGCTTTTATTCAGTCTCGCAGGGTTTATTTTTCTGCTTTTATTGTTGATTTCGCAAAATATATTACCTTTTAATCCAGAACATCTGGCATCCGTGAATTGGCAACTGGCGTTCAACACAACTGCAAGTTTTGTCTCTAATACCAATTGGCAAGCCTATTCAGGTGAATCGACAATGAGTTATCTGAGTCAATCACTCGGACTGACAGTTCAGAACTTTCTGTCGGCAGCGACCGGACTTGCGGTTGTTTTTGCGTTGATCCGTGGGTTCACACGCAAAAAACAAAAAACGATCGGAAGTTTTTGGCATGATTTGGTTCGTTCGATCCTCTATATTTTGCTTCCGCTATCAATAGTATTAGCGATTGTGTTGGTATCACAAGGAGTTGTTCAAACGCTGAGTTCCTATCATTTGATTACTTCACTGGAAGGCGGAATTCAATCGTATCTTCCGTTGGGTCCGGCTGCCAGTCAAATCGCGATCAAACAATTGGGAACAAACGGCGGTGGTTTTTTCGGAATGAACTCGGCTTTTCCATTTGAAAATCCAACCTCATTCTCGAATTTCCTTCAAATGCTGTCGATCTTACTGCTACCGGCTTCACTTTGTGTATCGTTTGGTAAAGCAGTAAAAGACATGAAACAAGGAAGAACGATCTATATCGTAATGCTACTCATGATGATCGGTGCTCTTGCGGCTGTTACTTACAGCGAACAAGTTGGTACTCTTGTAATCAAAGGAGTCACTGTAATCGGTAATATGGAAGGTAAAGAAACGATTCACGGAATTGGTTCCTCTTCACTTTGGGCAGTTGCAACAACAGCTGCTTCCAACGGTTCAGTCAATGCAGCATTGGATAGTTTTACTCCATTAGCTGGAATGGTATTGATGTTTTTAATGCAATTAGGTGAAATCGTGTTCGGTGGGATCGGCAGCGGTCTTTACGGAATGATCGCTTTTGTCATTTTGACTGTCTTTATTGCCGGACTGATGGTTGGACGTACGCCTGAGTATTTAAGTAAAAAGATTGAGCCTTTTGATATGAAAATGATCTGTATCATTGTTCTGACACCCTTGTTATTGACATTGTTTGGTACTGCAATTACAGTCATGTTGCCTCAAGTGACTACTTGGCTGACAAATACAGGCGCCCATGGATTCTCGGAAATACTGTATGCATTCTCGTCAATGGGTAATAATAACGGAAGTGCTTTTGCCGGATTTATGGCGAATACGAATTTTACGAACTTAGTCGGAGGAGTTATCATGCTGGCTTCACGGTTCATTCCGATGGTCGCAGTGATCTATCTTGCAGGCAATCTTGCCGGTAAGAAGACCGTTTCTGCAGGTGAAGGTACACTTTCCACCAGTAATTCTATGTTCGTCGGTTTACTTATTACAGTCATTATTATTGTAGGGGCTTTGAGTTTTCTGCCCGCATTGTCATTAGGACCGATCGCAGAATTCTTCTCAGCTATGAAATAGAGGCACTTCATGAAAAAAACAAATCAAAAAAAGGAAATATTTCTAGATGCATTAAGACAATCATTCGTAAAACTTTCACCACGAACACAATTCAAAAATCCTGTAATGTTTGTCGTATATATCGGTGCGCTATTAACTTCAGGACTGTTTATCCTAACATTTATCAAAATTCAAGATGAAAATGCATTCTATACGTTAACAATCGCTTTGATTCTGTGGTTTACGGTTTTATTCGCAAACTTTGCGGAAGCCATTGCCGAGGGTCGCGGAAGAGCACAAGCGGATAGTCTACGAAGTGCCAGAAAAGATGTAAAAGCTAAAAAACTGTTTTCAATTGATGATTACGAAAAATATACGGAAGTCATCTCAAATTCATTGAAGAAAGAAGATATCTTTATTGTTTCGGCCGGAGAACAAATACCGATGGACGGTGAAGTGATCGATGGCGCAGCCTCTGTTGATGAAAGTGCGATCACCGGTGAATCTGCCCCTGTGATCCGCGAATCCGGCGGGGATCGAAGTGCTGTGACCGGGGGTACAACAGTGATCTCAGACTGGTTGGTCGTTCGTGTTACAGCTGAAGCCGGGGAAAGTTTTTTGGATAAAATGATTGCCATGGTTGAGGGAGCCACCCGTAAGAAAACCCCGAATGAGATTGCTTTACAGATTCTGCTGGTCACTTTAACGATTATCTTTTTAATGGTGACTGTCAGTTTGTTACCGTTTTCTGCATTTGCCAGTCATCAAGCGAATGCCGGAAGTGCTGTATCGATCACAAATTTGATCGCATTGTTGGTGTGTCTTGCGCCAACCACGATCGGTGCATTGTTGTCATCGATCGGAATAGCCGGACTCAGCCGACTGAATCAAGCCAATGTATTAGCGATGAGCGGAAGAGCGATTGAAGCAGCCGGTGATGTGGATGTGCTTCTGCTGGACAAAACAGGAACCATTACGTTGGGAAATCGGCAAGCGTGTGAATTTCTTCCGATATCAGGTGTGAGTGAACAAGAATTGGCTGATGCTGCTCAACTTTCTTCGATCGCTGATGAAACAGCCGAAGGAAGAAGTATTGTTGTATTGGCGAAAGAAAGATTTGAAATACGAGGCCGAGAGTTTTCTAAACTTAATGCTACGTTCATTGAGTTTTCCGCCAGAACAAGGATCAGCGGAATTGACTATCAAGACAATAAGATCCGAAAAGGAGCAGCTGATTCGATTCGCGATTACGTTGTTAATCTGGGTGGAACTTATCCGATCGAATGCGACAATTTTGTCAAACGTGTCGCCTCTTCCGGTGGAACACCTTTGGTCGTTTCTAAAAACGGTAAGATATTGGGTGTCATCCATTTAAAAGATATTGTCAAGAATGGTGTGAAAGAACGTTTCGAAGATTTACGCAAGATGGGAATCAAGACGATCATGATCACCGGTGATAACCCGATGACGGCTGCGGCAATTGCGGCGGAAGCCGGTGTAGATGATTTTCTTGCCGAAGCAACACCGGAAGCAAAATTAGCCTTGATTCGCGATTACCAAGCCAAAGGTCATATGGTTGCGATGACCGGAGACGGAACTAATGATGCACCTGCATTAGCTCAGGCTGATGTAGCTGTTGCGATGAACTCAGGAACACAAGCAGCCAAAGAGGCAGGGAATATGGTAGATTTAGATTCTAATCCAACCAAGCTCATCGATATTGTCAGAATTGGAAAACAGCTTTTGATGACAAGAGGATCATTGACAACCTTCAGTGTTGCCAATGACGTCGCTAAGTATTTTGCGATCATTCCGGTACTTTTCTTTACCATCTATCCGAAATTGACCGCGTTGAATTTCATGGGTTTAACCAGTTCAACCAGTGCGATATTATCGGCAATCATCTATAATGCCTTGATTATCATTGCGTTGATTCCACTGGCCCTAAAAGGTGTTAAATATCGTGAATTGCCGGCTGGGAAACTACTTTCCCGAAATTTGTTGATCTATGGTCTCGGTGGTATCATCGCACCGTTTATCGCAATTAAAATTATTGATATGATGTTGACCGTTTTCGGTCTTGTATAAGGAGAAAAAATGAAAAAAATAAGTAAAAATTTACGACCGGTTCTAGTCGGTTTATTACTGATGACACTCCTTTGCGGAGTTTTATACACGGGAGCTATTACCGGTTTTGCGAATCTGTTTTTCGCAAAACAAGCCAATGGAAGCATTATTACGGTTACTTTGAAAGATGGTACCCGAACAGAAATCGGATCTGCTTTGATTGCACAGAAATTCACTGAAGCAATTTATATGATCGGCCGTCCGACCGGTGATACTAATTTATCACCGGTGAGCGACGCTTACAAAAAAATTGTCGAAGCAAGAGTAAATTGGTGGCATACGTTCGATCCTTCCAATACGAATATGTTACCGGCAGAGTTGATTGAAACATCCGGCAGCGGAGTCGATCCGTATATCAGTACGGCTGCTGCTGAATATCAAGTTACCAGAATTGCTAAAGCACGTTCAATCAGCGAAGAGAGTGTCAAACTGATCATAAAAAAATATACCGTTGGACGATTTCTTGAAATTTGGGGAGAACCTGCTGTCAATGTATTAAAAGTTAATCTTGCGTTGGATGGTCTGCTATAATGAAAATATAAGGTGGTGAGAATATGGACTTATCACATGAACGCCCTAATCCTGATGAACTGCTAAGAAAAATCAAATTGACTGAAAAGAAAGTAACAGGGAGACTCAAAATATTTTTGGGTTATTCAGCAGGTGTCGGGAAAACATATGCGATGCTTGATGACGCAAAAGAACAGCTAAAATCGGGTGTCGATGTTGTTGTCGGCTATGTTGAACCGCATACACGTCCAGAAACGTTACGACTTTTAGAAGGATTACCAGCTATCGAACCGCAATTGATCAACTATAAAAATATACATCTAAAAGAATTTGATCTTGAAGCTGCCTTGATCCGTAAACCACAATTGATTCTGGTGGATGAACTCGCACATACGAATGCTGTGGGTAAACGAAACAAAAGGCGTTATCAGGATGTTGAAGAACTTATCAATGCCGGAATCGATGTGTACACAACGGTCAACGTCCAGCACATCGAAAGTCTCAATGACATCATTGAAGAAATCACTAAAATACCAATACGCGAAACGGTTCCGGATTATATTTTTGATCATGCGGATAAGGTTACTTTAGTTGATGTTGACCCGGAAGAATTATTAAAACGGTTTGGGGAAGGAAAAATCTATCGCCCTGAACGGGCAGTGACTGCCATGCAGAATTTTTTCACACTTGATAACCTTCGCTTATTACGTGAGATTGCTCTGCGGAAAACAACGGATATCATTTCGCATGAGAACTTGAGCGAATTGAATATGGCTGACAAGAAATTGAATTCACGATTCTTAGTGTGTGTAGGTCCGTCACCTTCTTCAGCGAAGTGCATACGATGGACGGCTCGTACTGCGGATGCTTTTCATGCGCCTTGGACAGCTCTTTATGTCGAAACACCGTCATCTGTAAAGTTAGCCGATTCGGCTAAAAGTAATATTCGAAACAACATGGAACTAGCTGCACGGCTGGGTGCTCAGCAAATGACGTTAAACGGATATGATATTGCATCAACTGTTGCTGAATATGCAAAAATGTTGGCGATCACTAACATTGTAGTAGGTAAGAGTCGGAATAAGAAAACGATCTACAACCTGATCAAAGGTAATTTTGAAGACAAACTCATTGGCTTGCTGCCAAATACTGAAATTCATATTATTTCTGACAATGATGCTTCCAAACAGCAGAAAAAAATGGATTTGAATGATATCAAGCAACATCTGACATTCTCTTGGAATGATACATTGAAAATGTTTTCGGTATGGTTTGCAGCAACGCTACTATCTTTAGGTCTCAGGGCAATGGGTGTCGGAGATCAGAATGTGATCATGGTATACATTTTATCAATTTTGGTTATTTCACGGTTTACCTCAGGATACATGTTCGGAGTAACAGCATCCATTGTAAGTGTACTTACATTCAATTTTCTGTTTGTAGAGCCCTATTATACTTTTACTGCGATCCAGCCCGGCTATCCAATCACGTTTTTGATCATGCTTTTGGTTGCGTTGATCACCAGTGCCATGATGATTCGAATCAAAACACAGGCAGGTTTTGCTGTTGCTAAAGAACGTAAAACAGAAATTCTTTACGAGATCAATAAGAAATTACTCGTTACGAGAGGATTAGGTAATATTATTGAATTGACCAATCAATATTTCATGAAAATTTGTGAACGCTCAGTCATTTTTTACAGTGAAGATCCAATCAATGGGCAAGCAGGCGTATTTGCTCAGTATGCAACTGAAGAAAATGCCTCCTTTATGCAAAGTCCAGATGAGCAGGCTGTCGCACATTGGGTATTTGTTAATATGAAGAGAGCAGGATACGGTACAGATACCCTGATGGGAGCCGGTGCTTTTTACATGCCGATTTTATCACAAGATAATGTACTCGGCGTTATAGGAATCTCTTGTCAGAATCAAGTTTCGATCAATCACGAATTAAGATCTTTTTTACGAATGGTGACCTCACTTGTAGCGATGGCACTGGAACGTCAGATCTTGTCGGATGAACAACGCAAAATAATGGTTGAATCCGAGAAAGAAAGTATGCGCAGCAACCTTTTACGAGCGATTTCACATGATCTTCGAACACCTCTGACCGCGATACTCGGTGCCAGTTCGGCAATTTTGGAAAATAAAAAAACAATGGATGAATCCACGCATGATAAATTAGTGAATGGAGTGAAAGATAATGCTCAATGGTTGATAAGAATGGTAGAGAATCTCTTATTTGTAACTAGAATCAATGAATCATCTATGAAAGTCGTAAAGGTTCCTGAGGCTGTTGAAGAAGTGATCGCAGAAGCCGTTGCGCGCGTTAAAAATCAATTTAACTCGGCTATGATCCAAGTGAAGGTACCGAATGAACTACTAATGGTTCCAATGGATGCAACATTGATTGAACAAGTGGTTATCAACTTATTGGAGAATGCTATTAAACACTCACTCTGTGATTCTCAGATTGAGCTTACAGTTTCTACGAATGAAAATGAGGCTGTTTTCGAAGTTCTTGATCATGGAGAAGGAATTCGTGAAGAAGAACTTGAACATTTGTTTGATGGATACACTTTCCAAAAGGAAAAAAGTCCTGATTCATCGCGCGGAATGGGAATCGGATTGAGTATTTGCCGATCAATTATTTTAGCTCATAATGGTAGAATCACCGCATCAAATCAACCAAATGGTGGGGCTCTTTTCAGATTCAGCTTGCCATTGAACGGAGGAACAAACAATGAAGAATAAAGCAACGATACTGATTGTTGAAGATGAAGCAGCCATCAGTAATTTTATTACCGCGGTATTGAATTCGAATGATTACGCAGTGATCAGATCAAATAATGGAAAAGAGGCACTATCCAGTACGGCCGGATTCTCTCCCGATTTGATTTTGCTTGATCTTGGGTTACCTGATATTGATGGATTGGAAGTACTTAAACAGATTCGACAGTGGTCAGACGTCCCAATCATTGTTGTTTCAGCTCGAACCAACGAAAAAGAAAAAGTCGAAGCACTTGATCTGGGTGCGGATGATTATATTACTAAACCTTTTGGAACATCAGAACTATTAGCCAGAGTCAGAACAGCCATACGGCATAAAATGACTGCGAATCATCAACTCATTGCCGAAAGTAAAGTCACTATCGGAGAATTTCAGATCGATTTCAGTAAGCGCTATGTCGCTGTAGATCAAAAAGAAGTTCACCTTACTCCGATCGAATATAAAATCGTACAATTACTCGCTAAAAACCAAGGCAAAGTATTGACTTTGGACTATCTTTCTAAGGAAATTTGGGGGCCTTATACAACTGAAAATAATGCACTTCGCGTTAATATGGCAAATATCAGAAGGAAAATCGAAAAAAACCCTGCTGAGCCGCACTATATACTGACAGAAGTAGGTGTAGGCTACAGAATGAAAGAAGAGTAGTTCAAAGATAAGTAACTTTAAAAAATGGAGTCAAAATGTAATTGTTCGTTTGTTCGCAAATAACTTGAAATAGGCAGACAAATTTATCCATAAAGTGTATACTAAAACAACAAAATTGGGGGAAACGACATGAAACAACTCAAACAAGACTCTCTACTTGCATTTTCAACTGAATCTTATGATGAAGCACGGTTGAATGTTTCGAAAAAACATGTGCGAGCTGCTATTTTAACAGTTGCTGTTTTTAACTTGCTTTTATTGATTCCGGACTTACTTATGATCGCCCATACAGGGAAGCAGTTGACTTTGATCGTGATGAGGCTTCTGTTCTCATTGAGTTTTATCTATTTATTTTTTAACACTCCGAAAATAAACTCATTCGATCGATTTGCGAAAATCATTTCCTCATATGAAATCGCCGGTATTGTTGTATTTATGATCGTTCTTAATCTCTATGAAAAGCCTGATTTTATGATTCAAACACTGGGCCTTATTTTAATTACGATCATTATCTTTCTGATTCCAAATAAATTGAACTACATGATATCCTTAACGATGATCAGTGTGGGTGTTTTTCTTGCTTACTTTGCGTTTATCGATACGAGGGTTCCAGTATCCAATTATTCGGCTGTCTTTGTCTATATGTTATTCGTGGTAGGTTTCTGTGCGGTTTCTGCACGGATCAACGAACGGTTTCAATACAATGAGTTCAATGCTAAGAGTGAGTTGATCAAGATCAGTTCAATTGATCCGCTGACGAAGACCGGTAATCGATATAAATTCGAGAAAGAAGCTGATTGGTGGATCAAATTTTGTCGCAGACAAGATTTACCGCTATCTTTTGTGATGATCGATATTGATGATTTCAAAGCACTCAATGATCTTTACGGTCATATGAGCGGGGATACCATCATGCAAGAATTGGTCCGAATATTCAATGAACAGTTACGAGATACGGATCTGCTGTATCGATGGGGCGGTGATGAATTTGTGATCCTACTGCCAAACGTTCCGTTGAGTCGGGCAATCGTGGTGTGTGAACGCATACGCCAACGTGTTGAAGAATTCATCTATAATAAACAATCAAGAGTTACCTGTAGTTTTGGTGTTGTTGCAAGTAAAACTGATTCCGATTACATGACCTTGATTGATGAAGCGGATAAATTGATGTATATTGGCAAGAAAAAAGGGAAGAACATTATTCAATTCAATGAATAGTCGTTTTTTTTTTTTTTTGTAAATATTGTTGACAGTTACTTAAAGGTAATGTATTATCTTAATAGGTAATACATTATCTATAAAAAGGAGACCAACGATGAAAAAAACAGATGGAATGGATAACGCACATTTTATTTTCGGATCCGTAATGGTCGTTGCCAACCGAATGGATACATTATTGGAAAGGGAACTCAGTCAATTCAATATAACAGCCAAGCAATGGTTCTTATCGATTTCGGTGGCAAGTTTGTTTGAACATCCGCCGACGATGAAAGAAGCGGCCAGAGAGATGGGTACATCTCATCAAAACGTGAAGCAAGTAGCGCTGAAGTTACAGGAAAAGAAACTTCTTCAATTGAAGAAAGATGAAAAAGATGCCCGTGTCACACGTTTGTATTTCACGAAGGAAAGTGAAGAGTTCTGGGCAAAAACCAGCGGGGAAAGTTTGAATTTTACGCAAGAACTGTTTGCAGGCATCACGGAAGAAGAACTTGCCTCGACACGCAGCACACTCGCAAAGATGATGGATAATTTGTCTGTAATGGATAAGAAATAGAGGAAAGGGAAAAACTCATGAAAAGAGTAAAGAAAATCGTACTTTATGTTGTGATCGGATTGGTAGTAGTGTTGACTGCCGGAATCACGTATTTGAATATCGGCATGAACGAAGGAAAAAAAGCGGTTGTCGGAACGGTCGATGTATCGCAGACAGTTGATGGCAGTTATGTCGGATCTTATAAGAACAGTCGTTGGAGTAATCAAGTCAACGTAACCGTTGTGAACCATCGCATCACTGCGATCAATATCGAAAAAACAGTTCTGATCGAACAACAAGATGTCACCGAAAAGTTGATCAACGACGTGTTGGCTGCGCAGAATACCGATGTTGAAATTATCAGCGGAGCGACAGTCACCAGTAAAGCTTATCTTAAATCAATTGAAAACGCTCTGAGCGGCAAATAAGGAGATCGATATGAAAACATTGATCGTCTACGGAAGTGTTTATGGCTATAGTGAAGAATGTGCTAAGAAACTCAAAAATCTACTGGGTGATGATGCAGTGCTTGTGAATGCGATCTCTGATCCGATTCCCTCGCTTGACCAATTTGACGGTGTTGTGATCGGAGGCTCGATCTATATGGGTCAGATCCAAAAACAAATCAAGAGTTTCATCAAAGATCATCTTGACGAGTTATTGCAGAAGAAAGTCGGTTTATACATGTGTGCGGCACTCGCTGATAATTTCTCAGTTGAACTTGAAAATTCATTTCCCGATCAACTGATCCAGTCAGCAGTCGACGTGGAATCATTCGGTGGGCGATTGGTCCTGGATAAAATGAGTTTCGTACATCGAACGATGACTAAGATGATGATGAAAGTAGCTGCGAAGGAAGGCAAACCAACCGCCGGTGAATTTCCTCAGCATATCGAAAAACTTGCGCAAGCGATGATGAACTCAAGGTAAGAATGAAGTATAATAAATATCGATAGGATGAAGGGAGTTATGTGTGAAATGAAAATCAACCCCATTAAACAAGCGGACAAGATCATCAATTATTGGAAGAATGAAAAGCTCGTTGTTTTCTGTATCGTTTTTTTCGGAATCACGTGTAATACCCTGGTTGTTTTCGGACCGATTTATCAAGGGAAACTAATCGATGCGATCGTACGCGGTGATGAGTTGAAGGCTGTTTTGCTTCTTTCAGCGACTTATGTCGGCGTGATTCTGTTTGTGCAAGTACTCCGTTATTACAAGCGTTTCTACATCCGACGGTTCGCCAATATCAACATTGCTTCGATGCGATTGATCATCTTCAATAATATCATGCATAAGAGTCTTTCTGATCTTGATGACGAAAGCAGCGGGAATTTGATGACACGTTGTATTTCCGATGTGGATCTGTGTGTTGAAGGAATGCGGAAATTCACGACCGAAGTTTTTGATACCGGAGTCGTGATGCTCACTTATTTGATCACGCTCTTTATTTATGACATTAAATTAACGTTGTATGCCGTCGTGTTTGTGCCGGTCGCAATGATCCTAGCTGAAAATCTTAAAAGTATCATCTACAAATATTCCATCGCTTATCGAAAGAAAACAAGTGCGATCGCTGAACTGACGTTGGATGCGATCGATAATTCAATGTTGTACCGCATCTCCGGCATGGAAATACAAAACAGTTCGCGTTATAGAATCGAATTGGATGACCTTCAGGAGAAAGCTATCAAAGCGAATGTATTGGAAAACTCCATGCAACCCATCTACAGTGTGATTGCCATGATCGGAATCGTTGTGATCATTTATATGGGAGGTTTAAAAGTCATCGACGGTACTTGGACAGTCGGAGTTTTCGCTACTTATATCGCAATTTTCGTGGCGATGGGCGTTCGTGCCAGTAAAGTAGCCAAATTATTTAATTCAGTTCAGAAAAGTCAAATTTCTTGGCAGCGCGTCAAACCTTTTCTGGGAGAGTATATTGAGGAATCCACGATTCACTCTGCTTCAGAGAAGAAAATTTCGCTGTCGGTAAATAATCTCACTTTTTCTTATGCGTCCGATGCTGAAACCATTTTAAAGGATCTCTCATTTGACCTGCATGCCGGTCAAATCCTCGGAATCACCGGACCGATCGCGAGCGGTAAATCGACATTGGGTCTGTCGTTGCTTGGCTTATATCCATATCGCGGAAGTATCCGCATCAACAATACGGAACTGCGCGATACTTCGAAGAACGATCGGAGTGAACTGATCGCATATCTCGGACATAAGCCGCAGTTATTATCTGATACGATCTACAATAACATCACGTTGGGAAGACCCGGTGATATTTCATCTGTTCTGAAAGATGTGTGTTTTGATACCGATCTGGCATCCATGCCGGAAGGTGAGAATACCTGGGTCGGCAGCGGCGGTGTTCGTTTGAGCGGCGGTCAACAAGCACGAATCGCTTTGGCCAGAACGTTATACAGTGATACTGAAATTTTGATTTTAGATGATCCGTTCTCGGCTGTCGACATGGCAACCGAAGAAAAGATCATCGATCATCTTAAAAAAC
>Ga0209123_1001904_pt1 | contig 19032 bp, 14 predicted proteins | sample BarGraIncu00431A_FD_184500 | JGI IMG/M metagenome (GOLD analysis project Ga0209123, IMG submission 184500) | Arctic peat soil microbial communities from Barrow, Alaska, USA - Barrow Graham LP Incubations 004-31A (SPAdes) (version 2) | ecosystem: Environmental > Terrestrial > Soil > Wetlands >... | reverse complement strand
AAAAATAAATCAAGATGTCCAAGCTGGTTTATCAATAATAAAACAAAGATCATTCCTCCTGCAAAACCCAACAACCAAATAAAGCTCTTTTTCAGAAATTCTCCCAAAGAATCTTTATACAATAAGGCTGAGAATGGAATCAGCAGATAAAATGCCAGTGCCGAACTATTTGAAAGTTTAAAAAATACACTCATTCCAAAAAGTGAACCTGAGAGGATGATTAAACCCAATCTGTTATTATTCAACCCCTTATAAAGTGTTAGAATTGCAATTGCATATCCCAGGCATGAAAAGATATCGTAGTTCAAACATTCAGGACCACCCTGCAAGATAAATATAAGGGTAATTGCCAGGCCAATAAGCGCATTTCGTTTGCCAAGTAAGGGCTTCAGAAGCGAAAAGTAAATCATAAATGTACTGCTGATTACCACAATCCAGCCTATTTTAAACCAATACAAACCCATGGCAGGCCAGATTTTCATCCACAAGCCACCACATACATCTGACAACCAGAACATCATGGAATACTGTGCCGAATATGGATCATCAAATATGAAACGGAAGGCGGTTAAACTGAATCCGGTATCGGCTAAATCAAGTCCCTGAAAGGTCAATAGGATTTGCCAGATCAGGAGAATGGGGAATATAATCTCAATAGGTATTTTACTGATCTGCTTCATCTATTTGCTTTTACCAGGTTAACATTCTTCATCAGGCCATGTATAAAAAATAAAGGAAGTTTAAAAACCATGCCAATACTATTAATTTTAATGGATGATCTTTAATCAAAAGCCTAACTGGATTTTCTTTTGCGTCAAATACATAAAGCAATTGCAAATAGCGTAATATTCCCGCTACCACCCAAAAGACGGTTATAAATAAATGTCCTGTATTCAATCTCAACTGAATTTCAGGCGTAACGGTGTACATAATGTAAGCCACAACAATCACGGACGACAACATGATCATGGTATAATTCAGAAACATGGAATTGTATCCATTCACTGCTTGTCGCAGTACGATTTCTTTTTGTTCAAAAAACAAGACATCATTACGTCGTTTCCCCAATACAATCAGCATAGATAGAAGAAAAGTCATAATGATAATCCATTCAGAAAGAGGAATATTTGTCGAAACAGAACCTGCATACAAACGAAGCACGAATCCCAAACTCAATATCATGACATCCAGAATGGCTATTCTTTTAATAATCAAGGTATAGATAATATTGATCAACTTATAGGTGAGCAGAACAAGTAAAAGTTTGTAATTGACCATATAAGCCAATGACAAACCCAATATACTGAATGCAACATCGATGGACAATGCCATTGGAATTGAAATTGCTCCCGAAGCAATTGGTCTAGTTTTCTTCTCAGGATGAATACGATCTTCCTCTACATCATAAATATCATTGAAGACGTATACAGAACTGGCTACTAAACAAAAACTTATAAATGCAAGTAAAGCGTCCCACAACAAGGCGCTATTGGTAATCTGAGCCGAAAAAAACAATGGAAGCAGAACAAACAAGTTCTTAATATAATGAGTTGGCCTAAGTAGCTTCAGGATGTTGCTTATTTGATTAGTTTCCATTTCAGATATTTAATGTCCGCCAAATTTAACATTTCCAAATCAGCATGACTATCACCATAAGCATAAATTTGTTCAAACTCACCTAAATTATATTTTTCCTTTATCCGCCTTACTTTCTCTGCACCGTAACAGTTTTTACCTTTCATTAAACCAGTGAGCTTACCCTGTTCAACGTCGCATTCAGTAGCAATCAGTTCAAAGTGATTGAGTGAACACCAGTGTTTTAACCATATTGAAAAAGAGGCAGTTACGATCACCATTTTTGTTCCTGACAGCTGATGAAATTCTATTTCCCGAATAGCTACCGGTCGCAACAGTAAAGGAATTACCTGCTCTGAAAACTTCTGCCCCCATAACAAGACAACCTCTTCACTCATTCCCTTAAAATAATAGGTTAACAAACGTTCTTTTGCCTTCCAATTTGGAAATAATCCCAATTTAAAAGAAATTAATATTGGTGAAAGCATTACCAATCCGATAACGAATCTCAATTTCCCTTTCGCAAACCGAATGAATTGAAACATTGTATCTTTACGGGTAATCGTTCCATCAAAATCAAAAAAAGCGATCTTCATTCCCTCGGTTTGAATGGTTGGTTTAGAGGCATAATGTTTTTATAAATTAGATTGTATCCACCTATTTACCCCTGAATAGATGGACAAACCCATTGGCTTTGCGCCGTTTATCATCACGGCCTATCCCATTCACTACATAATAATAGACTCCTGGCACAGCCAATTTACCGCCAACTTTACCATCCCAGATAGACTCAGGATAGGAGGCCCTTGTTGCACCAAATCCCTGTACATTGTTATTTTCATAGATATGTACTATTTTTCCCCATCGGTTAAATATGGATATCTTAACAGTTTTCATCGAGAAAAATCTAACTACAAATTCATCATTTTGCCCAATGCTACCACCTGGAGTAAAAAAATTGGGCGCCTCTAAAAACGATTCCTGGATCTCAATGAAATTGTCAATATAGACCGTATCGTAACAGGTTGTAAATTCTGATTTCTTTTGCGAAACCAGCTTTACATTATAAGCTCCCGGCTTCTGAAATACATAGATGATCGGACCATCGTCGAATAATTTAGTCAGGAAACTGTCAATAACGGCACCTGGGTTTGCCTGTGACTCTAATATAATCTCAGCTCTGTCTTTGTAAATGAACCATTGAGATGTACCGGGAGTATAATTTAGCGATTTATTAGTAAATGTCACGGTTAATGGCGCTTCTTTTTTGCCAGTAGGAACTCCTTTTTGCTCTTCCAGCACATAGGTAAAGTCAGCCTTGGTCACAATTGAAATGTATTTAACAACGGAGGTAGATATACAACCCAATCCGTAGGAAACGGTTAAAGTATAATCGGTATCTAAATAAGGCGGACTGAATACTTGAGCTGTTAGAAACGTGCTAACCGTTTCACTGCCAGCAGTCCAATTGACCAGAATTCCTTTCACTGTCTTGGATGTTCCTGTTGGAAAATCTACATAAGTTAATACCGGTGAAGTTCCTACCAGGGTAAATGAATTGCAATCTGAATTCGTAATCGCTGCCTCACTATAGTTGTTAAATACCCATGCGGTGTAAGTTGCAACTACTCCTCCGGTAGGGGTAATATTCACGCGGTAAGCGCCATCCTGCAGGGGTGAAATAGTTGATGATGTACTTCCTGAAATATCACTGCTGAAAAAATCGAAAGTCCCTGTCAGTGTATTGTATTTCAGCCAATCAAAGGTAGCAACTTCTCCAGTTGGAGAAGTGGCTGTTAACGAAGCGTTGATTTCTCCCTTCTTGCCGCAAAATACATATATGCTATCCTGATTACCGCTTGAATACTCAGTTATCATACCTTTGGCATTGGAGGTAATTTGGGCAAAACCCAATGTCGGCGCTAGTACACATACAATCAATACAATCAATCCGGCAACTAATTTTTGAATCTTCATTCTTCTATTTACTTTAAGAATTTACAATATTAACGTTAAATATTGATTTATCTTTTGTAGTTGTATAAATTTTGCAAAACTACTTCATTATAAAAGCAGAGAAGATGAAAAATAAACACATAACTACTTGGTTCACATAGAATAAAATGAACTAGTTACTCTTACTGACCATGTAATTTATATTCATACACGATTGATAAATAAATACATAGGCACATTGTTGACGTAAAAATCTAATCTGCGCGACCTATCTGTGGCCCTGTGATATTCAACTAAGGCATTAAGTTGTATTCTGTCACTGTTATCCTATTGTCTTGTGGATAGATTGTGTATAGCTTGTGTATACATTGTGTATTAAATTGGCACATTTAATACACAATGTATACACATGATATATATAATCTATACATAAGCAGCATTTGGAACCCAATCTAAATAGAATTTGGTGGCCTGTAAAGAACTGTTCTAATTTTTATAGTTGACCCTTGCCATGTGGAATTGAACAGCCCTGCATGTGACCATTTTCTTATTTGTTATTTGTTATTTCCTTTTCTTACAAACCGGATTCTTTTTTATCCCGAGTATTGGGATCTATGCATAAGGTAAGTTATATACATGAATGATAGCACTCTAAAGTATCGTTGGAAAAAGATAAATAAGATTAAGGCACAGGGGTTTGATCCAAGTTACTATGATTCAAAATAAAAGGTTGGGTTTTTAAAAACAACATCTATGGGTTCGGGTTTGGAAAATCGCTTCCCCGCAATAATGTCCTCTAATCTAAATTTTATTCAACTTAAACAATTACATCTTTGACCAACTATGACAATATTGCTGAAAACTCCGTACCTTTACGACCTGTAAAGATTGGAATAACTATTGTATGATGGATGTCAATTTAGAACACGACAAAGTGCAGAATTATTTAGATGAATTGAATGTGCCACAGCGGCTTGCGGTTGAAAATTTCAAAGGCGCCTCACTGATCATTGCCGGTGCAGGATCTGGAAAGACAAGGGTCTTGACTTACAGGATTACCCATTTACTGAAAAACGGGGTAAGGCCGGGGTCAGTTCTTGCCCTTACTTTTACTAACAAGGCCGCCAAGGAAATGAAAAAGCGTATTGCTGAAATGGTGGGACCCAATACTTCCCGGTATCTATGGATGGGAACTTTTCATGCCATCTTTGCACGCATCTTAAGAACTGAATCTGATACACTTGGCTATCCTTCCAATTTTACTATCTATGATTCTTCGGACTCCAAGAGCCTGATAAAGAGCATCATAAAGGATTTGAAACTCGACGATAAAACATACAAGCCCAATGTGGTGGCAGGACGTATTTCAGCTGCTAAGAATAATTTGGTCTCTTCGGAAATGTATGCCACAATGACCGAAACGACAGAGTATGACCAAAGCATCAAAATGCCCCTCATTAGTGTTATATACAAAGAATATACCAAGCGGTGCTTTCTGGCAGGCGCAATGGATTTTGATGATTTGTTGATGAAAACCAATGTGCTTTTCAGAAATCATCCTGACATTCTGGCCAAATATCAGGCCATTTTCAATTACATATTGGTTGATGAGTACCAGGATACGAACCATTCGCAGTATATGATTATCAAAAAGCTGGCAGAGGCTCATAAAAATATCTGCGTGGTGGGAGATGATGCCCAGAGTATTTATTCATTTCGTGGGGCACGTATTGAAAATATCCTAAACTTCCAGAAAGATTATCCTGAGCATCAGGTATATAAGCTGGAACGCAATTACAGGTCGACTCAAAATATTGTAGATGCTGCCAACAGTATTATTGCAAGGAACAAAAGACAAATTAAGAAAAACGTATATTCTGAAAAGGAAGTAGGCACGCTGATAAAGGTAATGAGCGCTATCACCGACAATGAAGAAGGGTACCTGGTGTCTAATGAAATTATTGATACCCGTATGCGTGAGCATTTTATGTATTCTGATTATGCGATTTTGTACCGTACCAATGCCCAATCACGTATTTTTGAAGAATCACTGCGCAAAAGAAATGTACCTTACCGAATTTATGGAGGCCTTTCATTCTACCAAAGAAAAGAGATCAAGGATTTGCTCAGTTATTTCAGGATGGTCATTAACCCCAAAGATAATGAGGCATTTAAACGGGTGGTCAATTATCCTGCGCGTGGTATTGGCCAGACCAGCCTCACCAAAATGGAACAATATGCTGCTCTTAACAATATCTGTATATGGGATTTTGTGACCAATATACCATTGCTGCTGAGCGAATTCAACAAGGGAACAGCATCTAAAATAAATGAATTTACCCGGCTCATTGAAATGTTCAGGGAGAAACTTGAAACCCTCGATGCCTTCGGACTGGCCAGTGAAATTGCCACCGGCACCGATATCATGAAAGATCTTTACAAGGATCAATCGCCTGAGGGAGTGAGCCGTTACGAGAATATTCAGGAATTACTCAATGGTATACAGGAGTTTTCCATTTCAGCCAAAGAGGAAGGCACTCCTGATAAGTTGAACAATTACATGGAAGATGTGGCCCTTTTGACTGATCAGGATACCGAGAAGCCTGAGGACAATGACAGAGTGACCATGATGACCATTCATTCAGCCAAAGGCCTGGAATTCAAGAATGTATTTATTGTGGGAGTGGAAGAAAACCTTTTCCCTTCGAATCAGAATGGTCAAAAAACGATGGAGGATTTCGAGGAGGAGCGTCGTTTGTTTTATGTAGCCCTCACACGTGCAGAACTACATGCCACTATCAGTTATGCACGTCAGCGTTACAAATGGGGAAAACTGGAATTCTGCAACAAGAGCAGGTTCATCGAGGAAATTGATGCTCAATACCTTGACATGCCAAACGATAAAGATCCCAATTTCTATAACGAGACTGCTGACCAGCAATTTTCAGCTCCAAAAACGCGTCAGCCAAGCACTTTAATTCCTGGATTCAAACCTTCATCGGACAATCAACCCGACTTATATAGAAAATTAACCAAGCTTCGCGAAACAAAAAAGGAGTCTGAAGCGTTTGACTTTAGTAACCCCGAAGAGATTCAGGCCGGTATGATGGTGGAACACCAACGGTTTGGACGCGGTAAGGTACTATTTATGGAAGGTACAATGCCCGAATTACAGGCTACAGTGTTTTTTCAGAACACCGGTAAAAAACAACTTTTACTGAAATTCGCTAAATTGCGGATAATTAGTTAGTTTTGCAGCGAGAACCAAAGCAACCAGTTTTTTATTCATTTATTTGTCTGCTAAGCTAATTTGCTTTAACTTTGTATAAATTCAACTTCATCCTGATTATCTCTACTGAATACCACTTTAAGATAACAGCCTGATATTTTAGAAACAACTTTATTTATTTACATGGATTATAATTCTGATCGCAGTAAGTTGCCCTTACCTGAGTATGGGAGGAACCTACAAAATATGGTGAACCATATTATGACCATTGAAGATCGCAGTGAGAGAAACAGGGCAGCAAGAACCATTATTGACATAATGGGTAACATGTATCCCTATTTGCGCGACATCAATGATTTCAAGCATAAGCTGTGGGATCACCTGGCTATAATGACTGATTTTAAATTAGACATTGACTATCCGTATACCCCACCGGCACCTGAGTTTTTCAATACTGCTCCTCAAATGATTCCGTATAGTCTGAATAAAATCAGATATCGTCATTACGGGAAAACCATCGAGTTTTTACTTGAGAAGGCAGCCGTTTACGAAAATGAAAAGGAGAAGGAACTGCTCATTAAGCTGATTGCCAATCACATGAAAAAAAGTTATATCATGTGGAATAAGGATTCGGTGACTGATGACAAAATTCTGGAAGACATCGAAGAGCTTTCAAAGGGTAAAATTAAATGTCGCAATATGGTACTTACCGACACCAAGGATATTTTATACAGGAATAAGAAAAAACCGGTTCCAGTACTGGATAACGCTCAACGACGTAAGTATATAAGCCCTGAGGACCGCAGCAAACAACAGCGGTAATAAACATCACGGTTTATCATTTATTTTTTGGCTTTTGACCTGAACCATATTTATTTGGAATGGCTACTTTTAAGATCGAAGGTGGGAAACAATTGCAGGGTGATTTATTTCCTCAGGGGGCTAAAAATGAAGCGCTTCAGGTCATCTGTGCTGTATTGCTTACACCTGCCAAGGTTCAGATTTCAAACATCCCTGAGATCAGTGATGTCCTTAAATTAATTGAAATCCTGATAGAACTTGGGGTTAAAACAGAACATCCAAGTAAAGGAAATTACACATTTCAGGCAGACCAGATCAAGCTGGACTATCTGAAAACCGATATTTTTGCACAACAAGCCTCCAGGCTCAGGGGCTCGATCATGATCCTGGGTCCGTTATTGGCAAGATTCGGCATTGGCTACCTTCCGCAACCGGGTGGTGACAAAATTGGCAGAAGGCGATTGGATACTCATTTCACCGGACTTCAAAACCTTGGCGCCACATTTAATTACAATCCGGAGCTTCATTATTACAGTGTCGAAGCGCCTAAATTAAAGGGCGCTTACATGTTATTGGATGAGGCTTCGGTAACAGGAACCGCAAACATTGTAATGGCTGCATCCATGGCTGAAGGCATTACCACCATCTACAACGCAGCCTGTGAACCCTATGTTCAGCAACTCTGCAAAATGATGGTCTCGATGGGTGCCGTGATTGAAGGAATAGGCTCCAATTTGCTTACCATCAAGGGAGTCAGCTCATTAACCGGCTGCTCACATCTGATACTTCCCGACATGATTGAAGTGGGCAGTTTTATTGGACTTGCTGCCATGACCAATTCTGAAATTACCATTCGCAATGCAGGAATTCCTCATTTGGGAATTATTCCTGAACATTTTAAACGAATGGGTATAAAAATTGAAGAGCGCAACAACGATTTGTACATTCCTGCACAGGCACATTACGAGATTGAAACATTTATGGATGGTTCGATCATGAACATTGCCGATGCTCCCTGGCCTGGTCTGACACCTGACTTGCTGAGTATATTTCTGGTGATTGCCACACAGGCCAAGGGTAGCGTTCTGATACACCAGAAAATGTTTGAGAGCCGATTGTTCTTTGTAGATAAACTAATTGACATGGGAGCGCAGATTATACTCTGCGATCCTCACCGTGCTACTGTAATAGGACTCGATCATAAATATATGCTCAGAGCTACCCATATGACCTCACCAGATATACGTGCCGGTGTTGCCTTGCTGATTGCCGCCATGTCGGCCCAGGGAACCAGCAAAATATCCAACATTGAACAAATCGACCGTGGGTATGAGAATATTGACGAGCGGTTGAATGCAATCGGAGCAAAAATTACAAGAATTCAATAGTTGAGTCCATTCTAAAAAGTCTCCGATGCATCGGGGCCACTAAGACGCAAAGACACTAAGTTACACTAAGTAATTATCATATGCATTATACACTTTGTGAATCTTTGAGCTTTTGTGCCTTTGTGGCAGAGTTAGACTTTTCGGTGTGAGTTCTTAGTTTCGGCACAAAACTTGTTGAGCATTCATAATAAATCGTCCAGACAACAATTCTTGCTGCTGAATTGTTATTTTTGTTGTAAAAAAAAATAGTTTTAATTTTATACAATCTACCAATGAAAAAGAGAATCACAATGGTATTGGCAGTAGTTTTCACTCTGGCAAACCTGGCAGCCATTGCCAAATCAAATAACGGAACATCAAGTACAAAAGATGTTGCCATCGGCTTGAACATTGGCAACAAGGCGCCTGAAATTATAGAAAAAAACGCTGATGGTAAAGAGCTTAAACTTTCGTCATTGCAGGGAAAGGTAGTATTGATTGACTTTTGGGCCTCCTGGTGTGGCCCATGCCGACAGGAAAACCCGACCGTCGTAGCGACCTATAATAAGTTCAAGGACTCGAAATTCAAGAATGGTAAAGGGTTTACTGTTTACAGTGTTTCACTCGACAAAGAAAAAGGCGCATGGCAAGCGGCTATCAAAGCTGACAAACTCAGTTGGGAATATCATGTAAGTGATCTCAACTGGTGGAATTCAAAATATGCAGGTGTATATGGTGTTCGTAGCATACCAGCCAACTTTTTGATTGACGCCGAGGGCATTATCATTGCCAAATCCTTGCGTGGGCCTGCTTTGGACGCTGCAATTTCAGCACTTTTGAAATAAAACAGTTCAGATAAAAAATAAACACATAGGTACATAGACTATTTTATGTTTCTATGTACCTATAGACTTTAATCATATGATACAATTTATATGAAAAATAAACACATGGGACACATCCCGAGTGCTCGGGACAAAGTTTATTTTCTATGTGTTCTAAGTGTCTATGTGTTTAAAATAAAAAACAAATGAAAGATAGCCCAAATTATTATGTGTGGATTTAGCGGAGTAATATCCAACAATGAACTTCATCAGCAAATGATTTTGGATAGCATCTCTAAAATCAAACACAGAGGGCCTGATGACACCTTGGTTTTTACAGGTGATCAGAAATTTTATTCCTGCAAATTGTCCAATCCGACTTCCAGAGAGAATTTTCCTCCCTTACCTTTGGATAAGAAATCAAATCAATTTTTCGCTTTTAACCGTTTATCCATCGTCGATTTATCCGAAAATGCCATGCAGCCCTTTTTCGATAAAGAAAAAGAATTGGTATTTATGCTCAACGGAGAAATATACAATTACCTGGAATTAAAAAATGAATTTCTTGCCAATGAAATATTTATTTCCCAGTCGGACAGCGAAGTAGCCTTTCGACTTTACCTGAAATTCGGAGATGAATTTGTACACCTTCTGCGGGGAATGTTTTCGATTGTAGTCTATGATTTCAAAAATAATCAATTAAAAGTATGGCGCGACAGGCTTGGAATGAAGCCTTTTTATTATGCTCTTAAGGATGGAATCTTTGTCTTCTCTTCAGAAATGAAAGGCATATTTGCTACCCAAGTTATTAAGAAAGAAATTAATTACCAGGGGCTTGCCTATTCGATGTATTTAGGTACTTGCCCTTCACCACTGACTATTTTCAACGATATCAGTTCACTTCAGGCAGGATGTAAGCTGGAATATTCACTTAAATCAGGAGAAATTAAAATCGATCACTATTGGCATTTAGAATACAATCCATCAGAAAGAACCATTGGTTTTGAAGAATTTAACACCGACCTTGAGGAATTGTGCAGGCTTCACAGAACGGGTGATGTAGAAAAAGCTTTGATGCTTAGTGGAGGAATGGACAGCGGAACATTGGCCTATTATTTTAGTAAATTCGATCCTCAGTTAAAATGTCTAAACCTCTATGCTGAAAATCATTCCATTGATGAGCGGGAGTATGCGAAAGAAAATGCTTCCAATGCGCATTTAGATATATTGTTTTTGAAAATACCAATCACTCCAACCCCAAATCAAATTGAGGAATGTTTGAATGCTGAGGAAGAGCCAAATGCTATTCCTGAACCTGCAGTTTTCTTATGCGGAAAGGCAAAAAAAATGGGCATTGAAGTTTTATACAGCGCTTTGGGGCCTGATGAACTTTTTGGAGGATACAACTATTTCGCCGTTCTCAATAAATATGAAAAGTTCAGTGGAGTACTAAAATTTATACCCACTTCATTATTACCTTTGAGATACAGATCAAAAATAGCTGAAGTAAAAAAATACGGTTTGGAATATTATCCAATCACCTGCAGAAGATTATTCAGATGGGATGAAATAGTACAATATCTTAAAATTGAAGGAGAAGAAATACCCGCACACCCGATAGAATATATTGAAACCCAAATAAATAAACTTTATCCTAAGTTTGATAAGTTACCACTTTTGAAAAAAGCTTCTTACCTGGATATTTTCTATAATATATCGTCTCATCACACTTTTAGAAGTGATCAGCCTTCCATGAAGTATTCTATCGAAATGAGATTTCCCTTTTTGGATCATGTTTTCATTCAAAAGTATTTCAATCAGGCAGATACCTTTGAAAATTTAGGAAAGTATCTGAAACCTCAATTCAGAGAATATGTATCTAACGTGTTGCCGAAGAAAATATTTGGCATGGAAAAAAAAGGATTTTCAATGCCAACCGAGAAGTGGATCACAGCTGATTCTTTAGTTAAAAATTCTGGATTCAAGACTAACAGCGCACCCCAACGATGGTATATAAATATGCTTAATGAAATTAAATCAGTAGATTAACTCCCAGTTTACTTCCTTTTTTGATTTATACAATTCTAAATAATTACCCCACAATTTGGCAGTTAAGTATTGGAACTGATGAGCTGACGAATAATTTAATACCAGACATTGGATGTGAATGTGAGGTTGAATTTTATTCAAAGAATATCGAAAGCAACTCTAATTCATAATACAATTTCGACTGAACAGCTTGAGAAAAGGCTATTCCGCTGCTCAAAATTATATGCAGAAAAGATAAAAACCCGAAATTGCAGCCAGTTATATGGACTGCCCTTTCTGGCTTAGGAGTCATAATAATGGCAGATTCAATTATTTAAAATGCCAATTTGTCAAATATAAGACCATTGGCAGTATATTTGCATTTCTAAAACAAATTTTAAAATTAAGGTACAATGTCAGAAGATAAAGCCCAGGTTAATGACCAACTTGAAGAGGAAACTCCGGATTTAACTCCACTGGAAGAGGAATCTGTTCACAATAAAAAGGAATCAAAAAAGGAGAAGGAGCTCCATAGAATACAGACCGAAGAACAGCTTGAGAAAGCAGAAGTTGAATTACTCGAACTGAAAGACAGGCATATGCGGTTACAGGCCGAGTTTGACAATTACCGAAAACGGACGATGAAAGAACGTATGGAATTGTTGAAAACCGCCAATGAGGGTCTGTTAATGAGTCTTTTGCCAGTAGTTGATGATTTTGACAGGGCCAATCAAACCTTCGATGCGGTTGAAGATGACAGTCCTATAAAAGAGGGAGTTACCTTGATAATGACTAAGTTTCAGGATTTTCTGAAACAGAATGGAATTAAGGAAATTGAAGCCAAAGGTCAGAGTTTCAATACCGATTTGCATGAAGCGATTACGAAGATACCTGCACCTACAAAAGATTTAATTGGGAAAATTGTAGAGGTGGTACAGAAAGGTTATTATCTGAATGACAAAGTAATACGTTTCGCTAAAGTAGTTATAGGCGAATAAGCCTGATATATTAAATTGAAATGACAAAACGTGATTTTTATGAGATTCTTGGGGTTAGCAAAACTGCTACTGCGGATGAGATAAAGAAGGCTTACCGACAGAAAGCCATTCAGTTTCATCCAGACAAAAACCCTGGAAATAAGGAAGCCGAAGAGAAGTTCAAAGAAGCTGCCGAGGCTTATGAGATATTGAGCAGTCCTGAAAAACGTCAGCGCTACGATCAGTTTGGACACAAGGGAATGGGCGGCAATCAAGGTTTTGGTGGCCAGCAAGATATGTCGATGGACGATATATTCTCCATGTTTGGTGACATTTTCGGCGGTGGTGGTGGAGGATTTAGCGGCTTTGGCGGTTTTGGTGGCGGCTCTCGAAGTCGGGGACCACGTCAGCACCGCGGATCTGACCTTCGCGTTAAAGTCACCCTCAATCTGAGTGAGGTTCTAAACGGTGTAGAGAAAAAGATCAAAGTTAAAAAATATGTACCCTGTACCGAATGCAAAGGGACAGGTGCACAAGGTGGCTCCTCCTATACCAATTGTTCGACTTGTAAAGGAAGCGGACATGTTACACGTATACAAAATACGCTGCTCGGTCAGATGCAAACTACTTCTGCCTGCCCTACCTGTAACGGCGAAGGACAAATAATCACCAATAAATGTGTTCATTGTCAGGGTGAAGGAGTTGTGCGCGATGAAGAGGTAATTTCCATCAGAATACCTGCAGGAGTAGGTGAAGGAATGCAACTGAACGTATCAGGCAAGGGAAATGCAGGTCGTCGCAGTGGCGTCAATGGTGACCTGTTTGTGGTTATTCATGAAGATGCAGATGAGGATTTGATCAGAGACGGAAACAATCTGATATATAATCTATTTGTTACTTTTCCTGAAATTACCTTAGGCATCACCAAGGAAATTCCTACTGTCGACAGTAAAGTGAAAGTCAAGATAGAAGCAGGCACTCAGCCTGAAAAAGTACTTCGCCTGCGTGGAAAAGGATTGCCTGATGTAAATGGTTACGGGAAAGGCGATTTACTGGTTCGCGTGCATGTATGGATACCCAAGAAAGTGAATTCTGAAGAACGTAAGATGCTCGAAAAGCTTCAAACTTCTGCTAACTTTATTGAAGGTCCTGATCAATCGGATAAGAATTTTTTCGCTAAAGTGAGAGATATATTTGAATAAGGAAATAAGGGATTAACGATTAAGGATTGATAATAAGGAGTTTAAGGTATTTATAGTCTTTAAGGAGTTTGAGGTTTGAGGATGCTGAGTACTCGGAATTAATAATCTATAATCGTTAATCTTTTGAATCGCTAATCTTTTGAATCGTTAATACTCAATCGTTAATCGTTAATCAAGGTTTCTTTCCATCGAACTTCCTTTATTGGAATATCTCCAATGAATCGAGTGCAGCCTTGTATTTGCGTGCATTTTGGAGGTGACCTGAGAGGGTGGTAGAAAAATTGTGATAGCCTGAGAAATCCTGACGTGCACACATATAAATATAGGGAGTTTTTGCAGCATTTAAGACACACTCAATGCTAGAGACTTCAGGAAAATTGATGGGACCTGGTGGCAAACCTGAGTATTTATAGGTATTGTAGGGTGAGTCAACGACTAAATGGGAATTCAATATACGTTTGATACGAAAGTTCTTCAACGCAAACTTTATTGTCGGATCTGCTTGTAAGGGTATTCCCCTTTTGATGCGATTGAGGTACAATCCTGCAATTATTGGCTTTTCAGCTTTCTTATTACTTTCCTCCTGAACAATGGATGCCACAGTCATCACTTCTTCGGGAGTCAGGCCAAGCTCTTTGGCCTTATTGGTTCGTTCTTCGTTCCAGAATCGCTTGTATTCCATGCTCATACGTTCGAGAAACTGATTGGCAGTGGTGGTCCAGTAAAACTCATAGGTATTGGGGATGAACATGCAATGAAAAGTATTTTTGTTAAAGCCATATTTCTCATAAATGGCAGGATCGGTAAATTTAGTTATTAACTCAAGAGAATCGGGTTGAATGTATTTTGAAACTGCACCAGCCAGTTCTTCAATAAAACGAAGATTATTAAATGTAACCATCACAGGCTCTTGATTACCAGATCTCAACATGTTTACAATTTGATTGGTATTCAGCCCCTTATCCAATAAATATTTACCTGGTTTTATTGAATTAGCATATTTTTTTCGGTTGGCTACCCAGTTTAAAGCCTTGTAATTTATGATGATCTGATGCTTTTTTAAACTGTCCACCACCTGCTCATAGGTTGCATTCAAGGGAATAATGATACTTCCAGGAGTATATATATTCGCACTATAAATGTAATGATAAATTTGGTAGCTGCGTAATCCAAGGGTGGCAATGGCTACAATAAAAATAATTATAAGCCATTTATTCAATCTGGGGAACAACATAATCCTGGCTTTTTTGATTAAATCCATAATCTCTCGCTTTTTTTCTATAAAAATAGTCATTTCATTGGAAGTACCCAACACCTTGGTAATGGTGAAAAAGCAAAATTAAGCTAAATGCCTGATGGTATGAATGTAATATTTTTCTTAATTTCTAAATGAAAGAAAAACAAGGTCTATTTATTTACATGAATTTGCGTATTTTCACCGAAGAATAAAAATGCAATTAAAAACATTTCATTATGAATGAAGTTAATTTGGCTGAAAACATCTATTATCTTGGGTACAATGACCGGAGAACTCATCTATTTGAAAACTTATGGCCCATTCCGTACGGGGTATCTTATAATTCATACTTAATCGTTGATGAAAAAATTGCACTCATTGATACGGTAGAACACTCTTTCACGGAGGATTACCTGGAGCATATTGAAATTCTGACAAAAGGGCGTGAGGTTGATTATTTGGTAATCAATCACATGGAACCAGATCATTCGGGAGCCTTGAAAGCGGTAGTGACCAAATATCCAAACATAACGCTGGTTGGCAATAAAAAAACCTTCGACATGGTTGCCAACTATTATAAGATTACTGAAAACATGCTGGAGGTTTACGATGATTCTGAATTACCTCTTGGAACACACCGGTTAAGATTTACTACTATCCCGATGGTTCACTGGCCTGAAACCATGGTTAGCTATGAGATGAGCAGCAAAATACTTTTTACAGGCGATGCTTTTGGAAGTTTCGGAACTCTTGACGGGGGGATATTTGACGATGAATTGAATCTTTCGATGTATGAGGAAGAATTGATGCGATATTATACCAATGTAGTTGGGAAATACTGCCCGCATACACAACGTGCATTGAAGAAAATTGAAGGCATGGATGTGGCAATGCTTGCTGCTACCCATGGGCCGATATGGAGAAGCAATCTTGCCTATATCCTTGATCGTTACCAGAAATGGAGCACTTATACCACTGATCCAGGTGTGGTGATCGTGTATGGCTCGATGTATGGGAATACTGCTAAAATGGCTGATGTTATTGCCAGACAATTGGCAGTTCGTGGAATAAAAAACATTCGTGTGTATGATGCCGCAAAAACACATGCCTCTTATATCATCAGCGACATCTTCAAATACAGCGCTTTTATCGTGGGAAGTGCAGCTTACAATAACGAACTTTTCCCTGGGGTAGAAAATCTTCTGACCAAAATTGAGCATATGGGAATCAAAAACCACCTGCTGGGAATCTTTGGATCGTTTGGCTGGAGCGGTGGAGGGGTGAAGAATTTACAGAAATTTGCTGATACTATTAAATGGGAACTTGTGTCTGCCCCTGTTGAAGAAAAAGGGACCCTGAAAAGTGAGAAGTTTGAACAATGTATTGCATTGGCAAATGCGATGGCAGATAAGTTGTTGGGATAAAAGAAGTTTACAGTGGTCAGTTGCCAGTGATAAGTGGTCAGTGATAAGTTGGCAGTTGGCAAGCAAACACAGGAATGGATATGCAGGTACAAAAAGAATAACGTGAGTTAGATTGAATCATCCTTTGAAAATTGGAATTGACGAACAATTGATTTGATGACTAAGCATGCGAACCTACCTTTCCCTACAAAACCCTATGCCATTGATATATATGACTATATTTTCGTAAAAACCAGAGTCAGGCGGCATTCAAATTGTACTTCCGACATTGCCGACATTGCCGACATTGCTGACATTGCCGACATTGCTGATTTAGGAAATCAGCAATGTCGGCAATGTCAGCAATGTCGGCAATGTCAGCAATGTCAGCAATGTCAGCAATGTCAGCAATGTCAGCAATGTCAGCAATGTCAGCAATCTTGAAAATGTGATGACTTAAAATATATACAGTACTCTTCTGTCCGTCAGTTTCAGGATACAGCAGTCAAGGTTGTCAGTTTCAGGATACAGCAGTCAAGGTTGTCAGTTATCAGGTATTAGGTCGTATGATTGTATAAAGATATGTTATACAAAGTTGTTTACAATCTTATGTTATAAAATTAAATTCTCCTTTTTATCTGAAAACTAATTACAAATTTCAGTGGAAATGTGAGGATAGCAAATATCTTTGCAGATCAATTAAATTCAAAGTATGCAAACCTGGTTCGAGTGTAAAGTAAAATATGTAAAGGTAGACGAGGATGGGCGCGAACGTAAAGTTAGCGAGGTTTACCTGGTTGATGCCGTGTCGTTTACAGATGCTGAGACACGCATCATTCAGCAAATGGAAACCATGGTCCGTGGGGAGTTTATGGTTGACAATATCAAGAAATCGAATATTGTAGAAATATTTCCCAACGAGAGTGGCGAATGGTGGTACAAAGCGCGTATCGGGATCGTAACTATTGATGAAAAAGCAGGAAAAGAAAAGAAAATCAACAACTATTTCCTGATTGCTGCCGACGATCTTAAACAAGCGCTTCTGAGGCTTGAAGAAGGACTTTCCTACGTGTTGGTGCCTTATCAGACTACATCGCTGGCAATATGCAATATCGTGGATGTATTTCCTTATTTTGTTGACAAGGTGAATGAACCTATCCCAGCTAATCTGAAACCATTGAAGCCTGTGGCTAAAAAGGCGGTGTTTGAAGATGAGGACCTGGATGTTGTTTATTCGGCGGAGGATGAGGATGAGGAAGAGGAAGAAGAAAGTGGTGAGTAATCAGTGTTCAGTGTTCAGTCGTAGTATTCATAAAGGAATAAATAAGAAATAAGAACGGGCAGATTGCTTCGTGCCTCGCAATGACGACTTCCATTTATGTGGTATTGCTTTCCCGAGGGATCGGGACAGGCAGTGCCTCGCAATGACGACTTCCATTTATGTGAGATTGCTTCGTGCCTCGAAATGCGCTGATCAGTAAGTCATTGCGAACGAGGAACGAGTGAAGCAATCTCACATAATTTACAGATTGGGTGGAGACTTGCATTGACGTAGGAAATAAAAAAACCCTGATTAGTTTAGTAACTGATCAGGGTTTATATTTTAGTAGAGTACTGTAAACAATTTACAGGCTATTTTTTGCGGACCGTTTGCGTTCGTGTTCCTTGAGAGATATTTTACGCATACGAAATGATAAAGGAGTAACTTCCACCAGTTCATCGCCTTTGATATATTCGAGGGCTTCTTCAAGACTAAACTTGATAGGGGTAATGAGTCTCAGCTTTTCATCGGTACCAGAAGCACGCATGTTGGTGAGTTTCTTGGGTTTGGTAACGTTGATCGTTAAATCATCGCCACGGCTACTTTCGCCAATTACCTGTCCTTCATATACTTCTTGTCCTGGATCAATAAAGAATGAACCACGATCGGCCAGTTTGCTGATAGAATAAGCAAATGCAGTTCCTGTTTCAAGGGCTATCAATGAGCCATTGGTTCTAATTTCAATTGGCCCTTTATAGGGTTGGTATTCAAGGAAACGATGGTTGATGACAGCTTCTCCAGCAGTGGCAGTCAGCATGTTGGTACGCATTCCAATAATACCGCGAGAAGGGATATTGAATTCAAGGTGAATACGGTCGCCCTTGCGTTCCATATTTTGCATCTCGCCTTTACGTGAAGAAGCCATTTCAACGACTTTGCCTGAATATTCTTCGGGCACATCGACGTGTAATTCTTCAATGGGCTCACATCTTACCCCATTAATTTCTTTGAACAATACCTGGGGTTGACCAACCTGTAGCTCGTAACCTTCGCGGCGCATTGTTTCAATTAATATAGATAAGTGAAGGACACCACGACCGTAAACGATGTGTGAATCAGCAGAATCAGTAGGTATCACACGTAGGGCAAGGTTTTTTTCCAATTCCTTTTCC
>Ga0209123_1001903_pt1 | contig 19041 bp, 19 predicted proteins | sample BarGraIncu00431A_FD_184500 | JGI IMG/M metagenome (GOLD analysis project Ga0209123, IMG submission 184500) | Arctic peat soil microbial communities from Barrow, Alaska, USA - Barrow Graham LP Incubations 004-31A (SPAdes) (version 2) | ecosystem: Environmental > Terrestrial > Soil > Wetlands >... | reverse complement strand
AGAACTCATCCCAAGGGTCAGACTTATTCCCACCTTGGTCTTTTCCAGAACCTTTTCACTGCTGCAAACCATCATGAGTGCGATGAAAAGCACGATGGCGACGACGATAAGCGGGGTGACGTTGGAGATGAAAGAATCGATGAAATTCCGGGTGACCACGACGTTGAATTTCAGCGCGGGGATATCGCCGCTCAGTACCGAACTGGTCGTTCCGAGGTTGCTATTGAGCTGCTGACTTTCCAGGCTGAAAAAAGTTTTTTTCTTGCTCCATCCGGGGATGCCCAGTTCCCGGTCCAGGCCGGGAAGGAACGAGGGGTTGATGACGGCGTACGACGAAAGATCCGGGACCAGGACGACATTGCGCTGCAGGTCCTTTTGTACGATGCGGATGGAAGCAATCTCGCTATCGAGGGGATAGTGTTCCGATTTGAAGGGTTGGCGCACTTCGGCCTGGAACTTCCAGCGCACGACTTCGGTGCCGCCTTCCCGCTGGCTGTAGGGCTCAGTGAGCTTCAGGCTGTCCTCGGAGGCAAAGGAAATCTCCCGGGCAAAAGTGCGGGGTACCCCCTGATCATATCTCTGCCAGACATGTCCGGAAAGAAGTGCGACGTTGTCGGGAGTGAGGCGCAAAGAGGCAACCTGGATTCCGGTCGGGATAAAGATCGGAGCCTCAAGATGCAGCCGTCCGGAGCGCTCGACAGCTGCACCTTTTATTTTGCCCAGGGAAGTCTTGTCGAGGATCATGCTGCTATTTTCTGTCAGAACCGCATTGTAGGAAAGGGAGAGGTACCAGAGAACGCCAATGGCACTCAGGATCACCAGAGAACTTGCGACGGAACAAAGCCAGAGGAACTCTTTGTTCTCCAAGCCGTGACTGGAGATAACAAAACCGATAGCCGCCAGAAAGGAGATGACGGCGAGGATGGTGATACGGAACAACTGACGGCGCAGTACCTCGCCATTACTCGGCACATCGCTCTTGATGTAGGTATTGAGGAGAGTCCAGCCGGCAGAGGGAATCGGCTCATAGGCAAGCCATGACGCCAGGCCGGTCGTGGTACTGTCATGGTCGATAATGCCGCGCAGGGTTTCGCCGTGGGCGATTCGCGCCCCCAGTGTCAGCCGGTCCTGGTCATTGAGCTCATGCGCCACATCGGTAACGGACTTATTCTCAACAAGGTATTTGTTATTAGGATGAAAAATGTACTGCCCCTTGCCAGAGACCAGCGCGCCGAAGCCGCTTTGTCCCAGGTCCAGGGCCGCGACAATGCGCTTTATTTGGTCCAATGAAATAGTGATGTTGACAATGCCTGCGGGCACCCGCTTCCCGCTCTTCGGGTCGGCCCGATAGAAAACCGCGCAGTAATCCGTCACCAGAGTTTTAGCGGCCTTGCCAAAGAAAGGTCCGATCCACTGGCTCCTGTTCTGGCTGAGCGGAAGTTTGAACCAGTCATGTTCAGTGTAATCGTAGAGAGATTCGAGCCTGTGGTAGACGGGATCCTTATCCGTCCTTACGTAGCGGTGCGAGTACAGGCGCACCCCGGGCGCGTGTGCATAGGGCGCAAAACAGACCGAACAGGAACGGACGTAGGGAGTTCTGGCAAGCACCTCGCGGACTCTCTTCTTGATGGCAGCATCATCCCTCGCGAGCCTTCCCGTCGAGAGGTCGTTGGCCAGGCCTTGCGCTGAAGTCATGACATTCTTGAGGATGGCGTCCACCTCACCTGCGCCTTTTTGCGTCAGGGTCTGCAGGCGGCCACGCGCCTCCTCCAGGTGTCTTCTTTGATAGGAAAGATGGTCGTAGATAAAGTATGCGGTACCGGGGATGGCTACTAGCAGGAGCATGGCTGTTAAGCAGGAGAAAAAACGCTTCATAATGTTTTCCTCCAGCGCCCAGCTTCAGCGAAGATCAGGGTAATTCCCGGTCGCTGCAGCGCAGGCAAATTATGCAGCGGCACCGGGTAGAGTTGGGAGCCTGCCCCTGTCAATGGGTTCGCTTGGCCGAACAAGCGTGATTTCCTCACTAAAGGAGCCGCCGTGGTCCACCTCCCGGGTCGCGCAGCCAGAAACAATCCATCCCGGAGAAACAGGAATGACAAGCTTACTATAAGTTTTCGCTAATTTCAGAATCTCTTTTTTCACCACCGGTAGGAAGCGCTCCGGCGAGAGCAGGGGGGATTTGACGCTGCAACAGCCAATCGCACTACCCATGCGGGTTTGGGGGCATTTAAATCTTGCATAATTACCCCCCCTCCCCTATAATTCAGTGATTTTATAAGGATCGTGAGAACTTAAGCATGGGCTTTTTCATTACATTTGAAGGTATCGAAGGGTGTGGTAAAACCACCCAGCTGAGGCTCCTGAAGGAGCGTCTGCAGGCCTCCGGCGAGCAGGTCACCGCCACCCGTGAGCCAGGCGGCTGCCCGATCGCGGACCAGATGCGCGCCATCCTGCTGGATGCGGGCAACAGCGCCATCACTCCGCTCTCCGAACTGCTGCTCTATGCCGCGGCACGCGCCCAGCATGTCCAGGAAGTCATCGTCCCGGCGCTTGCGCGCGGCGAGATCGTCCTTTGCGACCGCTTCACCGACGCGACGGTCTCCTACCAGGGGCATGGCAGGGGTCTCGACCTCGACACCATCTCGCAGCTGAACCGGCTCGCCACCGGCGGAGTCGAGCCGAAGCTTACCCTGCTGATCGACTGCCCGGTGGAGATCGGCCTTGGACGCGCCCTGGCACGCATCGAGGCCGGCAGCGGCGCCCGCGAGGAGCGCTTCGAACTGGAGAGCCGCCGTTTTCACGAGCGGGTGCGCCAGGGTTATCTGGGCCTTGCGGCCGCCTTCCCGGAGCGCTTCGTGGTAATCGACGGCTCCGGCGACGTGGCACAGACCGAAAGGCTGGTGAACAAGGCGCTCTCCGACCGGATTCCGGCCCGAAATGCGGCCGGCCAGACAGCTCCGCGGGCAGAGGGCTAAATGCCCTTCTCCGATGTCATAGGTCAGGACAGGGCGATAGCCGTGCTGCGCCGCTCCATCACCAAGGGGCGGGTGGCGCACGCCTACCTCTTCTCCGGCATCGAGGGTTGCGGCAAGAAGAAGAGCGCCCTCGCCTTTGTGCAGGCGGTTTTCTGCGGGGCCGGCAAGGACGAGGCCTGCGGCGTCTGCTCCTCCTGCCGCAAGGTCGCGAGCGGTCAGCATCCCGACCTGCACCTCCTGGAGCCGGACGGCGCCTTCATCAAGATTGACCAGGTGAGGGAGCTGCAGAAGGAGCTTTCCTATCGCCCCTTCGAGGCCCCCAAGAAGGCGTGCATCATCGACGGCGCCGACAAACTGAACCAAAATTCCGGCAACGCGCTGCTGAAGACCCTGGAGGAGCCGCCCGGTGAGGCGCTCATGATCCTGATCGCTCCGGAGCGCTCCGCCGTATTGCAGACCATTCTCTCGCGCTGCCAGGCGCTCGCCTTCCAGCCGCTTCCCGGCGAGTTGATCGAAGGGCGGTTGGTGCGGGACGGTTTCTCAGCAGATGCCGCCCGGGTCGCCGCGACCCTCTGCGGCGGTAGCCTGGGCCGCGGGATCGAGATTGCAACCGATGGCGTCCTGGAGGGGCGCGGCAGCTTCCTGACCCGGGTCACCGGCCTGAGCTTGGGCGACGGGGCCTCGCTCTTCGCCGCGGCGGAAGAGTTTGCCGCGGACAAGGAAGGGCTTCCGGAGCTTTTGGAACTGCTGCTCTCGTTTCTGCGCGACATCCTGATCTACCGTTCCACGCCGGAGGCGCTGGTGAACAGCGACCTGAAGCAGCTGATCGCCCGGGAGGCCGCGCGCCGCACCGAAGCAGAGGTCATGGAACTAATCGAGCAGTTGATCGCCATGCGCCGGATGTTTGTGCGCAACGTCAACACCCGGCTCGCCCTGGAAGTCTTCTTCATGCGTTTTTGCTCACTACGCAGGTAGAGATCAGGATATCCCCTCTCCCGAAGGGGGAGGGTTAGGGAGGGGGAAAAGCTACTTCCCTCTGATACAGGCAGCACAAGTTCGCCGTTTGTCGAACAGGCTAATCCGCGGTCGGGCAGGTGTCACAACCTCAACTCTACCCTGGCAACAATAATACTGACAGTTCAGGATTGACCTAAAGGTCCCAACTCGGCCTCAACTCAATCCTCGACCTGGTTTACAATCGGAGGCATTTTTTGGCAAGAATCGTTAGAATACAATTCAGCACCGCAGGAAAGCTCTACGACTTCTCCATCGGGAAGATCGAGCCCAAACCGGGCGATAAAGTTATCGTCGAGACCGAGCGGGGTAAAAGCATAGGACAGGTGGTCGCGGGCCCCATCGAGCTTGACGATGCGGTACTTCCGGAGGGGACCAAGCAGATTCAGCGCCTGGCTGAGCCTTCGGATCTCGCCACCCAGGCGGCCAACACGGTCAAGGAGAAAGAGGCCCACAAGTTCTGCCTGAACCGGATCAAGGAACGGGTGATGGACATGAAGCTCGTCAAGGTGGAGTACCTCTTCGACGGGAGCAAGGCCATCTTCTACTTCACGGCAGACGGCCGTGTTGATTTCCGCGAACTGGTGAAGGATCTGGCGCACGCCTTCCACACCAGGATCGAGATGCGCCAGATCGGGGTGCGCGACGAATCGAAGATGGTCGGCGGGATCGGGATCTGCGGCAGGGAACTCTGCTGTTCCTCGTATCTGCGCGAATTCGAGCCCGTCTCCGTCAAGATGGCCAAAGAGCAGAGCCTGGCGCTCAACCCGAGCAAAATCTCCGGGCAGTGCGGCAGACTTCTCTGCTGCCTCTCCTACGAGTTCGAGACCTACGTCGGCCTCCGTAAGTGCCTCCCCAAATGCGGCAAGCGGGTGCAGTGCGGCTGCGTGGACGGCGAAGTCATGAAGGTGAATGTCCTTGCCGGGACGGTGACGGTGAAGAACTCGGACGACACCATGGTCGTTTTGAAGGGAGACGACATCAGCCCCGAGAACGTGAGCGACCGCATCAAAAAACCGCAGCCGGGCAAGTGCGAGGCGCCGGCGCCCGCCGAAACCAAGGGGAAAGGCTCCCAGGGAGCCGGCAAGCAGCGCCGCACCAGACCCGTTGACGTCAAGGAAAGGAAAAAGGAGAAACCATCAACATGAAGCCAGCCTTCTACGTCACCACCCCGATCTACTACGTAAACGACGTCCCGCACATAGGGCACGCCTACACTACGCTCGCGGCCGACGTGCTGGCGCGCTACAAGCGGCTCAAGGGCTTCGACGTCTTCTTTTTGACCGGGACCGACGAGCACGGCCAGAAGGTCGAGAAGGCCGCCAACGCCGCCGGAGAGACCCCGCTGGAGCTCGCGGACCGCGTCATGAAGCGCTTCCAGGCGCTCTGGGACAAGCTGAACATCTCCAACACCGATTTCATCAGGACGACCCAGGAGCGCCACAAGAAGGGAGTCGCGACACTCTTCGAACGGGTGTTGGAGAAGGGTGATATTTATCTAGGCGAGTACGAGGACTGGTACTGCACGCCGTGCGAAACCTTCTGGACCGAAACCCAGCTGATCGATTTCAAATGCCCGGACTGCAACAGGCCGACCGAGAAGCTCAAGGAAGAGTCCTACTTCTTCCGGATGAGCAAGTATCAGGACCAGTTGCTGGCCTATATCGAGGCGAACCCGGATTTCATCCAGCCCAAGAGCCGCAAGAACGAGATCCTCTCCTTCATCAAGGAAGGCCTCAGAGACCTCTCGGTTTCCCGCACGACTTTCCAGTGGGGGATCCCGGTGCCGGGCAACGACAAGCACGTGGTCTACGTCTGGTTCGACGCGCTGGCAAACTACATAACCGCCCTGGGTTACCCGGACGAGTCAGGCAACTTCGGCAAGTTCTGGCCCGCCGACGTGCAGCTGATCGGCAAGGACATCCTGCGCTTTCATGCCGTTTACTGGCCGACCTTCCTGATGGCTGCCGAGCTCCCGATTCCCAAGCGGCTCTTCGCCCACGGCTGGTGGACCGTCGAGGGGCAGAAGATGAGCAAGAGCCTGCAAAACGTCGTAGAGCCGAACATGCTGATCGACAAGTACGGTGCGGACGCGGTGCGCTACTTCCTGCTGCGCGAGGTCCCCTTCGGGTTGGACGGCGACTTCTCGCACACCGCACTGATCCACCGGATCAATTCGGACCTCGCCAACGACCTTGGGAACCTGTTGAACCGCTCCACAGCCATGCTGGGAAAATACTTCGAAGGTGTACTGCCCGAGCCCGGCGCAGAGACTGCGCTCGACGCGGCCTACCGCGAGAAGACCAGCGCCATGGTGCAGCAGGTCGATACACTCCTGGAAGACCTCGCCTTCAGTAAGACCCTGCAGGCGATCTGGGAAGTCATCTCGGCCGGCAACAAGTACATCGACGAGACCGCCCCCTGGACCCTCGCCAAGGATCCGGCGCAGAAGGAGCGCCTGGGCACCGTCATGTACTACATGCTGGAGAGCCAGAGAATCGTCTATTTCCTGTTGTCCGCCTTCATGCCGAAGACCTCGGAAAAAGGGTTGGGTTACCTCGGCTGGACTGCGGCGCCCGACGACCAGGGACTTGCCTGGGGAGGCCTCAAGGCCGGAACCGTCATCACCAAGGCCGAGGCGCTCTTCCCGAGGATCGACGAAAAAGGGGAGTAGCGAAGACTAGAGTAGATTGCTTCAGAGTAAGTTCACTTCCCCTTGCAACGCCCCCTCCCCTTCAAGGGTAGGGCCTGTCCGCAGTAGCCTTGGCGAAGGCGGGACAGGGTGGAGGGGAGCAGGAAAGCAACGGGTCTTGTACAAAACACCGCGTATTCGGTGTTGCTGACTAATCACATAAATAAAGAAGGGACGCTCATAAGGGCGTCCCTTCTTTGTTTCCGAATGTCATTTTAAGCTGGTGGCTTTAAGTCACCATGCTGAGTAATCAAAAAATTAATGCTATTCGCCAAAAACTGACAGCAGTTCAACCTCCAGTCCCTCAAAAATGCTGACATTTATGCGGTCTTCTTTCCCATAGACATCCGGCCTGCCAAAGAGTCCTTCGTTGGAACGTTTAAAGACAGTCACTATCTTCCCGGACGGGTCGACAATCCAATACTCCTTCACCCCTGCCCTCTCGTAGCGCACAAATTTCTCTTTCATGTCCTTACGGGCCGTTGCCGGCGACAATATTTCAACAATCAGGTCGGGGCTACCCTTGCACCCCTTGTCATCAAGCTTAGACTGGTCGCAGATGACACTTATATCGGGTTGCACCACGGTTCGCACAGCCTCGTCCGCTTCATCGCCTTCAGGCAACCGTACGTCGAAAGGAGCGGCGTAAACCTCACAGGAAGTATTCCGAAAGAAATTCCCCAGTTGAAGTATTAGTTCCAGCGATATTTTTTGATGAAACCGCGAAGGATCTGGTGTCATATTGTAGGCGATCCCATCTATCAACTCCCAGCGCTCGTCGTCATCCCACCTCAGATAATCGCCGTAGGTAAAGAGTTCATCTTTTTTTTCGGCCAATGGTCCCATAGCGCCTCCCCCTTGATTCCTCAGGGACAAAAATAACTGATTATTCTTTACAAATCAATGACAAACCCACCCAGATCTACCGCGAACCGGAGACGCATTCAATGCGTCTCTACCTTATGGAGCTGGCGTAGGTAAGTCTGCACTCTGCCTGTAGCACGAAGACCTGTGCGTCCCTACCTGATGGCTGACTTGGTCCTGTAGAGACGCATTGCATGCGTCTCATCTCCTCCAACCCCTTCGCCCGCTCTCCCGTACCGATTATTGGAAGCAAACCTTCACTCAGAGAATCTTGCACGCCTCCTCAAACTCGAGTCGCGGGCTGCGCGGGTAGAGCTTGGACGGGTCTCCATAGCCCAGGTTGCAGAGAAAGTTCGACTTCCAATGCCCCTCAGGAAAGAACTCCTGCTCCCCGCCCTTGCACTCGGAGAAGCCGCAAAACTCCTCATCCACCTTCGCATTGTCGAACCCGGACATCGGACCGCAGTCCAGACCGAGCGCACGCGCGGCAAGGATCAGGTAGGCGCCCTGCAGCGACGAATTACGCCGCGCCGTTATCTCGACCAGTTGCGGATTGGCTGCGAAATAGCTGCCCATTTCAGGATTGTGCGGAAAGAGTTTCGACAGCTTCTCATAGAATTTAAGATCGTAGGCAACGATCACCGTGACGGGTGCCGCCATCGTTTTCTCTACGTTTCCCGGGGCCAGAGCAGGGCGCAATCTCTCTTTCGCTTCCTGCGAGCGGATAAAGAGGAAACGTCCCGGGCAGCCGTTGGAACTGGTAGGTCCCCACTTCATGATTTCGTGCAGCTGTCGCAAGGTATCCTCAGTAACGGGCTTGTCCTGCCAGCCGTTATGAGTGCGCGCCTCGCGAAACAGCAGGTTCAATCCCTCTTCTGACAGTAGACTCACGGGCAGCCCCCCTAAAGGAATAAAATATTTTTCAAGCACTTGCCTTGATAAAACAGATAAAACCCATCATGCCAAGGTTAAAGCAAAGGCGAGACGCATGCAATGCGTCTCTACCAATAAATCGTCGTACGCCCGCCGGAAGAATACCCCTACAAACAACGCTTATTGTAGGGATACCCCTCGCGGGTATCCTTGGCAGCACCTTCCCGACTTAACGGCTGTGCCGCCCTACCCCGCCAAAATCCCTCCGGGAAGCGGGCGCAGCTCACCCGGCGCCACCATGAAGAAGAATCGGAACATGCAGTACTTGTAGAACTCGGAAAAAAGAAGCTTGAAGCTCCCCCCGTGCGCCCACCAGTCCTCCTTCAGATTTCGGGAGTCGACCGGATGCGGATAGATCGCGACATCCTTAGCGAGCGCGTTGCGGAAAAGAAGCGTTGCGCGCTTCATATGGTAGCGCGAGGTGATCAGCGTGATGGAACTCACCTTGTGCCTGGCTATCAGGTCGCGCGCGTAGATGGCATTTTCAAGCGTGTTGCGGGACACTTTTTCCAGGAACACATTTTCGGCACCCGGCCCTTGATAAAGCTCCTTCTTCTTCACCAGCGGATCCACCCCGATCAGGAACAGCAAGTTCCCCTGCCCGCCCTGATACAACTTCACCCCCTCCTCAATCCTGCCGCGCCCCCCCGCCAAGACGACGACCGCGTCGCTATGCACCTCCCGCGGAGCCAGCGAAAAAGTCTTGTACACGAAATCGACGAAGAGGACGCTGAGGACGAGCAGCGCCAACACCAGCAATGAGAAGAGTCCCTTGAGCACACCCATTATTAACACCTTATCAAGACCTGCCGGTTATTTTTACTTGCATCGGCAGGAGTCATCTGATATAACTTACGACTTCAGTAAACTCCGGAGGGTACAAAGAAATGTCCAGAATATGCGAGATATGCGGTAAAGGCCCTAGCTTCGGGAATAACGTCAGCCACGCCAACAACAGAACCAGCAAGATTTGGCGCCCGAATTTGCAGAAGATCAAGGCCGTGAGAAACGGTACCGTCAGGAGCATCAAGGTCTGCACCCGCTGCATCCGCTCCGGACACGTAACCAAAGCACTCTAGTCCAAGAATCTTTTGCCAGGTTATTAAAGCCGCGGCGCTCAATGCGCCAGCGGCTTTATTTATTTGGTGAGCAAAAATTGTAACTTTCGTTCCCCATCCCCACCCTGTCCCTCCTTCGCCAAGGCTACGGCGGACAGGCCCTCCCCTTGAAGGGGAGGGGACGTTAGGGGAACTTTCAACTTATCTGAGGCATCAAATCTTTAGCCGGCATGATGGTTCTCGTGCGACATCCTGGCCGGAATTGCGCGCCCCTGGCAGCGCTTCTACGGTTGTCAGGTAAGTTCAGGAAGTCCCCTCTCCCGGAGGGGGAGGGTTAGGGAGGGGGAAAGCAACATCCCCTCGACTAACATCACACTAGGTTGCCGGCTAATCAGCAGCAGGCAGTTATTTCGATCTCAACCAGTGCCCCGCGCGGGAGCCCCTGGACCTCTACGGTCACGCGTGCGGGCGGCTCCTCCGGGAAGTACCTACCATAGATGGCGTTCACCGTAGCGAAATCCCCCATGTTTGCCAGATAGATGACCGTCTTCACCACGTCACCGAATCCCAGGCCCGACGCCGCAAGCAGTGCCGCGATGTTATTCATGACCAGTTCGGTCTCGGCGGCTATGCCTCCCTGGCACATCTCGCCGGACACCGGATAAAGCGCTATCGCTCCGGAAAGGAAAAGAAATCCCCCCGCCTTTACCCCTTGAGAATACGGCCCGATTGCCTTGGGCGCCTGATCCGTGCTGATGATTTCCTTTTTCATGATGCCTCCGAACAGTATGGTTACTTAGGGTAACGATCACCCCTCAAAATCTCAATCAGGCAGGGCCAAACTCTCCCTCGCCCTCCGGGAGAGGGGATGCAAGCCATTCCCCTTTGCTCCTCTAGCTCTTCAAGCGCTCCACCTTGATGACACCTTTCACCTTGATGACGGCGGCAAACACCCGTTTCAGGTGGTCCAGGTCGGTCACGTCCACCTCGAAGAGGTTCTCACCCTTCTTGTCCAGCGTGCTCTGGATGGAGGCTGAGGAGATGTTCGCCTCGCAGTTGGTGATCGCCGTGGCGATATGCGCCAGGATCCCCTTTTCGTCGTTGCACAGCACCCGGATCTTCACCGGGAGCGCGGTCTTTCTCCCCTTGTTCCAGGCGACCTCGATGCGGCGCTCCGGCTCCAGGGCAGCTGCGAAGGGGCAGTCGGCGGTATGGACCGTGACACCGCGCCCACGGGTGATGAAACCGGTGATCTCGTCGCCGGGAAGCGGGTTGCAGCACTTGCCAAAGCGCACCAGCACGTCTTCCACGCCGTCGATCTGGATGGCGCTGGAGGACTTCCCCTTGAGCCGGTCGATGACCTTGCCGATCCGGGTCTCTTTCCTTTCCTGGGCGGCCTCCAGCTTCTCGGCGGGAATCAGCTTGGAGAGGATCTGGTTGCAGGAGAGCTTCCCGTAGCCAACCGACGCCATCAGGTCGTCATCGGCCTGGAAACCGAACTCCACGGCGACCCTTTTGATCTCGCCCGTCTTTTGCAGCTTGGCGAAGTTGAGGGAATAGCGGCGGAATTCCTTCTCGCAGATCTCGCGCCCCAGCGAAATGCTTCTCAGGCGCTCCTCGGTCTTCACCCAGGCCCTGATCTTGTTGCGCGCCCGGGAGCTCTTGACGATCTTCAGCCAGTCCTTGCTCGGGGTGTGGTGCGGCGAGGTGATGACCTCGACGATGTCGCCGGTCTTCAGCTCGTACTTGAGCGGAACCAGCTTCCCGTTCACCTTGGCGCCGACGCAGCGGTGTCCGACGTCCGTGTGCACGGAGTAGGCGAAGTCGATCGGCGTCGACCCCTTCGGAAACCCCTTCACATCCCCCTTGGGGGTGAAGATGAAGACCTCCTCCGGGAAGAGCTCGACCCGGACCGTATCCATGAACTCCTTGGAATCGTCCAGTTCCTGCTGCCACTCGAGCAGCTGCCTAAGCCAGGTGAAGCGCTTCACTTCCTTCTCGTCGTACCCCTTCCCTTCCTTGTACTTCCAGTGCGCGGCGATCCCCGACTCGGCGACCCGGTGCATCTCGCTGGTCCTGATCTGGACCTCCATGCGCTCCCCGTAAGGGCCGATGACCGTCGTGTGCAACGACTGGTACATGTTCCCCTTCGGCATGGCGATGTAGTCCTTGAAACGGCCGGGAATCGGCTTCCAGGTGGAATGGATGATACCGAGCACCTCGTAGCACTCGCGGATGTCGTCCACCGAGACCCGGATGGCGATGAGGTCATAGATCTCGTCGATCTCGACGTTGCGGCTCTGCATCTTCTTGTAGATGGAATAAAGGTGCTTGGAGCGCCCGGAGACCTCCCCCTTGATGCCGTGCTCCATCAGCTGGTTCTTGATGATGTCCTTCACGCTCGTCACGTAGGACTCGCGCTCCTGCTTTTTCTTGGCGACCTTGGAGGCGAGATCGTAGTAAAGCTGCGGCTCCAGGTAGCGGAAGGAAAGGTCCTCCAGCTCGCCCTTGACCCAGGAGATGCCGAGCCGGTTCGCGATCGGCGCGTAGATGTCGAGGGTCTCCTTGGCGATGGCGCGCTGCTTCGCCTCGGGCTGGTACTGCAGGGTGCGCATGTTGTGCAGCCGGTCCGCGAGCTTCACCAGGATGACCCGGATATCGTTGGCCATGGCGAGCAGCATCTTGCGGAAGTTCTCCGCCTGGCTCTCCTCTTTGGTCTTGAAATGGATCTTGCCGATCTTGGTCACGCCGTCCACCAGGCGCGCCACCTCGGCCCCGAACATCGACACCAGCTCCTCATGCGTCGTCAGGGTGTCCTCGACCGTGTCGTGCAGAAGCCCGGTCACCACCGCGGCGATATCGAGGCGCAGATCCGCGAGGATCCCGGCCACCTCCATCGGGTGGATGAGATAGGGCTCTCCGGAGAGCCGGGTCTGTCCCTGGTGCACCTTGGCGCAAAAGACGTAGGCCTTTCTCAAAAGATCGAGATCGCTTCCCGGGTTGTAGGCGGCGACCTTGTCCAGTATGTCGTTCAGTCGTATCATTGAATGATCTTATCCATAAAAATAAAGGGCTAACGGCAGGGGGCTTTCCCCTTTAGCCGTTAGCCCCCAAGCCGAGCGTAAAAAAAGGGGAGACGCGCAGCGGTTCCCCTTCAATTCTTGTTTAACGACCTTTTTTAGTGCCGATCTCGCAGCCGATCTTGCCCGCGGCGATCTCTCTCAGAGAGACGACCACGTTCTTGTTGAGGTTGCGGTTCTCGATGAGCGGACGGGCGCCCTTGAAAAGCTGCTTCACCCTCTTACTTGCCAGCATAACGAGGAGAAAACGGTTATCAACCTTCTCCAGACAGTCTTCTACGGTAACTCTTGCCATTATAACGCCCCTTTGTGGTGATAATTGAATTCTATGACTAGATGTCGAAGGTCGCCGAGATCCCCTGGATTACCCGGAAGGACCTGCACTGCTCGGCGAGCAGCACGCTTTTCAGTTGTTCCACGGCCTCGGAGAACTTGTCGTTGACGATGATGTAATCGTACCAGCGCGACTCCTTGATCTCGGCGGCCGCGTTGTTGATTCTGCGCTCGATGACTTCCTCGGTGTCGGAGGAACGGCCGTCCAGCCGTCGCCGCAACTCAGCTATGGAGGGTGGCAGAATGAAGATATAAACGCCGCCGTCGAAGCGCCCTTTCAGCTGCTGGGCGCCCTGGCAGTCGATGTCGAGGATCAGGTCGATCCCCTGGGAGCGGCACTGTTTGAGGGTGGCGAGCGACGTGCCGTAAAGGTTCCCGTGAACCTCGGCCCATTCGGCAAACTCGCCGTCGGCGACCATCCGGGAAAACTCGTCCTGCCCCACAAAAAAATAATCACGCCCGTGCACCTCTCCGGTACGGGGAGTGCGCGTCGTGTAGCTGACAGAATGCCGCAAGTTGGGGAATTTGTCAATAATTTCCTTGCAGAGCGTGGTCTTGCCGGCGCCGGAGGGGGCCGAGATGACAAAAAGTACTCCTTCGCGTTGCATGGGTTCCCTCCGTGGACCTGGGTCCGGTTATTCTATGTTTTGTACCTGCTCGCGGATCTTTTCCAGCTCGCCCTTCAGTTCCACCACGCAGGCGGCGATCTCGGCGTCGTTCGCCTTGGAGCCGACCGTGTTCACCTCCCGGTTGATCTCCTGAAGCAGGAAATCGAGCTTGCGCCCCACCGGCTCGCTTCTGCCGAGCGTCTCGTCGAACTGGCGCAGATGGCTCTCCAGACGGACCAGTTCCTCGGTGATGTCGCACTTATCGGCTAGCAGCGCGACCTCGAGGGCGATGCGCTCCTCAGGGAGCCCGCTGTCGGAACAAAGGACCTGGATCCTCTCCTTGAGCCTCGCCGCGTAATCGGCTACGACCGAGGGGGCGCGCGCGGTCACGCGGCCGATCTGCTCACTTAAGAACTCCCGGCGCCTGGTGAAATCGGCCAGCAACGACTCCCCTTCAAAGGTCCTCATCTCGTCCACGCGGGTAAGCCCCTCTTCCAGAGCTGCGAGCAATTCCTGGGGGATCGCCTCCAGTGCCGCTTCAGCCTCGGCGGCGACCGTGATGACATCGCGTTGGGCGGCGATGAGGCCGAGCCCCACCTCGTCGGAAAGCCCGAGCGCCTCGCGGATGGAGGAAAAGGCACGGAAGTAGGCGCCGGCCAGCGGAAGGTTTGCGCTGGGAACCCCGACGCCCCCTGCAGACTCCATCTGGATGAAGACATCTATCTTGCCGCGGGAGAGCCGCTCGGCAACCCGTTTCTTGATCTCGTTTTCGAACGGCATGAGCGCGCGGGGGAGCTTGACGGAAATTTCGCCGTAGCGGTGGTTCACGCTACGCAACTCGACGATGATTCTCCCGCCGCCGTATGCGGACTCACCCTTGCCATAACCTGTCATGCTCTTAATCATGCATCCTCCCCAAAGGTAACCGCGACTATTTCGCGTCGAACAGCTTTTTCTCCCAACGCCAGGCATCCGTGATGATGGTGGTCAGGTCCGCGTAGGAGGGAGACCAGCCAAGCAGAGAACGGATCTTGTCGGCGCCAGCCACCAGGTTGGCCGGGTCGCCGGGACGCCGCGGCGCCTCGATAACCTTGAAGTCCACCCCGCTTACTTTTTTCACCACCTCGATGACCTGGCGAACACTTTCCCCCTGACCGTAGCCGACGTTGATGGTGGTCGAGGCTCCGCCCCCTTCGAGGTAGCCAAGCGCGTAAAGATGCGCGGCTGCCAGGTCCTCGATATGGATGTAATCGCGGATCCCGGTGCCGTCCGGGGTATCGTAGTCGGTGCCGAAAATGTTCACCGCGTCACGCATGCCGAGTGCCGCCTGGCAGCAGACCTTGATCAGATGGGTCGCGTCGGGTGTGCGCTGCCCCATGCGCGCCTGCGGGTCGGCGCCCGCCACGTTGAAGTAGCGTAGCGCCACATAGGAAAAGCCGTGGGCGAAGGCCGCGTCCCGCAGCATCCACTCGCTCATGAGTTTGGAGGTGCCATAGGGGTTGATCGGCTCAGTGGTGCTGGTCTCAAAAGCTTCGCCCCCGGCCGGCATGCCGTAGACTGCGGCGGTGGAGGAGAAGATGAAGCGCTCCACGCCGTGTTCGACGCAGGCCTGCAGCAGATTCAGGGTGTTTTTCGTATTGTTCGAATAATACTTGAGCGGCAGGTGCACCGATTCCGGCGCGATGATGGCGGCGGCAAAGTGGAGTACGGACTTACATCCGGTTTCGCGCAGCACCTGGGAGAGGTGCGCGCCATCGGCCAAGTCACCGACGATGAGCCTTTCACCATTGATCAGGGCAGCGGCCGATCCGGTGGAAAGGTTGTCATAGACGACCACCCGGTGCCCCGCTTCGGATAGCTGCCGCACCACGTGACTGCCGATGTAGCCGGCCCCACCTGTGACAAGAATTGCACCCATTGAGCATCTCCTTTACAAAAGGGATTTAACTTGGTATGTCGGAAAGAAATAAGGGTCTAGCCTTTGGACTAAACCCTCATTGTCGTGCAGGTCCTGCGGGACCGATAACTGCAGCCTGAGGGCCGGAGTCATTAGTCGGGCGAAGGTGAGAGTCACTCGATTCTACCAAGAATACCTCGCAAGTCTAGCACAGATTTCGTCTATCAGATATAGCATTTAGGCCAAAGGCATGCAACGAGTAAATTGCTCCAACGAATCGCCCACGCGAGCATTGCGCTTAGGTGGCCATCAGTCGCCAAGGCAGTCAGACTCCCGTTCTCATGCTATCATGGCTCCTTCCTGACGTGAATAATCCTCTGTTCGTATGGCAGGCAACTGTTGATAGTGAGGACCTCCTCGGCAAGTACATGGCTTTTAAATCGGACGGAAACCTCCTCCAAGCGGCACTTCAGTGTAACCAATAGTTCTACGCTTTGACACTGCATATAATCCTGGTACAGCGACATCACCTCTGCAAGGATACTCTCAATTTCCAGTTCGTTCGGCACATCGCCAGGGCCAATCGCCTCCGACAAGCCGAACTCGCTGTTTCGTTTTTTGGCCTCTTCGATGAAGGAGTCGAGAGTATTTGCATCAAAGGTGTATCTACCGCTACCAATATCGAAGATGTTTTTTTTCATTCCCGCCACCCCTTTAAACCAGACCGACATTAAATGGGAAACCCGATTGCAATTGCAGCAGCATTGAAGATGTGTTGGATTTTGCGCCTCAAGGGCAGCGGCCCTGGCAGTCTCTGAGTCAGTACCGGAGAAGCTTTTCAGGGCCGGACTTAACAGTGAGGGACCGTCGGAACCAGGCGACACACAACACAGGCCACCTTGTACTACTCGGAATAATTGGCTCAAACTTTAGAATGGAATTTTTTCGAATAAAAAAAAGCAGGTGAGGGGCATTCAGACGGGAGGTACAATAAAAAGCCCCATCCATTGACAGATGTAACCGGTCGAAAGCGAGTTAAAGAGAGAGGTGCATAATGTACTGCCGATGGAGGTGCTGTAAAGCCCATCAGGCGACTCCACCTGAACTGCCAAATCTGGCAACGGCACGCCTGGGCTCATAAAACAGGGGTGGGCAAGGGAAGGGCTCCTAAAACTGTCAAAAATTTATAGTTCCTTGACAGGAGAAAGTCTTAAGGTTATATTATTTTAATCAAACCAAGGGAGGGAAACGGCATTGAAAACTAAATTAAGCCCATTCGACCTCGCATTTGAACAATACCAACTACTCAAAAAAAGATTAAGCTCTACGGGCGACCCTCAGGAAAAAAATGTGCTGTTTAAGAGACTCGTCAACCTACTTGCGGTGATGGAATTCCTGGTATCCCTGAATAAAACGCCCTGACAAACTCCCTTCTTTGAGTAAACAATTGAAGCGAAGACGAGGCCTGCACACGCAGGCTTTTTTATTTCATGAGACGCAATTGTCAGCGTTGGCAGTCGGTCCTCCTTGCTACCCCCGTCCTACATCCAGTCCTAACGGGCATCTGCGCATCAAACTCAGCCTTCAAGAGTTTCCTTGTAATTCCAAGAGACACCGATACAATTAGCCATCACTAATTTTTTTTCATAGGGCTCACCACTTTCAGGTACTTTCGCACATTGAAGGAGGCTGCCCCGTGTACGACATCTGGGTGCGATAACCCGTCATCATGAATTAGCAATGATAATTCAATCTACCAACGAAGAACTGAAGCCGAATGCAGTATGAGTGCAACCAGCTACGCGAGTCATAGTTCGAAAGAACACATTACAAAACAGCAACAATGCCGTCTACAGACAGCACTACAAACTATTTTGATGGCTGGTTTATTACCAAATTATATGTTATAAGGCGATAAGTAGGCTTTTCAAAAGCAATTGGTTCCTAACGTTAAGCTTGACTGTTGCAAATCTTTTAAAAAAGTCGTTGATCTATAGTCTTTCTGACAGAGTTCAGCACCAACACCATTCGACAATCAGCATATATCTCATCTCAGTCTCTTACTGATTATGACCATACATACAAAGGAGGTTAAGAATGGATGTCAATCATATTGATGAAACTTTTTTCGATGCGACTCAGATCGCAGTATTTAAAGTTGATGATGATGTGCGCGTGAACGAATGCAATATGGCTGCAAGCCATCTCTTGGCTTCTGCTGCCGGCAGGGCTTTCAATGAACGCCTAGGCGATGCTCTGCAGTGCACTCATGCACAGGATACGACAGAAGGTTGCGGGTCAAGCCCTGCGTGTTTGGACTGTAATATCCGCAACGCTATTTCGGAATGTGTTACAAGCGGCACCGTTGTCCGTAAAAGAGTCGAAATCAACCTCAAAAATGGTATTGTCAATTCCTGGCGTAAATTCATTATCACGGTAAACCCCGTGCATGAGTCTGGCAAAATGTTCGCCATGTTGATATTGGAGGATTTGCACCTGTCACTTTTGCATGAAAAGCTCCCAGTTCACATCAACTGTAATAAACCTAACTATGATGATCAGTACGACCAAATCATACAGGACCATTTGATCAAGTACAGAAATGTAATTTTCTGATAGTCAATTTGAACCGTGCGAATCATGAGCATCATTAGCCCAGAACCTGCCTCTACAGGATAGTGTACTGGTTCGCACGCGTGTCTCAAAACTCCGGCATCTCCTCGTATATCGGTACAGACTCTTTTACATTCCCGTCACGGTAATCTTTCCTGACCTGATACAGCCTTTCTGTGAAGCCCCTTTTTTCGACAAAATCACCCTCCAGCCTCTGCAACTGTCGGCCGAGCAGATAGCTTGCCTGGTTAGTAAGGCAAAGCATGATGTTGGCGCATATTTCCGGTGCTGCCGCTTGCAGGGCTTGTAGTGCAGCAAGGAGGGGCTCGTCGAAGAATTCTGAGCGGTTAGCAACAGGCGGCAGGACAGGGTGCTCAGACGTCTTCAGTTGCCCCGCGAGCCTTGCACGCATCGCGCGCACTCGCGGAGTATCCTTATCCCAGATCGTTAGCTGGTGCTGGCGCAAGTAGTCTTCCTAGTCGCGGATCAGTTCGCCGAGACTGGCACGTGCGACATTGGTCAGCTTTATTTCGGTCTTTTTGGAAGTACCCGATGCCAGAGATCCCTCGGCGATGTTTTGGACCCCGCTGCGAGCCGCCTGCACCATCTGATCGTGGGTTCTCGAGCGCTTGTCGATGAAGCGGTCACAAAAAATCACCGTGCCGTCGTAGGCAGCCAAAGCCACGGCAAAACTGCGGAGTTTTCGGTAGCCACCATGCGGCAAAATCAAATCTTCCGGACGGTTCATTTGTGCCTCCTCGGTCTGACCTGTCTGACCTGTCTGACCTGTCCGACCTGTCCGATAAGTCTGACAGGTCGGAGGAGTCTGGCAAGCTAAGACCTGCCCTGCCATGAACGACAAAAGGCTATGTCCGTGGACATAGCCTTTTGTTTTATCTTACGCTGTTCAGATTATCTTGGTGCCCGGGACCGGAATCGAACCGGTACGCCCTTACGGACGAGAGATTTTAAGT
>Ga0209123_1001902_pt1 | contig 19056 bp, 20 predicted proteins | sample BarGraIncu00431A_FD_184500 | JGI IMG/M metagenome (GOLD analysis project Ga0209123, IMG submission 184500) | Arctic peat soil microbial communities from Barrow, Alaska, USA - Barrow Graham LP Incubations 004-31A (SPAdes) (version 2) | ecosystem: Environmental > Terrestrial > Soil > Wetlands >... | reverse complement strand
ACTAACGGAGGGCTTCTAGACTTTCTTGGCAGCACGGATATCACAACCATGATTCCCTCGGTACAGCAGCGGCAGGCGTTCCCGTCCTTGGGACGTGCAGCAACTTCTTGCTCAATTGCTGCCTTTCGTCGAAGGTCCCTCTCCATCAACAGTAGTTGCAGCCGCTTCAGAGTCACCTTGTTGGTTGGATGAAGGAGGCCGTAGTTGCGCACTTTGTGAAAGCCCTTGGGCAAAACATGTTGCAGAAAACGGCGCAGGAACTCCATTGCTTGAAGGCGCATGGTCTTCCATTGCCTGGTGGTCGAATCTTGGTAACGGAAGGTCACGTGATCGTCTTCAAGGCTGGTGATACTGTTATTTCCAATCGCAACTCGATGGACGTAACGGCCCAAGTAACTCAGAACCGCTTTAGTCTTTTTGAATGTCGGTTTGGAGAAGACCACCCATTCCTTGTCCCAGATTTCTTGTGGAAATGTCTCATCTGGGAGGGCCTTTCGTGCTAGCTTCATGAATTTGGCGCGAAAGATTAGAGACAACGGCTTGACCGGCACGAGAAACTTCCTGCGGGCCGTCCGCCAGGTTCCATCTCTGGTAAGTCCTCCCGCTGGAACTAAGAGGTGAAGGTGTGGATGGTACTCCTTGGTACGGGTCCATGTGTGAAGAACGGCAATTATTCCCAGTTGGCCACCGATATATTTGGGATCCAGGCCGAGCTTGGCGAGGGACTCTGTGGCAGCTCGAAAAAGGATGGAGTAAAGTAGTTTCTGGTTTTTTCGTACTATTTCCCTGAGAATTGCGGGCAGAGTAAAGACCAGGTGGAAATAGGGAACGGGTAACAGTTGCAACTCGTTCTTCTCGATCCACCTTTGAGTATCAGCCGTATGGCACTTGGGACAACTGCCGTTTTTGCAGGAATGGTATGAGTATCGTAAGGTTCCGCATTGATCACACGCTTCCAGATGTCCCCCCATTACCTCTGTGCGACAGGCGGTGATGGCATTGAGAGCACGCTTGTGATTTGGAGGCATCCTGTCGCTGAATTTTCCAAGGCACTCCGGACCATGTTTTCTGACGACCTCAGCAAGCTCTATCACGGCTTGAGATCGGACATGATCCCATTGAGGTTTGTATGGAGGCGGGTGGCGAGCTTTCCAGTTACGTGGGTGTATATATCAGTTGTGGAAATACTAGAGTGACCGAGCAGTTCCTTAATGGTTCTGATGTCCTCTCCGTTTTCCAGGAGAGTTGTTGCAAACGAATGCCTCAGTGTATGAACCGTGGCTGGCTTATTGACACCGCTCTTCAGGAGCGCTCTTTTGAAGGCACTTTGAAGGGAATGAATTTGGACGTGGCCATCGGCTATGGGGAAGAGAAATATAGAATCAGCTTTATGTTTCCGATAATATGCCCTCAGCAATTCTAGAGCGCGCTCGGGAAGATGAACGTAGCGATCTTTGCCCCCCTTACTGTCACGCACCATGAGGATGTTTCTCTTGCCATCGATGTCACGGGTGGTGAGCTGTACTCCTTCGGAAATTCTAAGACCACAGGCATAGATGAGGGTTAATGCCATGCGATAGATCGGATTCAGAACGCATGCAAGGACGTCTAGCGATTCACTATGTGCGAGAATTACTGGTAATTTCTTGCTCCGCACCGGCCTGACTATGTCAAAGATGCCCCACGTTCTTTTAAGGGTGCGCTCAAAAAAGAACTTGATACCGCAGAGATAAACGGTTATCGAGCTACTCGACACCTTCCGGTCGTTGATCAGGTAGAGGAAGAATTGGCGAATTTCATCCTCGGTGAGCAGGTCAGGCGAACGCATGAAATACTTTGACAGGACCTGTACTGTCATAATGTAGCTCAAAATTGTGTTGAGTGCATACCCGGCGAGCTGCAAGTCTTCCGTCATCCTACGTCTAAGTTCCGTCATGATACTTTCTCCTTTTTCCTCAGATATTGGCCTTTGGCCGCCAATATCAATAGTGAATGAAAGGAGAAATAGCAATCATGCTGGAATAAAGGCAACTCAGAAGAAGCTGTCCAAGATGATGTATAAGCAGTTTGTTTTCATTGCCTTGGTTTTGTTTTTAGGCGGGGGGAGCGAGCGGGGTTGGAAGCCGGACGAGGCACTGGTACGTCAGTGGGGCGCGGACGAGATCTATGCGTAAGGATGCAGGAGGCCGCGAGGCCGCTCGCTCACCCCGCCTGCTTTTGGTTGTAATGCCTTTCGCCTTTGAGCTACCGCGAAGCGGTTTAGTTCAATCGTACTTATGCTCTGCTGCGCATAAGCACGAATCCTTGCGGTGACCCAATTTGGGACGGTGCTATCCCTGCTCGCGCCAATCGAGTTCCGTGGTAATGTCGATGGCTGCGCATAGCGAGCGGTATACCGGACAGTTTTCCGCGTGAATGGCATAAGCACGTTCGACCTTTTCCCGGTCCTCGGAAGGGGTCGCCAGTCGGTAGGTCACATGTATCCGTTTGATGATGAGGACCCTTCCTTCCAGTTCCACTTCTCCGCGTGCGTCCCCCGCAAGCCCTTCCGGCCCGATTCTAACCTTACGTGACTCCAGCGCACCGCCGAAGGTTCCGGTCAGTCAGCCAGCAGCGGCAGCGACGATGTAATCAAGGGTAGTGGCATGGGGCTCCGAGATGTCCGGGGAAACCCCGTAGTGAGCGGCAACCGCTCCATGGACACCGAATATTACCGGCTCTTTTTCCGCCGGGAGAAATGCCCGGCGCAACGGCCCCTTCACCCGCTCAATTCGTACCTGTGAAAGATAGGCTACCTCAGGCATAGGTTTTCCTCCTTCCTGTTCTTGGACCAGATCAACTCCTGGAGCCCCTGTGATAATCCTGCCCCCAAGTGCTTTTGGCGATCCCTTGTTATTCACTCAGCCATTTTCGTGCCGCTTCAAGCTCGCAGTTGCCGAAGACCCTGACATGTCCTGGCATGACGAACCCGAATGCCTTCACAGCCGCTCGGAGCCATCCAACATCGGAAACCACGGCAACACGCTCCCAGGCGGTGAAGTGCTGTAACCCCACCCTAGCATCATCCCACATGGCTTTTGCATCAAACCCCTTAAATTCTTCTCCAAGATGGTAAAGAAAACGGATGCTCTTTTGCCGCGCAAGCATTTCCTCCACGGCAGGGATGAGCACTGACTCGTAGTCGGCCCCGGTCACCTCTCCCTTTGCTTCAAAGCCGAGGACATTATCCGACAATCCCTGAATTCGTTCCAGCATGGTAAACCCCCTATCTCTATTCGCACCGTCAACGGCGCTAATTTCCTGCCAATACAATTATACAAAAGAAACACTAATTGGCCCAAGAAAGATCATAATCTTGGCTACAGGGACAATTTCAGTTAGAGATGGCGCGCAACGAACCTACCAGTGCAACTCTACCGATGTAATGGAACAATGAATTCGATTATAAGTGGTGGAATGGAAGGAAAGACGAGGGTTAGGGGATAGCCACAGACTAAAACCATGGCTATCCTTTTCAGCTCTCATGGCCTCAGAATCGGCACTGTCGGCAGATGCGTTAGCGTTCCGGACTTTACCAGCCGTCCTGTTTGCATCGTCGAGAGCCTGCTGCGCCTTTCACCCGGCCTGGGACCAGACCGATGCGTGTCGACCGACTTACCCCGTGAAACCCTCGGCTGGCCACTGCCATCAGCGCGCATAAGGTAGATCGCCTGCCCACCATCGCGCGTCGAGCTGAACACGATGAAACGGCCATCAGGGGACCAGCGGGGATGCTCGTTACTTCCGCGGGTGGTCAACTGTACATCATGGGAGCCATCTGGATTGATCACGAAGATTTGGAATCCATTACCTCCCTTGCGGGCATAGACAATACGGTCATTGTTGGGCGACCACCGCGGCGGCACATTGTAAGCACCATTCAGGGTGAGGCGTTTCACATTGGTCCCGTCGGCGTTCATGTTAAAGATCTGTGGCTTTCCCAAGCGGTCCGAGACGAAGGCGATCTTGGACCCGTCCGTCCACCCATCCATCCGTCGGAATGGTTCATCATAAAAACTCGTTTCTCTCGTTTGCCTAACGGGAATGCTTCTTGGCAGCCGGTACATCAACCCAGTATCCTTGGCGATTGTAATGTCGATGCAGTCTGTCCTCGTAATCCCGGGTCAGCAGAGACTCCACCGAGTATTCCGGCGACTGTTTGATCGTTTCGCGGGAAAGGTTGATGAAGACTTTGCGCTCGCTCCAACTAACCCGTTCGATCCAAAGTGGTGAAACCAAGACCTTTTTTCCCGGCCACCAGTTCCGAGTACCGATTATCAAATAACGAATCGCCCAGGTCTCGGTATCAATGACAAAATCCTCGACGTGACCAATCTCGCCGTCTGCGGCTTGGATGAGATAGCCACTCACCTCATAGGTGCTGCGCAAATGGGGATCCCACGCATTCTCACTTTTGGCGGATTTCCTCCATTTTGCGGGGTCACGCTCTATGTATGGAGAAGCCCCCCAAATATAAGGACCGGTTGAATACATCGGCCATCCAAAATACCCGCTGTAGTCGTCCTCAATTTGCCGCGAGACAGGTTTGTCACTATCCAAGAGCGGGCTGCCCTCAATCTGTTTTTTCGTCAAATTAATGTTGATGCATTGCGTTTCTTCAGACACCTCGACTAGTGCATACGGGGAAATCAGGACCTGTCTGTCCGTAAGCCAATCTCCCGTGTCGGCAACCAGATAGCGAACCGTCCAGTGTTGGTCATCAAAGTAGAATTCTTTGACTTCCCCCATTTCCCCGTCCAGGCCATTCAGTTTGTAACCCGTTAGTTTTCTCGCTTTGCTTAGCATAATTGTCTCCTTTGTTTTTTGTGCAACGATTTAGTTCACTGTCTGCGTCGATTCCGACGCAGGGTGTCCACCGCAGTGAGGGACAACGTCCCCCTGTGTCAGGATAGTTATCGCCTGGTCATGGCGATGCCGCGGTCCAGCGCCACCCAGCACATCAGCTTCGAATGCAGGTAGCCCCGGGGCTCGGTCCACGACTCCCAGATCCCACGGTCTTTCCCGCTCCAGTTGTGGCACACGAAATCGCAGATCCGATTGACGGCATCCCAAACCTGCGGCTCAATCTCCTCACCGTACCTGCTGGTTTCAAAGACGGTATTTACCAGTTCCCCGTAAAAGTTCAGCTGGGTCTGGTGCGACGCTGGGTTTCCCACCCAGACCGGACCTGAATATCGGTAGCCGCAGAGCGCCTCCACTGACCCCTCCTCGGTTTGCGCCGATTTATGCAGCGGGTAGAAGGGCTTGACTCCGAAGAGGTGGTCGAGCTGCTGGAGGATGGTCAACACCCACTTTCGGTGTTGTGCAGCCTCGCGGCTAGCCGCTGGTTCGGACCATTATCTTCAGTGAGTCCCTACCGGAGGCCCTTTTGACTTTACCCTCTTGAGCAGGAAGACGAGTGCGACGCAGAAAAAGCAGACAAAGGCAAGCATACGGAAGTTCTCGACGTAAGCCAGGAGGCTCGCCTGGCGCTGCAGTTCGGTGTAGATTCTCCCCTGGGCCATGTGCGCCGCGTCCGGCCGGTCGAAGTAGCCCTGCAAAAGCCTCTGCACGGACTTGGTCTGTACCCCGAAGTTGAGATCGCTTGGCACCAGGTGGGCAGACATCTCAGACTGGTGCAACTGCGCCTTGCGGGCCAAAAGCGTGGTGACGATGGATATCCCCACACTCCCCCCGACATTACGCATCAGGTTGAAAATCCCGCTGGCGTTGCCCATCTCCTCTTGGCTCAAGGTCCCCATGGTCGTGGTGGAAAGCGGCACAAAAACCATGCTCAACCCCACGCCGGTCAGGATGCTGGGCCAGATGATGCTCCACATGGAAATGTCCAGATTGATGCCGGCGAACTGCCACAGGGAAATGCCTACAATGGTGAAACCGATCCCGATCAGTTTTCGGGCATCCATCTTGCCAGCCAGATAGCCGACCAGCGGCATGGTCAAAAAGGCGCCCAGCCCGCGCGGACTGACCGCGATGCCGCTCTGCAGGGCCGGGTAGCCCATGAGTGTCTGCAGGTAGAGCGGCAGCATGGTTATGGCGCTGTAGAGCGCTAGGCCGACCATGAATATGAGCAGGGTCCCCACCATGAAGTTCCGGTCTCGGAACACCCGGAGGTTCACTATCGGCTCGGGGATGCGCGTCTCGCGTATGCCGAAGGCGATCAGCGCCGAGAGGCTGATGACGAGGAACCAGCCGACCCAGGGCGCGGCAAACCAGTCCACTTCCTGCCCCCGGTCCAGCACCACCTGCAGGGTGGCAATCGAAAGTGCCATCAGGCCGAAGCCGACCGCATCGATTTTACCCGGCCTGGCGTCACGGATATAGGGCGGGTCCTCCACGAACAGATTGTTCATGATGACCGCCAGGATCCCGATGGGAATGTTGATGTAAAAGGCCCACCTCCAGGAGTAGTGGTCCGTTAAAAATCCTCCCATAGTGGGACCCAGGATTGGAGCGACCACCACCCCGACCGCAAAAGCTGCCATCGCCATGCCCCTTTTTCGGGGGGGGAAACTTTCCATAATGATCGCCTGGGAGAGCGGTTGCAGGGCGCCACCGCCCGCACCCTGGATGATGCGGGCGATGATCAGCATGGCGAGGTTGCTGGCGATGCCGCAGACAAATGAGGATATGGTGAAGAGAATGATGCAGGCGATCAAGAGGCGTTTGCGGCCAAAGTACCTGGCGAACCAACCACTGGCGGGAAGCACGATGGCGTTGGATGCCAGGTAGCTGGTGAGCACCCAGGTGGCCTCGTCGGTGGTCGCCGAGAGGCTGCCGGCTATGTGCGGCAGGGCGACCGAGACGATGGTGGTATCCAGCACCTCAATAAAGGTGGCCAGCATGACGGAAGTGGTGATGATCCAGGGGTTGACCTTGGGCTGCCACTGGGAGGATGCCTGGGCGCCGGCTTTTTGAGCCTCCGCGCTCATTGCACCCGCACCTTGGGCACCACCGACATGCCGGGACGAAGCAAGTGTCCAAAATCCTGCCCCGCCTTGAATCTGATCCGAACCGGTATGCGCTGCACCACCTTGACGTAATTCCCGGTGGCGTTTTCCGGTGGAAAGAGGCTGAAGCGCGCGCCGCTGGCGGCACCTATATTCTCCACGTAACCGTCGTATTTCCTGTTGTAGGCGTCAACCTCGATAGTAACCCGTTGACCCGGTCGAATTTTGCGCAGCTGGTTCTCCTTGAAGTTAGCGGTGACCCAGATATCGTCGACCGGAACCAGGTACGCCATGGCCTGCCCGGGTACTACATTTTGCCCGACCTCTACGGTCTTTTTCCCGGTGATGCCGTCCACCGGGGCGACCACCTTGGTGTACTGCAGGTTCAGCTCGGCCTGCTTCAGCACCGAGTCGGCACGTTTGAGCGCGGCCCGGGCCGATTCGGAGCGTGAGCGGGCAACCCTCACCTGCTGCGGGGCGGTACTTGCCGTACGCACTTCGGCCTGCATCTGGACCAGTAGCCCGCGCGCCTGGTTCACCTGCTGCCCAGCGGCGCGCATCGCGGCGTCGGCAGCCTCGACGCCAGCAGCAGCAGCCTTTGCCGCCGCCTGCACCTGGTCGTACTGCTGCCGAGAGATGATGTCCTTGGCGACCAGCGGCGTATAGCGGCGCAGATCGCTCTGGTACTTGGAGTTGTATGCCCTGGCTTCTTCCAACCGTGCGCGGGCGGCCTCGTACTGCTTTTCGGCCGCGAGTATGCCGGCCTTGGCATTGTCAACGCGCGCCCTGGCGGTTGCCATCTGACTGGAGGCATCGGTGGAAGTTATCGGCACCCCTACCCGCGCTGCCGACGCCGCCCCACTGGCCTCAGCAAGCTCTGCCAGCGCCCGCTCATAGGCCACCCCGTAGTCGGTCGGGTCGATTTCCACCAGTACCGTGCCGGTCTTAACGAACTGGTTATCCTCAAAGTTCACCTTATGGACCTGTCCGCTGATCCGGGCGCTGATCTGGTTCAGATGGCCGTCAACCTGAGCGTCATCGGTACTTTCAAATAACGAGTAATACCACCAGACGAGTAGTACGATCACGAACAGCACGACAGCCAGTACTACCTGGACCTTTCTGGAGCGCAGCATCCCCTTCAGGCGCGATTTGGCACCCGTGTCAGTTTCAGCCTTCTTCTGGCTCCCTTCCTTCTGGCTGTCATTGTTCTTCTGGCTGTCGTTGCCCTTCTGACTGTCTTTATCTTTCTGACTGCCTTCATCACTCGGGCCGGGAGCGTCCTTCTGGTTGTCCTGGTCGTTTTCTGACATAGCTACCTTCCTCCGGGAAAACCAGTTGCGCCCTCTCCCGCCACTCCCATGGCTCTGGCCAGGAGCAACTTGGCCAGATTGTGCTGGTACTGACTGGAGACCTGTCCTTCGTGGGCCGCGGCTACAGACTGCTGGGCCTGAACCACCTCCAGATTGTCGTTGATACCCGCTGCAAAGCGTTCCTGTGCCTGAGAGAGCGCCAATTCAGCCAGCTCAACCGTTTCACTCGCCACATCCACCTCTCGGGCTGCTGCGCCGACGTCAAGTAGCGCGCTACGCACCTCGAATTCAATCCGGGTGCGTAGCGCGCCCAGTTCCTCCTCGCGCTCCTTGACCAGCGCTTTGGCGCGCAGCTCATCGCCATGAATCTTGCCGCCCTCGAAAATCGGCATCTTGATACTGCCTACGATATGGTAGGTGGTGTTCATGCTGGAGAGGGAGATTCCGGTGGCTCCATAGTCGGCATCCAGTACCAGCGCGGGCAGGCGCTGCGCCTGGGCTGCCAGGTGCGAGGCCTGCGCCGCTTGCAAGAGGTTCTGCCCCGCCCGGTAATCATCACGGGAGGCAAGCGCCTTGGAGATGTCCTCATCGACAGCACCGGCGGCAAGCGGCTGGAAGGGCGCCCGATCGGTTAGCTCTATTTCCTGACCTCCCGGGAGCCCGATCATGCGGAGCAGGCCAAGTTTCTGCTTGGCCAGGTCGTTTTCCACCACGATAAATTGCTGGCTCCTTGTGAGCCACTCGACCCGCGCCCGCAACTCGTCGATGCCAGGAGTAACGCCAACCTTATGCATCTCTACCGCTCTATCTAGGATGGTGCCAGCGGTGACCACTTGGGCTTTGACCGTTTCCACCCGTGTGGCATCGGCTAGGGCCTGCAGGTAGGCGGCCCCAACCGTCACCACCACTAGTTCACGGGCGTCCCTTTCGGAAAGTTCCGCAGCGGAGAGCTCGTGCGCCGCCGCCTGGCTTCGTTTGATCGCTTCCAGGTCGAAGATGCGCTGGGTCAGAAAAACGCGCGCGTCGTAAAAGTTGTAGGGTCCCACCACAGCCGGCACGCCGGGGAGCGAGATGCCGGATATGGCGAGGCTTTCCTTCAGATGATGGGCGCTGGCGGAGGTTGAGAGATTGGGGAGGAGTTTGCTGAACTCAATCCAGCGCTGGCCCCGGGCCGAGAGCACCCCTTCCTTGCTGAGGAGAAGTCCCAGGTTGTTGGCGAGCCCAAGTTCAATTGCCCGGCGCAGCGACAGGGGAAAAACACCGGCCGTTCCCCTTTCTGCCGGCACGCTCCCTTGGAAGCTCGCGCCGGATGAAGCAGCGGACATGCCGCCCACGCCGCTCCCGTAGCTATTCTGCTCCTGGGCCAACAGCGGTGCGACCGTCAGCATAATACCTGTCAGGGCCGGCACCAGGGCCAGCAGCAAACGAAAGTGTGACATTTCTTGGCATCCTATCCTTGAAAATACCGTAGCAGCGTCTCGCTGGACGCGAGCATCGCTGCAGGATTGCCGCTCAAACGACAACGTGCAATTTGGCGGGGATAACCGGCGAATTATCCATTTCCCATTGGCCGCTCCGACCCATACGTCGCTGGCGGCGCTGGTAACTTTGGGTAAAGTCTGATTTCATCCGGTCAAAAAAATAAAGGTCTTGAATACAGTTAAGGTCCGTGTTTCTGCACGTATATCACCGGCCAATTCTGGACCTGTTGCCAACTCTTCTGTACTGAAGGAGGCAGCTTGTCCATGTGTTTCAGGAATAGCGCCAGCGTCCAGATCTGCTGGTCGTAGAGGGAAATTCCGAAAGAAGGCATGCCCGTCATACGAATACCGTGCTTGATCTTCCAGAAAGTGACGCCGTCAGGGTCGTCCTCGACTCCATGAGTGGCTAACTGCGGCGGCTTTTGATATAGACCTTTTGCAATTGGTGACTCCGATATATTCCCTTTCGCGGAACCATGACAAACCGCACAGTTTTGCGCATAAAGACGAACTCCGTCCTGGAGATCGTGATCGGTAAATGCAACCGGATTTTGGCCCTTCGGTGCTTCTCGGCGTAGTGTCGCTTTCAGCGAGGTATGTGCAATCCAGGTTTCCAGTCGACCGGGTTTTGCGTCAGCATTGGCAGGAATCAGGCCGCTTTGCACTAGAGAATAGGCGCCAATCAGCGCGATGAGGAATATAAACCCAAGTAACAAAACCATATTCTTCAACATAATTTCACCTCGCTCACCACCAGAGCATCGCCTGGGATCAAAAGCACTCCTAGATCATGGATTGGTCATGTCGCTGAACTCAATGCCTGCGTAACCATGCTCCCATCGACTGTTTCCTTGCTCAACAGCTGCTGCGCCAAGTTTTCCAATGGGGCACTATGCTCCTTCAGCAGGTTTTGCGCCCGTATGAATTGCTCCGTGATGATCCGTATTACCTCTTGATCGATAATTTCGCGAATCAGCGGGCTTATGGAACTGTCCTAAAAACCGGGCTGCCGATGTACTTAATTTGCTGGCCCGCATATCGGACACACCCGAGTTTGTCGCTCATCCCGAATTCGCTCACTATCCGTTGGGCAAGATCGGTGGTGCGCATAATGTCATCACTGACACTTGTGCTAATGATACCAAATTTACGTTGCTCCGCAGCACGAACGTGGAGATGGGTTAGACGGGTGATACCAAAGCTGATCGCAACTGTTACGTCACTGGATCACCGTGCTGCAATCTAAGGTCATTTCCAAGGTCATCACGACAGCGGTCAAAGCTGCCCCGGTAGCCCCTCCCACAACTCCTGCCATTCCTGCCACGGCAAATGCTGGAGGACTAACCCCGAGATTTTGGTAAAAACTGGTTGACAACAAGTCCGTAGGCTCCGCCAAAGGTTGCGCCGATAAATACGGATGGGAAGAAAATCACTCCAGGCCCCCCTGATCCAATAGTAAGGGCTGTGGCAATCAGTTTCATTGCCATCAAAAGCAGGAGAAAGTCCGTTCCGTGGATGCTCTGGGTAAGAATGTTCTGAATCGTCATAGCCAACTCCTTCGATATAATAGTGCCCTGAAAACTTCTGGTGGACCGTGAACATGATACCGCCTGCGAGCATCCCTGTTATGTGGCGGATATAGTCATTGTCGGGAAAGTGGTCCTCAAAAAGGTCTTCCATACCATAAAGGCCCGGATTAAAATGGTCGAGACCACCCCCAGAGCGATACCCAGAACAACATAAGCGATAAGCACTGGAGGGTGGTCGATGTGAAAAAGGGAAATTAAGGAAAGTTAAAAATCTATATTTCCGCATTTGCAAACTTGACTAGATGAGAATGGCAGATAATATTAAAAGTTATCCTTCATTGACTTGGAAAAAATGAAATCACAGGAGGATAAAAGCACATGGGAACTGGAGCGGTGAAGTGGTTTAACGACAGCAAGAGTTTTAGTTTATTTTGATCAAGAAATTTGAGATGTGCATTTTGTAATTTATTCGCATTTACCTCCTATGGTTTCAAATCACTTGCCAAAGGCGAAAGGGTAGCTATTGACGTAGTCAAAGGTCCGAAATGGCTTCAAGCCGCAAATATGACAAAAGCTAAGAGTGATGTCAGTGAATGATCTGAATGTATTGTTTCAACCTGTAGAACAGTACTGCCACCGAGAGGTTATAACCTGCTCTCCCGACGACCCGGTGGCGGACGCTGCCGCAGTTATGCAGAAGCGCAGAATTTCGAGTCTGGTGGTCTGCCGTGATGGTGTGCCGGTCGGGATGGTAACTGACCGCGATCTGCGCGACAAGGTTGTGGCTCAGGGACTCGATATCCGTAACCTGACTATCGGCAAGATCATGAACACCCCCTTGATTACCATCCTCAAAGACGAGTTTCTGTTTGAGGCGTTGCACCGCATCTCTCGCTACGGGATACACCGCCTGGTAGTTACCGATGGAGCCGACGCTCTGGTCGGGATCATTACCGAATCCGATATCCTGCGGATTCAGGACAGCAGACCCCAGAGTCTGATCCTCAACATCGAGGAGGCAATTGATGTTAAAACGCTGAATGAAATACATCAGCGGATTCAGGGACTGGTAGTTCACTTGGTCGGTTCCGGTGTACGGATTCAGGGGCTGGTGCGTATGATAGCCCACTTAAACGACCAGATTCTGATCCGACTGGTCGATCTGCTGCTGGACGAACAGTTCTCCGATCTGAGAGGGCGTTTTGCCTTTATGGTGCTGGGAAGCGAAGGGCGTAGCGAACAGACCTTGAAGACAGATCAGGATAATGCCCTTGTCTATGTCGATGATCTGACACCATCGGAACTGCAACGGATGGAGACGTTCTCCCAAACACTTATCGGGGAGGTGATAGCAATCGGTATTCCGGCCTGTCCTGGAGGTATCATGGCGAACAATCCCCAGTGGCGACACAGCCTTTCAGAATGGCGAGCCATATTGAATGACTGGTTCAGCATTCCCACTCCGGACAATATTTTACGGACCAGTATGATGGTTGATATGCGAGCCCTGCACGGGAATCGTACGCTGGAAAAGGGATTGAGGGAACATATCGTCGGATGCCTTATGGGCAATAAGTTATTTTTGGGCCATATGACCGCTAACATGCTGCGTTTTGGTGTCCCGCTGGGCTGGTTTGGACGAATTAAAACCGAAAAAGGGAAGCACAAGGGACAGCTGGATCTGAAGAAAGCAGGAATATTTGTACTCACCGAAGGGGTCAAGATCCTCTCGCTGTCGCAGGGAGGGGAGAAAACCGGTACTGCGGATAGGATTGAGCAACTGGTTGTGAGAAAGTTACTAAACCGGCAGGAAGCCGATGACCTGACGGCAGCCTTTTATGCCTTGGTGTCGTTTAGGCTGCGTTCTCAAGTGGAGGCGCTCCGGGAAGGGCGCACGCCAGACAACAGGATTGCTGTTGAGTTACTGAACCGGATGGAAAAAGGGCGATTGCATGTCGCACTGGAAGGGGTGCGCTCCTTTCAGGGGTTGCTGAAACGACGTTACCCGTTTGCGCAGGGAATGTAACGAGTACAGCAACTAGATATGCGCCACACTAGAGTGTTGCTTTGAAGTAACAACGGGAGTCTTGCGGACGGGGGGCAGCCAAATTTGCACCCAACGGGTGGTTTTGGATGGCATGACCCTGAAGCCCCATATGGTGCTCTTGGGAAAGAACTGACCCAAGAAAGACAGTGTCGATGAGGTAGTAGACGCCACTGTGACCTGTCTGCTCCTGACAATTGCGGAATACCTTCTGAACGAGTCCAAGTGAAGACGAGTACACGCACATGGAAATCAGCCTGTATGATGCTTGAGATGACAATCTGATCTTGGCGTGCTACGTCCAAAATCGTGATGTTGGTTCTGGCCAGTTGGCCCTTTTAGAAGCCACCTGTATAATTATAAAAGTAAAATTATGGTTTTATTGCGATGACAACAAATGCTGCCATCAAATCGAAGTTAGAGGACTAGGTTGGCGTAACAAATGGAAATATCCAAAAAATACTATAATTGTCCGGTGTGCGAGAACCAAAAATTGAAACAGCATTCAAAGCAATGTCCTTTCTGTGGAACTGAGCTGAAATTTTGCGGATAAATAGGTCATTTTGTCAATAAGGGCGATTATGATGAAGAAGTAGCCATGTGCAGTGACTATTGGCAGGGAAAGGTCGATAGAGAATAAAGTAAACACCAGAAAAAGGGACCAGGCTATTTTCACCCAACCCCTCGAAAGTAAAATTAGCCTAAGCACCTTTCATACTTTCCCGGGTAGTGACCAAAAAGCTGCCAACAATGCCAAATGTCTGACCAAACAATACTGTTTCAACCTGCGCTTTGAAATCCGCGATCTCTACGGCCAACGGCAGTTGGCGGCGCAGCTGCGAGCACTTCTTCCTGCCGGTCAAGGCCATCTCTGCTACCATAATCGGCCTGAGCTGCGAGGGGAAAAGCGTACTTCTCAAGTTGCTGATCGGCCTGCTGCATCCGGAGAGCGGAAAGGAAAAGGTTGACGGTCAGGATATCGCCGTAATGAGCGAGAACGACCAGATCAGGGTCAACAGACAGTTCGATATGCCATTTCAGGGTGCGGCGCGGCTCGACTCCCTGACGGTTTTCGGCAACCTCGCTCTTCCCTTGGAGCCAAACCATTATCTTCCTGCGGAAACCATAGCGAAACGCGTGCATCTGGTGCTCGCCGAGGTGGGACTGACAGGAGTTGACGACCAATACCCCGACAAGCTTTCGAGAGGGATGAAAAAAAGGGGGGACCTGACGCGGGAACGCATCATGGAGCCAAAGATCATCCTCTTCGATGAACAACCACGAGACTTGACCCCATCACTGACCGGGTGATCCACAGCTTGATCCAGTATACCCAGAAGCAGTTCGGCAACACAGGAGTGGTCGTATCCCATGGCATACCGGCGATTTTCTCCATAGCCGACAGCGTCGCCATGATCTATCACGGCCGGATCGTGGAGGAAGGCACTCCGGAAAAGATCCAGCTATCAGTGAACCCGATCGTACAGCAGTTCATTACGGGGAGCCTCGAAGTCCCCATATACATTGTATGACGCAGGAACTTAAAGCAAGTATTGATAGTTACGACAGAGCCTCATTTCCGGAAAAACCATTTTCGTACCCCCCCGCGGGAGGAGGTAGTGCATGTTCCACTGGCTTCGTGACCATAGCCGCGCCGAGATACGCCAGCGCCCTTTTCCGCCCGAGTGGGAGGCCTTTGTGCGTGCCAACCTAGCGCACTACCGCATGCTCGGCGAGGCCGAGCGCTCCGAGCTGAACGCCATGGCCCAGGTCTTTCTGGAGGAGAAACAGTGGGAGGGGTGCGGCGGCCTTCAGTTGACGGACGAGATCCGCATCACCATCGCTGCCCAGGCCTGCCTGCTGCAATTGGGGCTCCCCCATGATTACTATCGCAATGTGGATTCGATCCTGGTGTATCCGTCCAGCGTCGTGCCGCCGGTGCGCAACCCCGGCGTCTTCGAGCGCGTGGATGCCCCGCTGGAGGCACCGGGCCCCATCCTGGGCCAGGCCTTCTCCCGGGGTCCAGTGATACTGGTCTGGGATGCCGTTCTCCACGGGGCACGCCACCCCGAGCAGGGGCACAACGTGGTCTATCACGAGTTCGCCCACCAGCTCGACATGCTCGACGGGGCCGCCGACGGCACCCCTCCCCTTGCCGACCGCAACCAGCTCGCTCTATGGGTGGAGGTCTGCTCCCGGGAATTCCAGCGGCTGCGCAGCCTCGCCGAGCAGGGTCACAAGACGTTCATTGACGCCTACGGAGCTCGCAACGAGGCCGAGTTCTTCGCCGTGGCTACCGAGGAGTTCTTCGACCGCCCGCTGGCTCTACAACAGCACGCCCCCGACCTCTACCGCGTCCTTGGCGACTACTACCGGCAAGACCCGGCTGGCCGTGTAGGCAGGCACAATGAGGGGTCAGGGTGAGCAGTGCCTGGAGCCCACCGCACGGCAGCCTCAGCACGGCACCACAGTCTCAAGTGCACTCAATGCGAGTGGGACCAGTAGAACCCACTGAAGCATTGCATCTAACACCTTAAAAGACACACCGATGTGAAGGCTGGTAAACCCGCAGGAGCGTCCTCCAAGAGGCAATTCGCGGCAGCAATGCCGCTCCAGCGCGACCTTATCTGGACGCTCAAAAGCTGTGATGGCCGGAAACGGAGCCAAGGTCTATCCTGCGCAGCGCAAGGCAATTGTCGTTGTTACCGTTCCCCCAGTTCCAGGTCATCGTCCTCGACGGAAATCATTTCCACCTCAAAAAAGAAGTCAGGACCGGCCGCAGTGCGGTCGCTCGGTGGCTTGCTGGATTCCTCTTGGATTGCCAAATACACATCGTCCCCACCACCCTCACCTGGGCCGAAATCATACCTTAATTCCGGAATCCTTTCAGCTCCAGCCGGGAAGTGCCCCTCCGTCGGAGCTTCGTCCTCGTTAAAAGGGAACTCCTCAACCTCGGCAGCGGGCACCCTGATGGTCCGGCAGTCGCCGGCCTTCATGCCCAGGACGCCCGTTTCGAGAGAGGGAAGGGTATTCCCCTGGCCGATCACGAATTCCAGCAAATCACGTAACGCTATGTCACTGATGGTTCCATCCTCGAGCTTGCAAACGAAGCTGATCCTTACTCGTTTCCCCTCTTCGGCTTCCATGAATAGTCTCCTTTTTTGGGTTTCCCATTCTTTAATTGGTATCATTTCGCTATCACTTGTCCCGCTCCCAGCCCTGTTCCTACCTCACCCCAGGCGGGTTGTATGGACTAGGGACATGGGTGGGATCCGCTGCTACCCGACTTTAGCGGTGTGAACCGCCAGGACCTGCATGTGGCAGGAACGGCATGGATCGGGGAGCAGGCTCGGGACGGTGGGCATGGCCGCCTCCGCCCAGACGCTGCACTCCGCCATCACGATGGCCGCCACGATACGGAGCCACTTGTTATGCGCAGTAGTCCGTTTGACCGATGGCGAGTCAATCAGGCGAGATCTGGATTGCGAAGCCATAGCGGCCGACTTGTGGTTTACTGGGATCGCGATAAGATCCACCCAATAGAATTATAGCAAACGACACGCCAAGCTGGATTGCAAAAAGGAGCGATGAGAGCTACCAGTTGAATCGCAACTTGCGTGCCGGCAAGTTTTTGTGCGTATAAGGTGCGCAAGGCACTGAACGCTGACGGTTGAAGAGGTGGAGGCCAGGCTGTGCCGGGCGAGTCGGCAGGCGGAACTGTCGGATTTAGCTTTTCAGTCAGATTTGGCGGTTTTTGCCGACGGACGGGGCCCGGAGTCCGCTCGCTTTCCTCCCCTTTTCACCCAGCGCCTGCTGACTCCTGCCAGTTCTCAGTCCGCAGCAGTGCTCTGGCACGTTAGTTGCGCACAGACTGTAAGGGGAGGTAACGGGTAATGGCTAGTCAGGAGTGCGAAACGAGCAGCGGGTTTCCGAGTAAGTGGCGCATTGAAACCCTCTCCGACGGCATCTTCGGCATTGCCACGACCATTTTGGTGCTGGATATCCGGTTACCCATGTTATCCAAGGAAATCTCGACCTTGAACCTGCAGCACCGGGTACTTGCCATCTGGCCCAAGATTTTGATCTACGTGCTCAGTTTCGTTATACTTGCCATCTTCTGGGTCTCCCACAGCATCCAGTTCCGTTATGTCAGACGGGCCAACAGGAACCTCTTATGGATCAATATCCTGGTGCTGATGCTGGTTGCCTTTACCCCGTTTTCCACCCATCTTTTGAGCGAGCATATCGAACAGCAATTTGCTGTGGTTTTTTACGGGACACACCTGATGCTGATCTGGCTGTGCCTTTTTTCCACTGGTATTATGTGACAAAAGGCGCAAGGCTCGTTGACGATGACATCAACCCGGTGGTGGTAAGCGCGGTGAAGCGGAGAACCCTCCTGGTTTCAGTTATCTATTTCATTGCCATCTGCGGCTCCTATTTCAGTACCAACATGAGCATTGGAGTTTACGCAATGATCATTGTCGTGTCCATTCTGCCAGAACGCATCGACCGCTGCTGGGATTATGTAAATCAGTGAAAATCATAGATAAAGCCGTTTTTTCAGGCTTGGCCCGTCCTGAATCTTCAGGTGCGGCGCCAATCAGGGAGTGCTACCTGAGCCTTGTTCAATCGCTCAAGGGGATCAGCCGTTGATAACAGTCAACTGTTCGACACTACTTGGAAACATCGTGGATGATGTCGATCGCTTGGCCCCTGTCAGCCGGAGGTTCTTTTCTGCATACATCGACCAGGGAAGATTTTTATCCAGTCCACAAAAAATGGAATAGGAGTGCATCATGAATCTTAACCGTCTCACCCAAAAATCCCAAGAAGCCTTCACTGAAGCTCAGAGCAAGGCGGTCACCTACGGTCACATCGAGGTGGATTGCGAGCATCTGCTCTGGGCGCTTCTGGACCAGCCCGAAGGCCTGGTTCCCAGCCTTTTGCATCGCATGGATATTCCGCCGGAAAAGCTAAAAAAGGAACTTGTGGCAGAACTTGACAGCAGGCCCCATGTCTCGGGACCTGGCGCGGAACAGGGCAAGATAATCATCTCGCAGAGACTCTCCCGCCTGCTGATTGCGGCTGAAGCCGAGGCCAAACGGCTCAAGGACGAGTACGTCTCGGTGGAACATCTGCTGATGGCCCTGGTTGCTGAGGGCGACAAGACCCCCTCCGGCAGGATCCTCAGAAAGGCAGGCGTCAACGAGGGAAACCTGCTCAAGGCGCTTACCCAAGTTCGCGGCAACCAGCGGGTACAAAGCGATAACCCCGAAGCGAGTTATCAAGCGCTGGAGAAATACGGGCGCGACCTGGTCAAGATGGCCCGGAGCGGCAAACTCGACCCGGTCATCGGTCGCGACGACGACATCCGCCGGGTAATCCGCATCCTTTCCAGAAAAACCAAAAACAACCCGGTGCTGATCGGCGAGCCGGGTGTAGGAAAAACGGCCATCGTCGAGGGGCTGGCCCAGCGTATCGTGCGGGGCGACGTTCCCGAGGGGCTCAAGGACAAGACCATCTTCGCACTGGATATGGGATCACTGATCGCCGGGGCCAAGTTCCGCGGCGAATTCGAAGAGCGTCTCAAGGCGGTACTGAACGAGATCAAGGAAGCTGAAGGGCGCATCGTGCTCTTTATTGACGAACTGCACACCATTGTCGGTGCCGGCAAAG
>Ga0209123_1001900_pt1 | contig 19066 bp, 9 predicted proteins | sample BarGraIncu00431A_FD_184500 | JGI IMG/M metagenome (GOLD analysis project Ga0209123, IMG submission 184500) | Arctic peat soil microbial communities from Barrow, Alaska, USA - Barrow Graham LP Incubations 004-31A (SPAdes) (version 2) | ecosystem: Environmental > Terrestrial > Soil > Wetlands >... | reverse complement strand
TTCTACCCGGTCGTATGATTTCCCTGGTTTTTTCCACAATACAATCGAAGGCTTGCAATGCCTTTTTGTATTGATTCTTTATCATTACCCCGATTAAGATTTCTTGTGTCATTGCCAGGGCATTAGTTCGATTGATTTTTTGATCGTACTTTCTCTCCTGATCTGCATTGTATTCATTGGTAACCTTTTCTTCTATCGGGTGTACATATGCTGCACATAGTGTCATCAATAAAATTTTGGCATAGAAATCTTGTTTTACGGCTGTTGATGTTTTTCCTGAAAAATTTTCAAGTTCTATCCTGCTTTTGAGCAACTTATATGCTTCTTCTTCATTCCACCGATAATGGTATAATGAATCAAATTCAATATGTTCATACTCTTTCATGTCCGATAATGAAGTGCATAAAATCTCTTTTTCTCCTGTTTCAAGTTCGATCTTAATCAAACGACAGGTTATTGTTTTGTCCATCATCTCTGGATAATCAGCCAGTTTCTTGTGATCTTTTTTGGGCAAACTAAAAGTTACGATTCGCTCTTTTTCATCGCTTTCTGTAAAATCTTTTACTGTGAGCCACCAGTCATCTTTCATCCTAACACAGAATTCAACACCGCGTGCCTTTAATAAGAAGAGCAGCCAAATACAAGGATACCCTCTGTCAAGCAATAACAGATCCCCAACTTTTGTTTTATCGATGTGCTTCATAAGGAGATCACGTTCACTACTGGCATAAGGTGCGATTTCTGCATCTATGGTAATTTGATTAAGAACATCGTATAACATCGAAGCCAAAGCCAAGGATCGTGGGCTATCTGCCTTAGGACCAAAATTATGTTGCCCAAATTCTTCTTTGACACTGGGGTGATTAGGCAATACTAATCGAGAGCCATCAATTGCTAATACTCTAAGACCATACCAAATGTAATAAGCGGCTTCTGCATAAAAAGTATTGCACGCAACTTCATTCAAACGCTTAAAAGCCCAGGGGTTTAACTTCGCACGAGCCTGGGAAAGGGCACCCTTGGTGACTTCCCTGATGTTAAAATCACTTCTATTGACTATCTTAAAGAAGCGATCTAACTCTCGTTGTATGGAACTTTTGAAGATGATGATAATTACAATTAAATTTTTGAATGTCAGTTTTCTTTCCCTTGAAAATACCCCCATAGGGCCACTTTTTGAATGGCCTTTAAACTCTTCATTTTCAAGTTCATAAACTATATTTTTAGATAAAATTTCACGATAACCATCTGTTTTGTTGATATTTGAGGTTACCCCCTTATATCCCACAAGATAAAACATTACCCGATAACTACAAACATTTCAAAGAACTATTTTGATCAAAATATCATTAAATCAGTACGTTTCGATGATTTCCTTAACTAAACGACATTGATATATATATATATATATAGATAGATTGGCTCGGTAAATAATTTTTTACAAAAAATCATAACGCCTATAAATGACTATATAATAACCCAGACAGAAAATTAAAGCAGGGAATGTACTTTTCCCTTATGATCGTTTAACTCGAAATTTTCGTGGTTACATCTTCATTTACTTTGGGTATTATTTCTGAAAATCATCAAAACGCAATTTCAAATTTCGCTTTGGTGTGGTGCAAATCCTCTGTATCTCCATATCAATAGCAATAGGAAGATACATTAGATCAAATAGTTAATATTAAACTCTGCTATTTATATAGGCAAAGCAACATTTCAAAATCTTTAACTTGAGGAACGACACATTCTACCCAACCATTTTCCTGTTTGAAACTGAGAAGAGTGCCCGAATTCATCAGAATTAATTTTTTTATTGGTTTAGTGGTTTTAAAACGAATATTTGTGTTGGAAATCGTAAAGGGTTCGCGAAACGAACCTCCAATTTGTCCTGAGTGATTGATCATACCAAGCCATTCAAATGCTCCGTTACGATTAGCTAAATGTGAGATCTCAATCAGTGGTGAGGCATCTGTAACCATAGTCGGTTGAACATTCAGTAGGTTCTGAAGGGCTGACACAAAAAGTGTCCGATGCATATAATGTCCTTTTAATTGGTATTGGGTACCCAAATCCCAGGGTATAAAAACTGATTTCCCTTTGCCGTACATATTGCTGATTAACCCAGGGAAATTTGTAATATTCTCTTCAGTATAATAGGATTTTTCAGGAGGGCCAAACCTTGTGGCCGGCAAAAATTTCATATATCCTAGTGCGTTACCGGTTGTCCTGCATTTCATAAAATCTGAATACACCATCATGATACTGAAGTCTTTGAATTCTTTCTGACCTAATAACACTTTATCTTCATTGGATACTTTCAGATAGGTTGATTTTTCCTTCTTGAAAAAATCGTATAATGGATCAACACCAAGTGATTTTAGTCCGGTACGGTTCATTGGTTTGCCTAAAGCATCTTTTGTTGAAGTAAAGCCAGTTGTTAATATTTTTCCTCCATTGCTTACATAAGTATCAATGATTGAAATAAGTTTATCATCCATATTACTAACTTCACCGAGTATAAGCACTTCATATTCATCCAGCTTGCGAGGCATTCTTTCTGTTCCTAGTGCTGAAGGCTCTATGATGTCATACATAATGTGTTCCTCGGTAAGCAGTTTTATAATTCCTTCGTATTCATCTTTTGAACCCTTTATTAATGCTACTTTATTTACGGCCTGAACATTTGTAAATAATTTTTCATTTGTTTTATGAAAACCATAGAGATGATTAAGTGAAGGAATAAATATCCGGTCTTCGTAGTTTACCAAAGTACCTACCACAACAAATCCCAAGGGTGCTCCGTGTAGCATGTTTTCAAGCAACCAAACTTTTGCCAGATTTGGTGAAGTTCCCACATGCCGGTAGCCGATTGCCTGAAAATAAATTAAAAGATTGCCGGGTGACCTATCCTTATAAGAACCAAGCACGCGTTTAACATTGTCAGTTGCCGAATAATTCCATTCATAATCTGAGGTAAGGTCTGCTCCTGATTCGCTGGCAATCATATCAACACCAGCCTCAGAATAAGTATTGATCATCAATTTGGGATTTAAACTTTTGATATGATCTTTAATTTGATTGAATAATTTATCCGCTGTTGTTTTCTTGAAGGCGACATATTCTCTGTATATGGGATCGTTCAGATCTTCTTTTACAGGTAAAGTATGACCAGAATAATCATGAAATTTCATCTTGCAATTCTCGCATTGACAGATTCCATAATAATTACCACTATAATCAGAAGTTGTATAACCAATCATGTTAAAGAAAATTCCATCAAGCGGGTAAATTGAAATTGCTTCTTTTAATATTTCCATTGAATACTCCTGTTGGTATCCGCCATTGATACAAGTATGGACTTGTCCATTATAATTTACATTTTTCCCAGCAGGAGAAACATATAACCATTCAGTTTTTTTGACTGCCAACGATTCATTCAACTTACTAAAATCGAATCGGCCAATGACCTTGATTCCTTTTGAATGAAGTCCATTAATCAAATCGCCGACCAAGTCTCCTTTCATAAAAGTATTTCTGAATTGAAATGGCAGCTTCGTGGGATAATTGGCCACAATACCTCCTACATTTATCAATACAATATTGACACTCGCATCGACCATTGACTTTACATATGCATTAATATCCATGGTAGCATCAATTTCCCGAAGATTGGTCTGCACCAGCCGGTAAGGCGCACGATTCCACCATGTTGTGTCGTATCGACCTGGATCAATTGAAGTTAGATCAACGACGCCCAAATTTAATGTCGATTTTTCGGAATGGATGACAGTCTTACAGGATGCCAGAAGTAAAGCAATACAAACAATCAATAAAGTAGATATAGTTTTCATAATAACTAAATTAATTTTCAAAAATGAATGCTCTTGTTAAGTTGTCAAATTACACTTCATGCATTGGTTTTTTGCAAGTTTCAGATTTCGTTCAATCTGTGGTAAGTATTTTTCTCCATGAAAATCTCAATGCATGCTTATATGCTTTCCCATTTTAGAATGATCATCAATGGAATGCACCTAAAAGTGTGATTTATTTATTGAACCAGTAAAGTAATAATCCATGCCCAATTCCAGGAGGATCTGTTGATTTTGCTGCCTGGAAGGCCATAAATTTACCGTTTGTTGAAACGACTGGATTTGCAGCTTTCCCACCTTCATAATCGTTGAAATGAGTGAGACGCTCAAGGTTTTTACCGGTCCCATCGAGTTTCAATTTCCAGATATCTAAATTGGTTGAACCTCGATGACCTCCGAGCCATTCACACTGTCTATCCATTTCAACAGCAGCGTATTTTCCGTCAGGAAAAATACCTTCCGGTTCATTAAAAGCATTTGGAGTGTTGGAGAAATTAGATATCTGTTTAGTAAAAAGATTGATTCCCATCGAATCGAAAGCTCCATTTGGTACATAGCAAAAGTAAGTCATCTTGGTATCGTTATCGTAAAAATCCTGAGCCTCAACCGTGCAGCTCTTTTCTGCGCTTTCAATAACCGTTTTCTTATTGATAAGCTTAGGAGTTTCGCCAGAAAGATCCAGGTCAGCTACAATTAATCTCGAAGTTGCAGGATCTCCTGTATTCGATAATATTTCAGTATAAGCTATTTTCATACTGATCTTTGAAAGAGCTACTCCTTCGTTTACCTGTTGTCCAATTTTAACAGGTTTAGAGCCTGGTACTTTACTTAAAAACCATAAATCATTATTGCGCTTGCTAACTTGGACGTTTTCGAAATGATCGGGACCTATTAATAGATAATCGCCTGTTGACAAATGCATTACCCTTACAAATGCTGCAGCTGGAACATTACAGGTTAAGCATGTAATGTCTTTTGTTTGAACATCAATGACCATCGCATCACCAAAAGTTTTAGCCATAAAAGCGACATGTTTATTATCAGGCGATATATCTGCCCGCTCTCCAAACTGAGTGAGTACCTCGATGTTTTTGGGTAGATTCTCAAGCGGATCACCGATTTTTCTTGCTTGAAGATGCTCAGTTGATTTGCCGAATTGATTATTCGTTTGCGCAACTATCGGGTTTAAACTGACTGTAAAAAAAACTGAAGTTAAACTGACCAATATTTTAAAATATTTCATTTTTATCTTGATTCAATATTGTATTTGATTAAATACTAATAACAGATAGTTGCTGAGTAACAATATCCAATGCGCATTAAAACAATGAATAAGGAAATGCAGAAAACAAATTCTTCTTTATTGTATTTCTATTTATTTACCACATTCACAGGGTTTCCTTTAAGAAAAGCATCTAGATTATTAACAGCAATATTCATTAATCTGGTTCTCGCTTCTTTTGTTGCCCATGCAATATGTGGAGTAATAATACAATTTTTTGCTGAAAATAGCGGATTGTCTATACGGGGTGGTTCAACTGAGAGTACATCGATTCCGGCACCGGCAATGATATTTTGATTTAACGCGTCAGCCAGGTCCTCATCGACAATTAACGGTCCTCTTGATGTGTTTAGAAGAAAGGCTGAACTTTTCATTAACTGTACGCTCTCTTTATTTATAAGCCCTTTTGTATCAGGAAATAAAGGGCAATGAATGCTTACTACATCAGATTGCTGAAGTAGCTCAGGAACTTCAGCCCATCTGAAATTTGTCCGGTGAGATTGGTCTGTCCTGTTCCTATCGTTTCCAATAATATTCATTCCAAAAGCTGTAGCAACATCGCCAACCTGTTGGCCGATGTTTCCAAATCCAATAATACCCATTGTTTTGCCTGCAAGCTCAACCAAAGGGTAATCCCAATAGCAAAAATCATCTGAACGCGACCATTTTCCGTCCAATACAGAATCGCTGTGACGCTGAACATGCAGACAAAGTTCCAATAAGAGTGCAAAGGTCATTTGAACAACTGATGCGGTTCCATATCCTGGGATATTGGTAACAACTATGCCTCTGGCCTTTGCGGCTTCGGTATCTACAATATTGTAACCAGTGGCAAGAACTCCGATAAACTTTAGAGAAGTAAGTTGTTTGATAACATCCTCAGTAAGTAGAGTTTTATTGGTGAAGATGATTTCTGCACCCATGGCACGCTCCATAATTTGAGCTTCAGGAGTCCGGTCGTAAATAACTACATCACCCAATTTTTTCAGTCCATCCCAGGTAATATCTCCCGGGTTCAAAGTATATCCATCTAATATTACGATTTTCATATTGCAATTTTGTTTTGATTTTTTTATGATAAAATTTTGTTTTGTGGGGTTTCACCACGATTATACTTTTGCCCAGGCTTCATTTAAAGTGCGTTTAGCATTTGCGATCACAATATCAGGATCCTCATCTCCAAAAGGTTTAACCTCAAAACTTAGAATTGGCGGTTTTTTATCATTTAGATATCCTATTTTTAAAAGTAACCTTAAATAATCGGCGACCTGCTCTACATCATTTTCTCCATTAGGAAAGCCAAACCTTGGATGAACATCACCATAACCAGGCATAGCCGAAGTTTTTACTACACAATTTCCGACATGAGCATGAATGATATAATCTTTAACAGGTAATAGGGATTCTTCAATAGTTTCATGCAATAAAGGAATGTGGCTTAAATCAACCATCAACCCAAAATGATTATGTTCTTCCCTGATCTCTTTCGCATAACGCAACGCTAAATTGGCCGGACCAATCAAACTTTTTTTATCAACGTCGTAATCAAATACTTCAAGAGCAATTTTTAGATTTCCTTTGTTTCTGGCATACGAACACAGTTCTTTGGTGGATTTAACCAGGGCCTCATAGGCCTGCTCCTTTTTATCTTCTTCGTATTTGCCGCTTAAAAACGCAAAGCTCGAAGCGCCCATTTCAAAGGCTTCGTCAATACCTTCCTTTAAGTTTGTCAAAGCTTTTTGCCTGCCTTCTTCGTCTAAATCATTTATATTAAGCCCGGTAGTCAAAAGCCGTGGCTGGGCGCCATATGCGACGATCATATGCGAAGTTTCGAGCATCTGCTTTACCTTTTTTCTTTCTTCTGAATCTTTGATCGTTGTTATTTCGATGGCAGTGAAATAATCATCAACAGCTATTTTTCTGATCGTTTCCACAATGGGGCCTTCACCTTTTATCGTGCTGGGATATGCCATAAAATGGATCAGACCCACTTTCATGTATTTGTATAAAGGTTCGTTCATATTCAATCCTCCTGTTTAATTATTTGATTTACTGAGTTATATTTTATTTTTGAAAATATTTTACAAACATTGGTGGTGTATTGGTGTAATTATTCAACCAGAACCACAATCAGATCCATTACGTTTGTTTGTGTTGGTCCAATTTTGATTAAACCTCCTTCTTGTTCAAAGAAATGGTAAGAATCACAATTGCTGATGTATTGTTCGATATCCAGATTTAGCGTTGATGCATTCTTCGAGGTGAAGGAATCAACAACAGCGCCGGCAGCATCAGTTGGACCATCCGATCCATCAGTTCCTCCCGAGAGTATTGTGATTCCGGGCAGGTCTTTCAAAGATTTTGCAGCAAGCAGTGCCAGATGCTGATTTCTTCCTCCCAATCCTTTGCCCTTCACTTTAACGGTAGGCTCCCCCGCAAACAATAAGCAACTTTTTTTATTGGTCTTTCCCTCTTTGACCCTTTTTACTGTTTCTATAATCAAATTGGCAGCATCAGTTACATCACCATCAATCCGGTCTGTGACTATTTGCGATTCATAACCAAACGATTCAGCCTTTTGCTTTGCAGTTTTCAGCGCCAATTTATTCGTACCTATTATTAAATTGATGGTCCGAAGTAAGACTTCATCCGACTCTTTAAGGGTTTCCTGACGTTTTTTCTCAAAACCATCCTGAAGTACCTTTAAGATTTGAACTGGTATTCCGTTTTCAATTTTGAATTTCCTTAAAGTTGAGATGGCATCAGCAAAAGTTGTCGGATCGGGAGCTGTAGGGCCAGATGCGATTACGTCAAGAGGATCGCCGATAACATCAGAAAGAATTAAACTAACCACTCTTGCCGGAAAGGCTGCTTTGGCTAAAAGTCCGCCCTTCACTCTGGATAAATGTTTCCGGATGCAATTCATTTCTGTAATATCCGCGCCTATTTTCAGTAATACATTATTAAGTACTTTCAAATCATCGAGCGTACACCCTTCCGGAACATCTGCTAAAAGAGCAGAGCCTCCTCCTGAGATCAGACAAATCACCAGGTCGTCCTTACCTGCAGTATTTACGATTGAAAGAATCTGTTCGGTTCCTCTAATTCCATTTTCATCCGGAACAGGATGCCCTGCTTCGGTAATTCCGATGAATCTTAGTGGCAAAGAATGTTCATATTTAGTAATGATATGACCACCAGTGATCCTGGATTCCAAAATGACTTCCAAGGCCTGAGCCATAGCAGCGCTTGCTTTGCCTGCACCTACTACATAAATATTCTCAACAACAGAAAGATCAAACGTGATCTCTTCAATCTGAAGTGTATTCTTATTTATTGAAACATAGCGTTTGATCAGGTTGTCAGGTTTCACACTTTCTACGCCAGCTAAAAATATTTCAATAGCTTTTTGTCGCTTATCCATATAAATGTATCCTCTTGATAATTAATTAAATATTTATAAATCAGGTAGTCATTAAGTTAATGAAAACGGAGTTTCAATCCCTATCGCAACGGTATCCGATAATTTTCAGACTTCATATGATGATTATGCTTTCCAAAAAAATAAATTTAGTGCCCAACAATCACGTTCGCCATTTTTTCATAGTATTTAATCAGGCTGGAATGATCTTCGTTTCCAAGTCCGTCGGCTTTGAGGGCTTGCATCATTTGCATAACTGCTGCTGATAAAGGTAGGGGAACTCCTAAACTATGTGAAGTTTCGAGAACATTACTCATATCCTTAATATGTAGATCAATACGAAACCCTGGTGCAAATTTCCTATCCATTACTAAGGGAGCTTTCGCATCCAATACAGTGCTTCCAGCCAATCCGCCGCGAATAGCATTGTAAACTAATTCAGGACTTACTCCAGCTTTTTGAGCTAAGGTTAATGCTTCAGCCATTGCCGAAATATTTATGGCTACAATGATCTGATTACATAGTTTCGCAATATTTCCTGAGCCTATCTCTCCCACACGAACCACAGATGCAGCCATCGACTTCATCAGATCATAGTACTTTTCAAAGATTTCCAATTTTCCACCAACCATAACTGACAGAGTTCCATTAATTGCCTTTGGTTCGCCTCCGCTAACAGGAGCATCTAACATTTCGATGCCCATTTTTTCCAACTCTATGGAAATTTCACGACTTACGATTGGTGCAATAGAACTCATATCGATAACTGTCAGTCCCGCTTTTCCACCCTCAATGATGCCATTTTTACCAAGCACCACTTCTTTAACATGAGGCGAATTCGGAAGCATAGTAATGATAACATCAACTTCGGCTGCAACTTTTTTGGGCGAAGAAACAATTTTTGCGCCTAATGCACCAAGTTCCCGGGTTACATCTAGATCCTTGTCCATCACGACCAATTCATAGTTTGCCTTAACAAGGTTCTTGCTCATTGGCTTTCCCATGATTCCTAAACCAATAAATCCAATTTTCATATCAGTAATTTTATTATTAACCTTAATGAGTGACAAAAATTAAATTACATAGACAAATTAAATTTTGAAAAACTTGAACCTTTTTAAATCAATTTTTTAATCTATTTAAGATGTCTAAACCAAGATAATTACCAAATAATTTTTATCATATTTGACAACTAACATCAGTCATCTTTATTAGAATAATCCTGGCACAACAAAAAATACAAGTATCAAACCTATAACTCCAGTAACTAATAATGCAAAGATCATTGGAACAATACTACGTTTTATTATCAATCCCTCAACTCCACTTAATCCAACGACTGCACATGCTGTAATAATTTTTTGTACATTAATCATATTGCCCAAGGAACCGCCCACATTTTGAAGACCAACTACGATAATATGAGAAATTCCAAGATTGTCAGCAACAGAGTATTGTAAAAGTGAAAATAGCATATTAGAAACAGTATTTGAACCAGACATAAATGCGCCTAGTGCTCCTACAAATGCATCGACGAGTGGCCATGCTCCGCGAAATATATCTGCCACAAATTGAGCCATAGATATAGGCATACTTAGGAATCCATTGGCATTTGTTCCTGAAATCATCATTATTTGTACCATTGGAACAGCAAAAAACAAAGCCATAAACGGACCTTTAATCCTTTTCACAGCCGAACTCCAGGCATTTGAGACCTGTTTTTTATTCATTCTGAAAAATGGGATGCAAAGCAATGTAATCAACATAAATGGAATTACTCCCGAATTATTCAATGGATCAAGATCAATACTTACAGAAGTACCGAATAACGCAGGAACTGTAATTTTCACTGATTTGATCCAATTGTTTAAAGGCAAAAAGCTTACACGAGTCAGCACCAATAATATTCCAATAAAGGCATAGGGAGTCCAAGCCTTAACCAAGGATAGCTTTTCTTTAGACATTGCATTGGGAAACGAAATGGAGCCACTCCAATTAGAATCCCACTTATCTTTGGCAGGAAAATCCCAAACTTGCTTTGGTTTTAAAAATCCAGCTTTGGTTAAAGGAATTAGGATAAAAAGACCAATTAGTCCACCAAGCAGGCTTGGAAATTCAGGTCCGAGTAATAAGGCTACAAGTAAATATGGGACAACAAAACATAAGCCTGCAAAGATTGCATAAGGCCATATCACAAGACCTTCTTTAATACTTCTTTTTTCACCAAAAAACCGTGTAAGCACAACTACCATAATTAATGGCATTAAGATACCAGGAATGGAGTGCAGGATAGCTGTCCAGTTTCCAATCTGACTGATAAATCCACTAAAGTCCAATCCATTATCAGATAAAGTTTTGAGTACTTCAGGCGTGTTCAAAGACGAACCGACACCAATAACTGTGGGTGTACCTACTGTTCCAAATGATACCGGAGTAGTGTTAGCAATTAATGCTACCATAACTGCCGCAAGAGCCGGAAATCCTAACGATAATAACAATGGTGCTACCAGGGCAATTGGGACTCCAAATCCAGCAGCTCCTTCAATGAATCCACCAAATAACCAAGCAATAATGATTGTCTGCACTCTGCGATCAGGCGATATTGTTGAGAATCCCCGATTAATAACTCCTAATGCTCCAGTTTCCTGAAGAGTAAACAACAAAGTTAAGGCACCAAAAACAATCAGGATAATCTTCAACATTACTGCAACACCATTAATTCCTGATGCAAGAACCCAATTTAATGGTGTTTCCCAAACAAAGAGTACTAAAATCAGAGTAATGCCTAAAGCTACTGGCATTGCCTTTACTGCTGACCATCGTAAACCTATCATTAGTACAAAAATAATTGCAAGTGGGATTGCGGCTAAAAGAGCTAAAATTCCTTCTGACATGATAAATATATTATTTAAATTAACTTAAAAGATTAGAATGCATTATTCTTCAAATAATTATGATATAAATCACAACTGGCATTAAAAAATTGAAGATAAAGATGACAAAACAAGCTACCGTTATTAATAATTCAACAAAATATATTATATTAAAGATATTATCAATTGCGATACAAGAATTACTCATGAAGAATATATAGACATTTAAGTTCCCCCTTTCAGCAAAACTCAAATGTCTAATTCACCATATTAGTTATGGAGAAATGAATGTTTTATAACATTTACGAGAAATCCAAAGCAACTATTTCGTGATCCGTTATTTGCGGTACATGAAGCGTTATCATTCCTCCTTTATTCTCAAAAGCTGGCTTAGAACCACTCATCAGCAAACTGACTCCTGTTACTTTCTTATTCTCAGGAATTTTTATACTCACATTAGCATCTACAGAAAATATTTCCCTAAAAGGACCTTTCATCATCATCGGATTAGTTAAATTTACCAGGTGTACAGTCATAGAATCCTTTTGTCGCCAGACTGTTACATCTATTACTCCAGGTCCATTAACTCCAACGATTGGTTCTTCATTTAAAGCCCACCGAATTGTGTTGCCAAGAAGTTTTCCATGATCAGTACACATCATCTGCCAGAATGACCGATCAATGTCTCCTGGGAAATATGCAATTCGTCCTTTGCCAGACTCCCTCAGATAAAGTTCTCGAATGTCCGTTTCAGGAACACGCGGATATACATCTTCCATTGGTAGATCAGGATAGGTCGGAATTAAAGTTACAGGGCTGGGAAAAGTTGCATTAGTTGCTACCTTAACCCTGTATACTGTATTAATGATTTTGTAGGCATCTTCCATACCGTTTACTACCGGGTGAAATTGTTTTGTATTTGAATCAGGCTTCAATCTAAGGTAGCTGTTTCTCATTGGTCCTTCAACATCATTGTCAAAAGAAACTCCCAGCATATCAGCCAAGCCGAAGTTTGAACGTGCCTTACCTTCTTCGTCATACAAAGATGTTTCAAAAGTTGCGACCAGACTGCCTCCACCTTCAACAAACTTCCTTAACTGGTCACATTGTGCATCCGACAGGGCGGCAATGTTTGGAAGTATCAAGAGCTTGAATGCCTTTAAATGTTCAGTATCGAGCAGTTTATCATTCACCATTTCAAAAGGTATACGATCTTCTACAAGCGCATGATACATACCTAATGAGTGCTCATTGCTTTTCTGTTGCCAAGGTTTTCCACCATATTTTTGATCGGTTTGTTCTGAATATACCAAGCCTACACGGGCCATTGGGGCAGTATTTCTGAGATAGCGTTCATTTTTATAATATGCTGTATACATTTTTTCAACAGCATTCATCCATCGCTTATCGTCGATGAAAGCTCCAAACTTCACAAAACAGGGGCGCATTCCATTTGCAACACCTTCAGCTACCCATATCTTGATCTCTGCATCGCTTTGCACTGAATCCTTCCACCGGAATTCCTCTTCAATGCCAACGCTGAATATACCTACTAGCGGTTTCATTCCTAACCCTGCCCTGAGTTCTTTTGCTCCCATTGCATTAGACCAGGGCGGTATTACACCCCTTCTTGCCTGTTGATCGGCAAAAAAGAAATCTGAATATTTACCAGTTTCTAATTTATCAGGAAACCCGTTCGGAATGTACCTTGATGTCGAATTTTGTTTGCGTATCTCGCCATCCCATAAAAACCAAAGTTCTTTCAATCGGGCTGTTCTCCATTCTGACCATTTGCGATAGGTTAAATCAAGCCGATTCGCAGTACGGGGCAAATCAAGACCAGAGAAAGCCTTGAAGTTTTCCTTACAATGCTCGCAATAACATATTCCATGACCTGACCAGCGATTTGAAAATATAGCATCAGGCTTGTAGCGCTCCATAATTTCCTGGTTCACCTTTGTCATGAACTCAAAATTATAGGGGCCTAAAGCACATGTAACCCACAATTCAGGATTAGCCCAATGACGATATTTTTCTCCATTGGCGGTTACAGCAATCCAGTCTGGATGGGCGTCATATACATCTTGTCTTACTGCATGTGGGTCAGTTCGAAGAATTACTGACATATTCCTTTTACGACATCCTTTTACCATGTCACCTAAAGGGTCGGAATTACCTAGCCATTTACTCCTGTGGTGCAAGGGTATGTCTGTTGGATAAAAGGCTACTATTCCACCGGCACTTAATAAGGCTCCGTCGGCATGTATACGATCGAAATAACTAAGCCAGAAATCGGGATCATAACGTCCGGGGTCATTTTCAACAAAAGCAAGCTGTGCCCAGCGCATAGACTTATCAAACCAGGGATCATTCAAAGGGGAAAACATGCCGGAATTTGCCATAACAGAATTTCCTGCGATGACTAATCCACCACCTATAATTGTAGAATTCTTAATAAAAATTCGTCGTTCCATAATTTTAATTTATATCGAAATTTCAAATCGCTAATTGGATGCTTTATTTGTAAAAAGCTGAAGATTTTGAATTATGATTTCCGCCAGTTTAATATTTAGAGACTGTTTCCTTTTAATGGTTCTGTTATGAAATCTACGGTCAGTAGAATTTATAAAAAACTCCATCTTATTGTATAATCTTCGATCAGAAACATGCTTTTTTACGACAGATTTCCCATTCAAAAAATTCAGAAACAGTCTCTAAATTATCAAGAACTATTGTATCATTTAACCAATATTTAAATCATGCAGGTATCATTTAAGTAATAGGAACTATTTATTGTCGTATTCATAAACTCTAGAACCTTTGTCCTTAAAGGAAGAGCGAAAAATAAAATACGACATTATTTCGTTTTTTGTACTTACCACTTTATAAAAAGTGTATCTCCAAGCGGATTATTAATTATATCCTTTGTTTTGAGGAAATGTGGAAGCATTGTTTATTACTTGTACTTGGCTAAGAGGTACTGGAAAAACTGTCATATAGTCTTTCATCCCAACAGGAGCACAAGCTTCTAAAGCCTTGCCTGTCCTTACCAAATCAAACCATCTATGTCCTTCAAACGAAAGTTCATATCTTCTTTCCAATGCTATTTTATCACGAGCTTCAGACTGAGTCAAACTATCATATTCGGGTAAACCGGCCCTTGAATGAACTTTATTTAAAGGCACAAGTGCTGCTAATGTTTTTCCGTTTTCATTTAAAGCCTCAGCGTACATTAATAACACATCAGCATAACGAATAACTTTCCAGTTTGCTTTACTATCATTTAAAATAGCTACAGACGTAATATATTTTTTGGTATATGACTGACTCGTAGAAGAATTGAAAATGGTGACAACCCCCGTTATTGGATTTGTCCATTTTCCACCATACTGTACACTAACATCTTTTCGTTTATCTCCTGATTGCCATAGATCGATGAAGAGTTGTGTTGGAGAAACAGATTCATTGAAACCACCCTTGATCTTGTAATAATCTAAAAGAGCAGGAACATTTGGCATAAAACCATTAGTGCAGGGACTGCCTAGACCACCCATTCCCTCCTCATACTCTATATCGAATATGTATTCGCTATGGTGTTCATTTTTTGTATAGTCGAACAAATCGTTATAATTAGCCAAAAGAGCATATGTATAAGGAGAAGTCGTGAGTTCCTGAAGTACAGCTTCAGCCTTTTGAAAATCTTTAATTGTTAAATAAACTTTTCCTAATATAGCTTTAGCAGCTCCTCGTGTAGCTCTTCCAACTTCCGTACCTGTATATGCCAAAGGTAATTTCGTCGCTGCATCCAAAAGATCTTTTACAATTATATCAGAATAAATTGTAGCTACAGGCGTTCTTGGAGTTGTTGCTGCCTCTATTATAGTAGGAACATTGGTAATCATTTGTACATCACCAAAAATCCTGACAAGATCAAAATATGCAAGAGCCCTAAGAAATTTTGCTTCGCCTATATAACGATCTTTATTTGGAATAACGGCAACCTCTGCATTTTCAATTTTAGATAAAATATTGTTGGTGCGATTGATTACAATATAGTAATTTGCCCATGTATTTCTCAGCAAATCATCACCACTATTGATAGAAAAAAGGTCTACCGATCTTGAACTAGGTTGGTTAGAAATATTGATAAACGCATCATCGCCTCGCAAATCGCCAAATTGCCACATATTAGAATATTGGTTTCGTAATGACTCATATGCACCTATTATGGCATCCTGATAATCTTTATCGGTTTTGTATAAAACATCAATCGTTACTGAAGATACAGGTTCTTTTTCAATAAAACTTTTACTGCACGAAGACATTATCAATACTAAACCTAAGATTATTATGTTTTTTATATTTTTCATCTTATTATATATTATATTCCTATTTTGTAAAACATCAGAAAGATATATTAACACCAAATACAATACTTTTCGGTAAAGGATAGTTATTGTTGTCAATTCCTGGATTTAGTGAATTTCCACTGTTACTAACATCCGCATTAAAAGAATGATTTTTTGTAAAAATAACAGGATTGGTTGCGGTAGCGTAAAATCTTATCGAATTGAGAGCCACTCTCTGTGAAATCTTATTAGGCAATGAATAACCCAATGTTATATTATTGATTTTAATATATGTTCCAGTATCCAAATACCGAGTACTGGGTAAACGGATTCCTCCTGGGGTTGTATCATGAGGCCTTGGAGTTACACCGTCACCAGGATCTGCCTCTGATTTCCAGTAATTTCGTTCAGTTGATAATGTTCTGCTTCGAGATCTGATCAGTCGATATACACCAAATGCATTACTATAAATTTGGTTCCCATATGAACCCGTAATATTGAAACTTAAAGTAAAATTACGATAAGATAATCTATTGGTCATACCGTAATAAAAATCGGGGTATGGGCTTCCAATTATTGTTCTGTCAGAATTATCAATTATTCCATCAGGAACACCATTGGGACCACTGACATCCTTAAATCTGATATCACCAACACCGGAGGCATCACTCAAACCTTTATTATATATAGGTCCTGCTGCAAGTTCAGTTGCATTTTTAAAAATACCATCAACAATCAAACCATAAAACATCCCAATTGGCTGACCGATTTGAGTGATATTATTTCCAGAGATGATTGGATCGCCGGTTGGACCTAACTTGACGACTTCATTCTTGTATGTCGAAAGGTTAAAGTCTGTTGACCATTTAAACTTTCCATCTAAATTTATTGTACTTAATACAAATTCCCATCCTGTATTTTTCACTTCACCAATATTCTGAAGAGCCGTACTAAATCCTGAAGAAGTAGGAATATTCACATTCAATAATAAATCCTTATTTCTTGATATAAAATGATCAATAGAAATATTCATTCTACCTTTGAAAAAGCCGACATCTAATCCTCCATTAAACTGTCGTTGCGTTTCCCATGTTAAATTAGGATTTGGAATTGCGCCTGGAGCAAAACCGCCAATTGGAACTCCCCCAGTTGTATATTTTATATAATTTATTGTTGATAAAGAAGCATAATTTCCAATATTATTATTCCCTGTTTCACCATAGCTAGCTCTTAATTTCAGTGTATGAACGAATGGAACATTGCCCATAAATTTCTCGTTGGAAATACGCCATGATGCAGCAGCAGAAGGGAAAATGCCATATTTGTTATTTGCGCCAAAACGGGATGATCCATCTCTACGAATTGATGCGGTCAGAAAATATTTATTGTCATAATTGTAGTTACCCCTAGCCAGCTCCGAAACTATTGACCATTCTGCTTTTGATGAAGTCCCTGCAGAAATTATATTACTAACTGCACTTAAAGATGGCACCAGATTATTGGGATAATTATTGCTACTGAGCGAATTCAACTCAATTACATCGTCCTGTACGGTATACCCTGCTAATGCCGATATACTATGCTTGCCAAAACTTTTAGTATAATTCACGGTATATTCAGCCAGCCAGTTTAATTCAACAGAAGCATCATCGGAACCAGTGGCTAAAGAGCCGAAGAAAACAGGAAGATTTGGCATAAATGTATTTGCTTTGGTATAACTGGAAGTAGCTCCTACCATTACATTTATTTTTAACCCATCCATTATTTTATATTCAGCATTCACATTCCCTAGTATACGACCCGCAGTAGATATATTCTTTTTTTCTAATGCCAAGGCAACCGGATTATACAAATCAGTTGACGCATCAATGCCCCGATAAATAAAATAGCTTCCATCCGCATTATATACAGGATAATAAGGTTGTGCCGAAGTTGCCGAGCCTATTATACTTGTACTTGGCCCTGCACCGCCACCACTTGCAATAACATTGTTATTGATCGTGTAAGATGGATTTATATTAATTTTTAACGATAAATTTTTTGTCAATTGGGCATCAAGGTTAGTGCGCAACGAATATCTTTTGAAATTGCTGTTTATTATAATTCCATCTTGATCAAGATATTCTCCACTAACAGCATATTTTACATTCTCGTTGCCCCCGGAAACTGATAAATTATAACTTTTTAAAGGTGCTGTTCTCAATACTGCATCTAATGCACTAACATCTGTGGTATTTTTCCCAGACATAACATCAATTACTGTCTGAGGTACTCTTTTTGACCAGGTTGCCGGATCACCGGATACATCTTTTTTATTATCAAGATTCCAATTTCTAATTGAATTATAGTAGTAAGTTGCCTGCTCCATTGCATTCAGAAACTCTGGCACCATTGAGACTCTTTGCATCCCATAATATGTATCAAAAGTAATATTGGTTTTTCCCGACATTCCTCTTTTAGTATTGATAATAATTACTCCATTTGAACCACGCGATCCATAAATTGCAGTAGCTGAAGCATCTTTCAAAATATCAAGACTTTCAATGTTGTTGGGATTTAAAGATTGTATATTGTCGGTAGGATATCCATCAACGACATATAAAGGATCTCCGCCTGCTGAAATACTTCCAATACCCCTAATTCTTATCTGCGGGGATGCACCTGGTGATCCATCAGCCATTTTAACCTGCACACCAGCGACCCTTCCAGACAATGCTTCTTCGACACGTGTTACTGTTACCTCCTTTAATTCTTTCGAGCCAACAGAACCAATTGAACCAGTCAAATCCTTTTTCTTAACAGTACCGTACCCGATAGCTACCACCTCTTCCAACCCGATTGTCTCATCGGCTAAAACCACATTAACTGTAGTCTTATTCCCAACTACGATTTCCTGCATTTTCATCCCTACAAACGAAAACTGTATAATTGCATTTTCAGAAATATTGGAGAGAGAGTAATTACCACTATTATCGGTGATAACCCCAGTGGTCGTACCTTTTACAACTATAGAAACACCTGGGAGAGAACCGCCAGTTGAGTCGGTTACCTTACCGGCAACTTTTTTCCCTTGTTGACCTGATAATTCAAGAGAACCAGAAGGCATCAGAATAATATGACGGTCAATAATCTCATAACTAATGTTTTTATTCGAAAACAACTGAGTTAGAATAAAATCTACTGATTTCTCATCGACCACAACATCGACCTTTCTGGTTACATCAATCTTGTTATTATCGTACATAAATGAAAATTCCGTTTGATTCTCG
>Ga0209123_1001899_pt1 | contig 19072 bp, 16 predicted proteins | sample BarGraIncu00431A_FD_184500 | JGI IMG/M metagenome (GOLD analysis project Ga0209123, IMG submission 184500) | Arctic peat soil microbial communities from Barrow, Alaska, USA - Barrow Graham LP Incubations 004-31A (SPAdes) (version 2) | ecosystem: Environmental > Terrestrial > Soil > Wetlands >... | reverse complement strand
AGGATTTAAAATCTCCCTCAGATTACAAAATCGTAAAGGCCGAACGTGACCTTTTGCGTGAGTTGGTAAAGGACTTGCAGAAACGATCTTAAAAGCCTCTGAATCCCATGATTTCCCGTACAGGAATAAGGGTTTTTAATGCACTGGCACGTGCTTTCTCGGCACCTTCTGTCACAACCTTATGCAGATAAGCATCGTTGTTGCTGATCTCCAGATAACGTTCACGGATGGGTGAAGTCACCTTGATAATATCAACTGCCAACTGTTTTTTCAAATCGCCGTAACGGATATCGCAATGATTCCATTTTTCATTGAAATAGTCGAATGCGTCTGGAGTAGAAACCACCTTGAGAATAGTGAATAAGTTTTCAATGCATTCCGGTTTTACTGAATTCATCTCAATCGGACCGCTATCGGTCAACGCTTTCATCACTTTTTTCTCAATGACTTTAGGCTCATCGCAAAGATAGACGCAGTTTCCTTCGGATTTTCCCATTTTTCCACTTCCGTCCAGTCCGGGAATTTTAACCAGTTCCTGCCCAAAGTTATAAGCCTGAGGCTCCTTGAAAAAATCCACGCCGTAAAAATTATTGAAGCGACGGGCAAATTTACGGGTCATTTCGAGGTGTTGCTCCTGGTCTTTTCCAACAGGAACTTTGTCTGCATTGTGAAGTAAAATATCGGCTGCCATCAAAGTGGGATAGGTCAGCAAACCCGCGTTTACATTTTCCGGTTGCTTTCTGGCTTTTTCCTTGAAAGAAACGGTCTTGGCCAATTCGCCCATATAAGCGTGCATATTCAACATCAAATAAAGTTCGATAACTTCCTTGACATCGCTTTGAACGTAAATGGTGGCAACATTGGGGTCAATTCCTGCTGCCAGATACTCGCAAAGTACATCTTTAACATTGGCATGCAGCTGTTTTGGGTCTGGATGGGTCGTGAGGGAGTGGTAATCAGCAATAAAGAAAAAGCAATTATTCTCATGTTGCATACGAATGAAATTACGCAACGCACCATAATAATTCCCAAGATGTAAATTTCCGGTTGAACGGATTCCACTCAATACTGTATCCATAGTCGTTTTTTATTCTGAAATCCCCGATAACAGCACGGGGAAAATGCGTGAGCAAAGTTAATTATTTTTTGTGTTAAAGGCAAACCGGCCTATCTGGCTTTTATGTTTAAAGACTCCGACTTTAGACCTTTGCCTGAAACCCGAAGAACAATGTCACCCGCTTTTTCTTTCGATTGAACAATGACAACCAGCTTACCGGAGAATAGTTTCATGACAGGCAAATGAAACTGTTGCAACGATGTTGCGTCACCATTGCAGGCGGCTCGATAGTCTCCTGCTCCTTTCAACTTAAAATTTAGCAGATTGGTTGCATCCGGACATTCGTTACCATCTTTGTCCACTAAGCTGACTGTCACAAAAGCCAAGTCCTTACCATCGGCCTTAAGTTCTGAACGGTCCGCTTTTAGTGTAATTCCGACAGGCTTTCCCGAAGTCGTAATTTCTTTTTCGGCAACGGCTTTTCCAAGGGAGTCATAAGCTATGACTTTCAGTTTGCCCGGTTCGTATTTGACATTGTTCCACATCAATCTATAACGTCCCAGACCGGACGAACTTTTTTTAAGTCTACCCTGACTTTTTCCATTGATGAAAATTTCAGCTTCGGGGTAACTGGTATAAACAAAAACAGGAGTCACTTCCCCTTCGCGACCTTTCCAATTCCAATGGGGAAGAACGTGCAGGGTAGGCTCTGTCGTATTCCAACGACTGCGGTAGAGGTAATAGCGATCCTTTGGCAAACCGGCCAAATCACAGATGCCAAAATAGGAAGATCTGGATGGCCACATTCCATCATAGGGTGTAGGTTCACCCAAATAATCAAAACCAGTCCACACAAACTCGCCGATAACCCAGTCCTTGTCATCTTGCCACATCCAGTCTTCGTCAGGCAGATTGGACCACCCGCAGGCTCCCAAATCGTAGGAGGAACATTGGTGATCCGGGTAAGTCAAATCCTTTCCTTCCTTGACAGGGAATTCATAGATTCCCCTGGAGCTGATGGTTGAAGCTGTTTCAGAGCCAAGCAGAAATCCTTGAGGAAGTTGTTCGAATGTATTCTGATATCTGTTTAGATGGTAGTTCACTCCCGGAACATCAAGGGTTGCTGCAAATTGGTTTTTGATGGCATTGTCAATATTATCCATTCCACTTGTAACCGGACGTGTCGGATCTTCGCGATGAATAATGTTTTTAAGGAAAAAGGCGGTTTTACTGCCGTCCTGATAACCTTGCTCGGGGAGCTCATTACCGATGCTCCACAGGACGATGCAAGGATGATTACGGTCTCTGTGGACAAAGTTCACCAAATCTTTTTCAGCCCATTCATCGAAAGACAGGTTATAACCGTTCCTGCATTTTGGCTTTTTCCATTCATCAAAAGCTTCGTCCATGACCATGAACCCCAACTCATCACACAGATTTAGCAATTCGGGTGAAGGCATGTTGTGACTCGTTCGTATGGCATCACAACCCATATCCTTTAATATGGACAGCTGACGACGGATCGCTGCAACATTGACTGCCGAACCAAGAGGCCCCAGATCGTGGTGCAGGCAGACTCCCTTGAATTTGCGGGTGATACCGTTAAGTTGGAAACCTATGCCTGAGGAAAAGCTGATTGAACGAATACCAAATCGGGTTGTGTAGGTGTCAATAACTTCTTCACCCAGTTTGAGCTTTGATTCTGCCGTGTAGAGCGTAGGAGTCTCCGGTGACCAAAGTTTTGGATTATTTACGGCAATGATTTGTTCAAATTCGTTTGCAATCAGTTGATTGGTAGACGTCCCTTCGACAATCTTTCCATCATTATCTCTGATTATTGTTTCAAGACTCAGTCCCTCAGAAGGATTAGCAATGCGTGTTTGCAAACAAATTTTGGCAAGCCCGGCAGATACGACAGGTGTGGACAGTTGTGTCCCCCAGGTTTCTATATGTGTATTTGGTGTACTAATCACGTGTACGTTCCGATACAAACCTGCTCCCGGATACCAACGGGAGGATTCATTCAGGTTTTCCAGACGAACGGCCAGATTGACAGGCATTCCTGGTTTAATGTAGGGTGTGATGTCAAAATAGAAGGAATTGTAACCGTATACCCAATTACCAACTTTTGCACCATTTACATATACAGTCGGGTGACTCATTGCCCCGTCGAAAAGAATGGTTACTTTATCTCCTGCCTTGTAGTCAGGAATCTCAAAACGGTTGTGATACCAACCCACTCCAATATAGGGAAGTGCTCCTGTCCGCCCGGTTTTTTCGGATACGGACTTTTCGCCGTTTTGTTCAATCTGGACTACTTGCTTGTCTATTTCCTTGTCAAAAGGGCCATAAATGGCCCAGTCATGTGGAACAGTGACATTTTCCCAGCTTGCATCCTTAAAATCAGCATTCATTGCACCAGAAGGATCTCCTTTGATGAATTTCCAACCTTTTTCGAGGGTTATTGTCGTACGTGCAGTAATTGGCAAAATCATTGCTGCAAATAGAAGTGTTGTCAGTATTTTTTTCATGTTTTAAATAGTGCTTTAAGGCAGTGGAGCAAATGTAGTGAAAGTACTTTGTATAAAATAAAACAAGTTGCCCTTTTGAGACAACTTGTTGTTATAGACATTAAAAAGGACTACTTCAAACCTTCCAGAATTCTCTTGATGACCGTCTGCGCTGAAATCTCCCGATTTGCAGCTTCCGGAATGACCAAACTACGTGGCCCTTCAATCACATCGTCCGTCACAATCATATTACGGCGAACCGGCAAACAATGCATGAAACGGGCATCGTTGGTTACGGCCATTTGACGGTCACTAACAGTCCAGTCCAAGTCTTTGCTCAGGATTTTCCCATAGTTCGGATCCTGAAATGCCGACCAGTTTTTGGCGTAGATAAAATCCGCACCTTCGAAGGCTTTCATCTGGTCGTATTCCACCCGGGCTTCACGTGCAAAGTCTTTGCAAAGTTCATAACCTTTGGGGTGAGTGATGACAAAGTCAACGTTAGCCTCGTTCATAAAGTCGGCAAAACTATTGGGTACAGCCTGTGGCAATGCTTTTGGATGCGGTGCCCAGGACAGGACTACTTTTGGACGTGCTGTCTCTTTGTATTCCTCAATCGTAATCAAATCTGCAAAAGCCTGCAACGGGTGACAGGTCGCCGACTCCATGCTGAAAACCGGTCTTCCGGAATATTTGATGAACTGGTTGATGATGGTTTCTTCGTAATCGAATTCCTTGCTTTCAAAGTTTGCAAAAGAGCGGACACCGATGATGTCACAGTAGCTGCCCATGACCGGGATGGCTTCCAGAAGATGCTCCGATTTGTCGCCATCCATGATGACACCGCGTTCGGTTTCCAGTTTCCAGGCACCTTGGTTTACATCCAGAACCATGGTGTTCATGCCGAGGTTCATACCGGCTTTCTGTGTACTCAGGCGGGTACGTAGGCTGGAATTGAAAAAAACCATCAGCAAGGTCTTGTTTTCACCTAGGTTTTTAAATCCAAACCGATTCTTTTTTATTTCAAGAGCCTCTTTAACGGCCTTTTCTAAATTTCCGAGGTCTTTGACGCTGGTGTAATTTCTCATATTTTTATTTTTTATTTTTCAATGACTTCCTTGATCAGGGCAAAAGCTGCAAGTGTAGACCTTTCTATATTGACGGTACGCAGAGCTCCAAACTGGAATCTGCGGCTGATCGTATATTTTTTGGTGCAAACGCAAATCCAGACAGTACCGACTGGCTTTTCTTCAGTACCTCCGTCAGGACCGGCTATGCCGGAGACTGAAACGGCGATGTCCGCCTTTAGTTTTAAAAGAGCACCTTTTGCCATTTCTTCCACGACTTCCTGGCTTACGGCGCCAAATTCTTCCAGCGTTGAGGGAGAAACACCCAGCAAATTCTGTTTCACTTCGTTGCTGTAAGCTACAACACCACCTTTGAAATAGGTTGAGCTGCCTGCAACGGATGTAATCTTATGGGCAATATTACCGCCTGTACAACTTTCTGCGGTAGCCAGCATCAGGTGCTTTTCCTTCAACAGGTTACCAATCAAAACTTCCACAGGAATATCTTCTTCTGCAAGAATAGCCGCCCCAAGTATAGATCGCAATGAAGTTAATTGCTCACCGATAGCATTTACCAGCTCTTTTCTGTCCGGAAGAAAACCGGTCATGCGCAACTTTACCAATCCGGGAGAGGGTAGGTAGGCCAGTTTAATAAAGGCCGGCAATTCATTTTCCCAGTCTGTCAGTTTGATGGCCAAAGAAGATTCCGGAATGCCATAGACCAAAACTGTTTTGTGCAAAAGGGAAGGTGTATGGAAACGCTCTTTCAGGCGAGGCATGATTTCGTTGCTCATGATCCACTTCATTTCGTAGGGGACACCTGGCATGGAAACAAGTACTTTTTCACCTTTATCAAACCAGGTTACCGGAGCGGTGCCTCGCTTGTTTTGTATGATGGTTGCTCCTTCAGGCACATTAGCCTGACCGTATGTTAACTCATTCAAGACAAAGGGCCTGTTGACAAAAAGTTCGTTGATGGTATCAATCACACCTTGATTGAACACCAATTTTGTATGGAAGTATTTACAAAGGGTCTGTTTGGTTATGTCATCCTTGGTGGGGCCGAGACCACCTGTAACCAGAACGATTTCCGCTCGTTTAAAGGCCATATCAACCGCTTCCATGATCTGTTTCTCATCGTCTGGAACGGTCGTAATCTGAAAAATCTGAAAACCTTCCTTGTTTAATTCCTGGCCCATCCAGGCCGAATTCGTATCTACAATCTGGCCAATCAGGATTTCATCGCCAATGGTGATGATTTCAACCAATGTTCCTTCATTGTTTTTTGCTTTTTTCATGCTCTGATTTGTCCGTTCCCATCAATCAACCACTTACAGGTAGTCAATTCCTCCAGAGCCATTGGCCCTCTGGCGTGTAATTTTTGTGTACTGATGCCGATTTCTGCACCAAGCCCAAATTGTGCCCCGTCTGTGAAAGCGGTGGATACATTGGCATAAACACAAGCGGCATCTACTGCCTGTTGGAAATAGTTGAGCGTTTCTGCATTTTCGCTGACTATACTTTCGCTGTGTTTGGAACCAAATGCTGAAATGTGATCCAAAGCCGCATTTAAATCCGGCACAGTTTTGATGGCCATTTTATAGTCCAGAAACTCCGTGCCGAAACTTTCTTCCGTTGCTTTCTGAAGCAATTTTGAAGGGTAATGACCCAGTAGAAAAGTATAAGCTTTCGTGTCGGCGTATAGAATGACCTTACTTTCTGCCAGTTTGTTACAAAGGGCAGGTAGATCTTTTAGTCTATTTTCGTGAATGATCAGACAGTCCATTGAATTGCAGACACTGACCCTGCGGGTTTTGGCATTGTTGATAATGGCTGCTCCTTTGGAGACGTCACCATCTACATCAAAATAGGTATGGCAAATGCCTGCTCCTGTTTCAATAACTGGTATTCGGGCATTCTCGCGTACAAAATTAATCAGATTGGCACTGCCTCTGGGAATGATCAAATCGACAAAACCTCTGGCATTCAAAAGTTCGGTTGTTGCTTCCCGATCAGCGGGCAGTAAGGTGCAGATAGCAGGATCAATTCCATAGCTTTTTAGTACCTCATGAATCACCGATACAATGGCAACATTTGATTGATGCGCATCGTGGCTACCTTTAAGCAGACAAGCATTCCCAGATTTCAGGCAAAGGGAAAAGACATCAAAGCTCACGTTTGGCCTGGATTCATAGATGATTCCGATAACGCCAAAAGCGACACTGACTTTTTTGATTTTCATCCCGTTTGGGCGGGTGTTCTCCATGAGGATCCGTCCCAGCGGGGATGGAAGCTGAGCGACCGAACGTATGTCTGCAGCTATACCGGCTATTCGTTCCTCGGTAAGTTTGAGGCGGTCGTATTTTGGGTTGGTACTATCCATCAATGTCAGATCCTTTTGATTTTCTGCCAGGATGTAGGAAGATTTCGCCACAGCTGCATCAGCCACGGACAATAGTACATCGTGTATTGTTTTTTCGGTGACGAAGGCTAAACTTCTGCTTGCCTTTCGTACAGATTCAAATGTAGCGTTCAGAGTCATAATTTTTGGGGTTAGTCCAAATACAGATAATCGTAATGTATCAAAGGTTTTTCACCTTTTTTTCCAAGAACGTCACGGGCACTTTCACTTCCGTATTGTGCCTTACCTACACCGATTTGATGGCCGGTGTGGTCGAAGATCCGAACAATGTCGCCTTTTTCAAAAAGGCCTTCTATGGTGGTTATACCAACAGGTAGCAGACTGGTGGCGTCACTTTTCAACAAAGCTTCCAGACAACCTTGATTGATGTGCACTTCGCCTTTTGCAAAACCTTCGGAATGTGCAATCCATTTCTTAATGGCAGAAGCCTTTTTGTTAGCAACAAAGGTTGTACAAATACTATCTTTGGAAACATCCAGCAAATCCGGAAGGATGTTGTCTTTTTTCCCGTTGGCAATATAAACGGTAATTCCTTCCTCTGCCACTTTTCTGGCGATGTTTGATTTGGTCAGCATACCTCCTCGTCCAAAGGATGATTTACTGGAGGAAATATAGTGTTTCAGATCCGTGTCGGGTAAAATTTTACGGATTACTTCTGTCTGAGGATCATTGGGGTTCCCGTTGTAGATGCCATCAATGTTGCTTAGGATAATGAGTGCTTCTACATCCATCATCGTTGCAATGAGTCCGGAAAGTTCATCGTTATCCGTAAACATGAGTTCCGTAACAGAAATGGTATCGTTTTCATTGACAATGGGAATGACACCGTTTTCAAGCATCACCGTCATGCAGTTCTTTTGATTCAGATAGTGCCCACGGCTGCTGAAACTTTCTTTGGTTGTTAAAACCTGACCACAAATGAGTCCGTTTTTACGAAAAAAATCACAATAGCAGTTGATTAAAATGGCCTGACCTACTGCTGAATACAGTTGTCTTTGATCGACTGAATCCAGTTTCCGGGTTGTTTTCAGTTCACTTCGACCGGCAGCTACTGCTCCCGATGAAACAAGGATAATTTCCACACCTGCTTTTTGCAAATCAGAAACCTGATTGACCAAGGCTGACATCTGTGTGAGATCCAGCGTTCCGTCTTTTTGCGTAAGTACGTTGCTGCCAATTTTTACAGCAATTCTTTTATATCGGTAGTGTGTCATTCCTCGATGCGTTTATTTCCCCGGCGATTGTACGTTTTTTTACTGGGATGGATTTTGTGGGTTGCTATCCAGCCCGGGCTATGTGATTGTTGAATTTCACGATCGGCATTCTTGATAGCCTTCATGTATTCTTCAACCGTCACTTTTCTGAAAAGTATCTTTTTCCGCTTTTTCATTGTGTAAAACCAGCTTCTCTTCGAATCAATGCGCTTCGTTTTGATGCAACCTTATTTGATTAAACTTGCTTTTAATCCACGAATAACGGAAGAAGAAAATCCGGCATTCTCCATTTCATTCAAACCTTTTATGGTGATTCCGCCAGGTGTGGTCACTTTGTCAATCTCGACTTCGGGATGAGTCCCATTGGCTTCCAATAAAGCTACGGCTCCTTTCAACGTTTGGATAACAACTTCTTTAGCAATAGTTGGATAAATGCCCATTTCTACACCACCTTCCGTAGCTGCACGAATATAGCGGAAAGCATAAGCTATTCCACAAGAAGACAAGGACATATAGGCATTCAATTGATTTTCTGGCACTAGGATGGCTTTACCCAATTCGCCGAAAATTTTCACAAACAGGTCTTCCTGATCTGCTGTTGCATTGTAGGAAGTGATGCAGGAAAAGCTTTCCATTACGTCAATGGCAGTATTTGGAATCATGCGAAACAAGGTAGGAACCAATCCATTTTTAGCCGGGAAAAAAGCTCTTAGATTTTCGAGGGAAACTCCGGCTGCAATGGATAGGATAATTTGATTGTTGTAATCCAACGTATCCAGCATTTCTGCAGCGATGGATTCTACCAACCATGGTTTTACGGCAAGTACTACAATGTCGGCATTTTCAATGCTTTCACGGTTGGACGTGTTGCAATGTATGTCAGCATTAAAGCTCTTGATGTTTTTCAAATTATCCTCATTGATATCGCTAACATAGATATCACTGGCTTTGAAATGGCTTCCTTTAGATAAACCGCGTGCAATGGCTCCACCCATGTTGCCTGCTCCGATAATGCTGATTTTCATAATTGTATGTATTTATAAGTAGTTATTCTACCCATTTTCGGATTTTACCGTTTTTTAAATTTTAATTCAGAACTTCGTCAAAAGCCTTTAAAAATTGCTTTGCCTCATCCATGCTCAAACAAAGCGGAGGAAGCAGACGAATTACATTTGCCCCGCTGACACCTGTAAAAATATGTTTTTCAAAAAGGAGCTTATATCTGATTTCTTTGATCGGATTTTCGAATTCCAGACCTATCATCAGGCCACAACCGCGTACCTCTTTAATTTTAGGATTCTTTTTAAGTTCACAGATCAGGAAATTACCTACGTTCAAAGCATTTTCAACCAGATTCTCTTTTTCCATGATTTCCAAAACGGCGATACCTGCTGCACAAGCCAAATGATTTCCACCAAAAGTGGTACCCAACATGCCGTATACTGCCTGGAACATAGGGCTAATCATCAATCCTCCCATAGGAAAACCGTTTCCGATACCTTTGGCTAAGGTAATCAAATCAGGACGAATGCCCGCATATTGGTGTGCAAAAAATTTACCGCTTCGACCATAGCCCGATTGGATTTCATCCAGAATCAGGATGGTTCCTGTTTCCGTGCAGACTTGGCGTAATTCTTGCATGAATTTGGTATCCGGTATATGAATTCCTCCAATTCCAATGATGCCTTCAATGATGACAGCGCAGACATCTTCTGCGGAAAGTGCTATCCTCACAGCTTCAATATCATTTAGTGGAAGGAAAGTGACATCAATTCCTTCGTTGATGGGAGCAATGATTTTAGGATTGTCCGTTACCCGAACGGCGGCTGACGTTCGTCCATGAAAAGATTTTTTAAAGGAAACGACCTTTTTACGTCCTGTATGAAAGGAGGCCAGCTTCAATGCATTCTCATTGGCTTCCGCTCCTGAATTGATCAGAAACAAACTATAATCTTCGTAACCGGACTGTTTGCCCAGTTTCTCGGCAAATTCTGTTTGCAGGGTATTAACGACGGAGTTTGAATAAAACCCCATCTTTGCAACTTGTTCAGAGATTTTCTGTACATAGTGCGGGTGTGCATGCCCCACTGAGATGACTGCATGACCACCGTAAAGATCCAGATATTCAGTCCCTTTATCATCGTAAGTATGGCAACCTTTGCCTTTTACAATATTGATGTCAAATAGAGGATATACGTCAAAAAGTTTCATTGTTGTATTTTTAAAAGCTATGCTTTGAATGATTAAAAAGCCACCGGTTTGAGGCTCAGACCTGTTTTTTCATCCAGACCAAACATCAGGTTCATATTATGGACAGCTTGCCCGGAAGCACCTTTCAGCAAATTGTCGATGACAGAAAGTATTAAAAGTTTTTTACCATGTTTTTCCAGATGTAACAAACACTTGTTGGTGTTGATCACTTGTTTCAGATCAATATTATTGCCTGTTACAAAAGTGAAAGCCGCATCCTTGTAGAAATCCTTGTAAATCGCTTCAGCATCTTCCAGACTTCCTTCAAAGTCTGTATACACACTGGCAAAAATACCCCGCGCAAAATCGCCTCTAACCGGAACGAAGTTAATATCCTGATTAAAACCTTTCTGTAAAAACCGCATTGATTGGCCGATTTCCTGCAAATGTTGGTGTTCAAAGGCCTTATAGACGGAAATATTGTCGTTTCGCCAGCTGAAATGAGACGTTGAAGAGGGTTTGACTCCTGCACCTGTCGAGCCGGTGATGGCTGTGACATGCACTTCAGATTGCAGTAAATTATTGTTTGCAAGTGGCAACAATGCCAATTGGATACACGTGGCAAAACAACCTGGATTGGCTACATGTTGAGCTTTACAAATACTATACTTGTTCATTTCGGGCAAACCGTAAACGAAATCATGATCTTCTCTGGTTTCGCGGTAGTCCGTGGAAAGGTCGATAATTTTTATATTGGAAGGCACAACATTCACTTCCAGAAACTTTTTGCTGTCTCCGTGTGCAGAACATAGAAACAATACGTCCACCTCATCCAAAGGCAAAGCATCGGTAAAAACCAAATCACATTCACCAACCAATCCACTGTGGATGTCGGTAATATTGTTTCCGGCATTGCTGCTGCTGTTGACAAAAACAATTTCAGCCAGCGGGTGATTCAATAAAATCCGTAGCAGTTCGCCTGCTGTATAGCCTGCCCCGCCTATTATTCCTATTTTAATCATTCAGGTTCTATTCTTTACCGTTTTTCTTTTGAACTGCATGGAAAATTTTGGTTGAATTGCCCAAAATCTTTGTAAAGCCTTTGGCATCTTCAGCCGTGAAAGCCGTTTGAGTTTCACCATATTCGCCGAATTCAGATTTCATCAGATCAAAAGGGCTGTCAATACCAACCAATACATAGCTGTAAGGACGTAGTTTCACATAAACCGATCCGGTGACATTGTCCTGAGAGCTTAACAAGAAAGCTTCGCAGTCGCGCATCACAGGTTCCAGATATTGTGCTTCGTGCAGGAACATGCCGTACCAGTTACCAATCTGATCTTTCCAGTATTGTTGCCATTTGGTCAGTGTATGTTTTTCCAACATCTTGTGGGCGTTGATGATGACCATAGGTCCTGCTGCTTCAAATCCTACACGACCTTTTATTCCGATAATGGTATCTCCAACATGCATGTCGCGGCCTACTGCATAACGGGATGCTATTTCTTCCACTTTCTGGATGGCTTTTACCTTATCAGTGAAAAGTTCTCCGTTTACTGCGGATATTTCTCCTTTTTCAAAACCAATGGTCAGCATTTCTTCTCCGGTAGCTGTCAGCTGAGAAGGATATGCTTCTTCGGGCAAAGTCTGGTCTGATTTCAATGTTTCTTTACCACCGATGGATGTTCCCCATAAACCTTTGTTGATGGAATATTCCATTTTTTTGAAATCGGCTTCAAAACCGTGTTTCTTCAGATAATTGATTTCATATTCACGGGTCAAAATCATATCCCGGGTGGGAGTCAGTATTTTGATGTTTGGAGCGAGTACATTGAATGTCAGGTCGAAACGAATCTGATCATTGCCAGCACCGGTAGATCCGTGAGCTACATATTCGGCACCGATTTCCTTGGCATATTCAATAATTGCAATGGCTTGAAAAATTCGTTCTGAACTGACTGAAATAGGATAGGTTCCATTACGCAGTACGTTTCCGAAGACCATATATTTAATGCTCTTTTCGTAATATTCATCGGTTACATCGAGGGCAACGTGTTTCACGGCACCCAGTTTGTAGGCATTCTCTTCAATTTTTTTTAAGTTTTCGGGAGAAAAACCACCTGTATTGGCTACTGCCGTGTAAACATCATACCCTTTTTCTTCCGATAAATACTTTGCACAAAACGAGGTATCTAAACCACCGCTAAATGCTAATACAACTTTTTCCTTCATAATCATTTTTATTTTTTTTCTTCTTTTGCTTTTTTCTCTTCTTCATGTTCCTTTGGATCATAAAGCATCGCTGTACACATACAGAATCTTTTGTCTTGTCTTTGCAGGATATCAAAGTTTACGCAACTCTGACAACCCTTCCAAAAAGACTCGTCATCTGTCAATTCAGCATATGTTACAGGTCTGTAGCCCAAAGCATAATTAATTCTCATTACTGCTGCCCCTGTAGTCAGACCGAACAATTTAGCATCCGGAAATCTGGTTCTGGAAAGTTCAAATGCTTTCTGCTTAATTCTTTTTGCCAATCCATGGCCCCTGAATTTTTCAACGACAATTAAACCGGAATTTGCAACAAACTGTTTGTTGCCCCAGGATTCAATGTAACAGAATCCGGCAAATTCACCATCAGCCAAGGCAATAATAGCTTTGCCCTCCAGAATTTTTTGTGATACATATTCCGGATTTCTTTTAGCAATACCGGTACCTCTGACCTTCGCTGCATTTGAAATTGTTTCCAGGATAGTATCGACGTATTTAACGTGTGATTCGTTCGCAATCAATACCTCAATTTGAGTGTTCATTTTATACGATAAATTTCTTTTTTTTTACATTGTCAAATCGCCCCGAAAATAAGAAGGGGTGTTAGGCGTGAATAAACTCAGTATTTTATTTTAAACAGGAAGGATCTCCGACAATATTCGTGTCAGTTCTGCTCGGGATATATGCTCTCTTGGAATAATCAGAATGGTATCATCCCCGGCTATTGTACCAAGAATTTCAGAAGAAGCCTTTTGGTCAATATCTGCTGCAATACCCCCTGAATAACCCGGTTTAGTTTTTACAACAGCAAAAACGCCACAGAAATCAATGGAAAGAAATCCGTTTGCAATGTAGGATGCTTCAGGAACTTTTGACCAGGATGATTTTATCAAGTTGGGGCCATCTGGCAAAACATAGACATAACCTCCTTCATAGTCAGGCATTTTCGCAACTTTAAGTTGTTTTAAATCCCTTGACAAGGTGGCTTGCGTCAAATCAAAATTGCTTTTTAGCAAGAGAGAAAGTAATTCTTCCTGACTTCCAATTTTGTTACTTTTGATTATTTCCTTGATTAACAGTAGTCTGTTCGATTTGTCCTTCATTTGATGACTGATTGTCTGTTTCTTGAATAAAAATACAAATTATTTACAAAAGTAGACATATTGCATGTTTTTGCAAAATATTTCGGGTATTTTTTTCAGAAAAAGCGTATTTATGCAAAAATGAGGCTTTTATACCTCACTTTAAATGCAAAAATATGCAAAAATGACTTTATTCGCTTCCTATTCAGACATCTGATTCCATCCTTGGGCAATAAGATCAAACTCATTGCCATCTCTGGATATGAGTCTGGTTCCTTTATCCTTTGAACAAATATACCCGATCAAACGAATTCCCTCTATCGCTGCAATCTCATCATTCATACTTAGTGGCACTGTAAACAGGAGCTCATAATCTTCACCGCCATTCAATGCTGTAGTACTCAGATTCATGTTCATTTCTTCAGCCTGTGCTGCCGTTTGATAGTCGATGGGAATTTTATCTTCATAAATGCGACAACCGCAATCGCTGTTTTGACAGATATGCATCAACTCGGAAGAAAGGCCGTCCGAAATGTCAATCATCGAAGTCGGAACAATATTCTTACCGGCTAAAAGTTCGATGATGTCCTTACGGGCTTCTGGTCTGAGCTGACGTTCCAAAAGATATTCCTTACCGATAAAATCAGGCTCCGCTTCGGATGTATTGTCCAAAACACGCTTTTCTCTTTCCAGAAGCTGCAAACCCATGTAAGCAGCACCCAGATCTCCTGTGACGCAGATCAGGTCGTTTTCCTTTGCACCGCTACGAAGTACAGCTTTGCCTTTTTCTACTTCACCTACGCAAGTAATGCTGATCATAAATCCAGTCAGGGATGCCGAGGTGTCTCCACCCACCAGGTCAACTCCATATTTCTCACAGGCAGTCTGAAGTCCGGCATAAAAATCTTCCATATCTTCAACGGAGAAACGCTTGGAAATCCCGATGGAGACGATGAGCTGTTTGGGCCTGCCATTCATGGCATAGATATCTGAGAAATTGACAACGGCCGATTTATAACCCAAATGCAAGAATGGGGTATAGGTCAAATCAAAATGAATGCCTTCCAGCAACAAATCGTTTGTAATCAGGACTTCTTTATCCGGATAATCCAATACAGCGGCATCATCACCAACGCCGACAATACTGGATGAGTTCATTAATTTTATATTTTCAGTAAGATGCTTAATAAGGCCAAATTCGCCCAATTCGCTAATTTCTGTTCGTTTTTTTTCCATTGTTTTATTAAGAGCGATTAATCAATTCACGCATAATTTGCGTCATTTTTGGTTGTGCAGCCAATGCGGCTTTTTGGACATCTTCGTGAGAACATTCCACAATTTTACCTTCCAGGCCAATATCAGTAATGACCGAAATGGCAAAAACTTCAAGTCCGGCGTGTCGGGCAACAATCACTTCTGGTACCGTGGACATTCCCACTGCATCCCCACCGATGATCTTAAAGAATTTGTATTCAGCAGGTGTTTCAAAAGAAGGGCCAGAGGTTCCAACGTAAACTCCCTGATGCAATTTGATACCCAATTCAGTGGCAATTTCAAGAGCTTTCTTTTGCAAGCGGGGAGAATAAGCATCACTCATATCCGGGAAGCGCAGTCCCAGCTCTTCGTTGTTTTTACCACGAAGCGGATGTTCGGGAAAGCGGTTGATGTGATCTGTAATCATCATCAGGTCGCCAATTTCGAAATCACCGCGCATTCCTCCGGCTGCATTCGATACAAACAAGGTCTTTATTCCGATCGCTTTCATAATACGAACCGGGAAAGTAACTTGCTTCATGTCGTAGCCTTCGTAATAATGAAAGCGTCCTTGCATGGCCAGTATATCTTTGTCGCCCAATTTTCCAAAGATAAGTTTACCACTATGACCTTCTACGGTCGAAACGGGGAAATGAGGTATATCTTTATAGGGTATTTCCAGGCTGATCGTTATTTCCTTTACGAGTTCACCCAAACCTGTGCCCAATATGATGGCAGTTTCCGGGCAACCTGGCATTCTACTCTTTAACCAGTCCGCGGTTTCTTTTATTGATTCTAACATAGTCCAGTATTTTTTGATCAAATGTAGGGCCTTCTTCCTCTAAAAATTGGACCTGAAGATCGGGGTAATATATATAAGGTGTAAAACTCTCCATAAATGGATTGTTTTGAATGCGCATCACATCTTTTTCAGTTGAAATGATTACTCCACCTGCTGCTTTGATTTTTTCAAAAACCTGACCTATTTTCTTAGCCTCCTTTTTGCCGAATTCGTGGTGATCCGGGAAAATCAATGTTTCAACATTTGGGGAATATTCACTAACATAGTTTATCAGACTGTCTGGAGTTGCAATACCAGCAAGAACAAGAACTGGTTTCTGATCTGTTCTGATTTGTTGCATTGTCAGTGCATTGCTGACAAGACCTGAGTCCACATTTTCGGTTTCTTCAAAATTCTCCTCATGTGGATTTTGTTTACCTACTGGGGCAATATAGGGATGCATCGCTTTTAATTCTCCATATTTCATGGTCGTATAGTAGAGCGTCTGATGTGACTGTAATTTAATTTTCATAGTCAGCACACGAATTTCAATTGGTTTCAGCGTATCGGGACACTTACTGACAATCACAATATCCGCCCGTTTCATTTGCCCTGCCGATTCTCTTAAACTTCCAGCCGGAAGCAGAAAATCGTCACTAAGCATTCGGTTGTAATCAATAAGCAAAATGGAAATGCTTGGATTAACATATCTGTGTTGGAAAGCATCATCCAACAAAATGACATCAATAAAAGGTTTTTTAGTTGCATCCATCAACTGGTGTATGCCTCTTCTTCTGTTTTCATCAACAGCCACCACCAAATCGGAAAATTTACTTTTCATCTGAAGTGGCTCGTCGCCTAAATCTGCCAACTTTGAATGAGCATCAGCCATTAAAAAACCTTTGCTTTTACGTTTATATCCACGACTTAAAACGGCCAACTGGTAGCTCTTACTTAAAAGTCTGATCAGATATTCTGTGTGTGGAGTCTTACCGGTACCCCCAACAGTGATGTTCCCTATTGAAATAACCGGCATGTCAAAATTCTCAGAGGGAAGCAACTCGATATTAAAAAACAAGTTGCGAAACCCAACAACGATTCCATAAATCCATGAAAATGGAAGCAAGATATAGCGCGGTTTAGATTGTGACACGATGTTTGATTTTTTAGGAGAATTTAGTGAATATCTACATCATCCATACGGGCCATTATGCCAGTTTGAATTTTAGCTTCTTTCAGTTTAAGGAGCGGGGCATATTCCTCTCCAAAATAGGAGAGCGCCAAGCGCATTTTTGTTTTACCTTCCATCTCTTCCATCATTTGTGTCAGGAAGTTTTTCTTTTCCGGATAATAAACCATTTGAAAATCCTTTATTTTTCCAAGTTTGGCTGCCACTTCAATGGCACGATTAATACCACCCACTTCATCGGCAAGACCTATTTCTACAGCCTTTTTCCCCGTCCAAACGCGACCTTCAGCAATCTCACGAAGTTTTTGGTCTGCTATATGACGCCCTTCAGAACAACGTTTTACAAAAAGATTATACCCTTTTTCAACATAGTTTTGTATCTGACGTTTTTCGATCTCGGTCATGGGACGTGTTATGTTGCCCAAATCAGAAAGATCATTGGTTTTTACGACGTCAAAACTTAAACCAACCTTCTCTGCCAATTTATCGAGTGTAAAGAATGTTCCGAAAATCCCAATCGATCCGGAAAGGGTGTTGGGTGAAGCAATAATCTTGTTGGCGTTGCAGGAAATGTAATATCCACCTGAGGCTGCATAATCACCCATAGAAACTACGACTGGCTTAACAGCTTTCAAGTCTGAAATAGCCTTCCAGATTTGTTCAGAGGCATAAGCGCTTCCACCCGGGGAATTCACTCTAAAGACAACAGCCTTGATATTCTCATCATTTTTTATTTTTTCAATTTCCTCAATAAACGGATCTCTGACGATACCATCATTTCCTTCATCAAAGATTTCACCTTCTGCATATAAGACGGCAATCTTTTCCTTCATGTACTTAACCTCTTTTTCCGGAACGATTAAAAAGTCACTGACAGTCACCAATTTCAGGTCGTCCACTTTTTTCAGGCCAACTTTCTTTGCTAAATACAGTCTCATTTCTGATTCATATACCAGACTGTCAACAAGTTTGCCTTTTACCAACTCTTCAGCAGGCTGAAACAACATATTCCTGTTGGCCAAGGCATTTAAGTCATCGACGGATATTTTTCTTGAAGCTGCTATTCCTTCCAATAAATGCCCCCAGATTCCCCCCATATATTCTTTGGTTTGAAGTCGGTTTGCATCACTCATCTTCGTATTCATAAAAGGTTCTACAGCTGATTTAAAAGTGCCAACCTTGAAAATTTCTGCTTTCACGCCAATTTTATCCAGTGTTCCTTTATAAAAAACAGGATTCGCTGAAAGTCCGCAAAAATTCATCATTCCCTGCGGGTTGATAAAAATTTTGTCTGCCATTGAACAGATGTAATATTCACGTTGGTCGTAGATATCACCATAAGCGTAAATAAATTTCTTTGATTTTTTAAAATCGATCAAAGCATTTCGGATTTCTTCAGCGCTTGCGAATCCGGTTTTAAGCATTTTAACTTCCAGGTAAATGCCACGGATGCTCTCATTTTTCTTTGCTCTTTTTATAGCCAATAAAATATCATCCAGACCCTGGTTCTCTATTTTAGTATCCATTGGCAAACCAGGGATGGAAAAGTCGAACGGATTGTCAACAGATTGTTCCTTTAAATTTCCGCTTAAAGAAATCTTGAGAATGCTATTGTCCGATAAGTTGAATTGTTTTTCCGAAGTCGTCAGAGCTCCTATTGTTGCAATGAGTATGAGAAATATAAAAGAAATGGCAATGATGACTCCGACAAAAGACGCTAGTGTGAATTTTAGAAACTGCTTCATATTACTGTTAATTAGATGAATAGGAAAATAGGGACAGTTCTGGAAAGTGAAGACAAATATGCTTCAAAATTCCCATATTAACAAGAGATAATTGAAAATCCATGCCTCAGAGTGACGGTATTTCATTTTGTATTAAAATAAATGTCCTGAAAAGAAAAAAAACATTGTTACTTAAATGCCATTACTTGAGGGCTTTGGTGAAACCTTCCAAAAAACTTTGCATTTTTGTTGTCGAAATATTTGGAGTGTAAGGTAAATCCTACTACTTTTGCACCCGCTTTCCAAGAGAA
>Ga0209123_1001898_pt1 | contig 19079 bp, 15 predicted proteins | sample BarGraIncu00431A_FD_184500 | JGI IMG/M metagenome (GOLD analysis project Ga0209123, IMG submission 184500) | Arctic peat soil microbial communities from Barrow, Alaska, USA - Barrow Graham LP Incubations 004-31A (SPAdes) (version 2) | ecosystem: Environmental > Terrestrial > Soil > Wetlands >... | reverse complement strand
ACGCCAGCACTCCTGGATCATACGAAGGGCAACCGGCTTTATCGCAGGACCTGATAAACCGCCGGTATTGTTCTGCAGGACCGGCCGGCGGGTTTTGATATCAATTGCCATGCCCAGCAGCGTGTTGATAAGAACAACAGCGTCACCGCCGCCTTCCTGCGCAGCGAGCGCCGTATCTGTAATGGATGTGACATTCGGCGTCAGTTTCACCCATAAAGGCTTGTCCGTAAGTCCGCGCACAGCCCGCAGCATGGAATACACACCCTCTGCGGTAGCCCCGATCGTCATACAGCCTTCTTTAACATTGGGACATGACAGATTAAGCTCAAGTGCATCAACGGCTATTTCAGGAGCTCCCAGGCATTCAACCATTTTCTGGTAATCTTCAGTACTGTGACCGGCGACATTTACGATGACCTTTGTACCGAGTCCCGTCATGAAAGGAAGTTCCCTGTCCAGGAAAGCAGCAAGTCCGGGGTTCTGAAGCCCGACACTGTTGAGCATTCCGGAAGCAGTTTCCGCTGCTCGGCAGCCCGGGTTTCCTTCACGCGGAAGAAGGGTAAGCCCCTTCGAGCAAATTCCGCCGATTTTTTTGAAATCAAGAAATTCAGCAAGTTCATGACCAAATCCGCAGGTTCCGGATGCCAGCATCACGGGGTTATTGAATGTAAGATTTCCAACACGCACAGTTAAATCTACCATATAACCTCCGATGCGTTCATTACCGGGCCTTCCTTACAGCAGCGCACGTGATGAAAAGGCACCCCTGCCTCAGTCGATTTCACTTTGCAGACACAGACCAGGCAAATGCCGATACCGCACGCCATTCTCTTTTCAAGGGAAACCTGCAATGGGAGGCTTTTCTGCGCCGCCCATTCACTGACTTTTCTCATCATTATCTCCGGGCCGACAGCAAAAACAGCCGACCCTTCGATCTGCCTGTCTGTCAGGAGTTTCAGAGTATCAAGGACATTTCCCTTAATACCGTAATCTCCTGCGTCCGTTGAAAAAAGGGCCAGATCTGCTGCATTTTGGCATTCTTCTATAAAAAATGCGTCCTCCCTGCTTCTGAAACCATTGACACTTATTGTCGGAATACCTGATAATCTTGCTTTTTGGAGTGCGAAATACAGAGGATATATTCCTGTACCTCCTCCAACCGTAATGATCCTGTCTGCGCCTTCAAAAGAAAACCCGTGTCCAAGCGGTCCCAGGACAAAGAATGTATCTCCTGTCACAGCCTGAAGTATTTCCGCGGTTCCGGCACCGACCTCGCGTACGCCGATGGAAAAGGTCCCGGCCGCCGGATCAACACTGCAGACACCGAACGGGCGTTTCAGGAAACAGCTGCATGAAATATTCACAAACTGCCCCGGCTGCGCCCTCTTTGCAATATCTTCACACGCAAAGGTTAGAAGGGCGTTCCCTTTGCCAAGATATTTTTTATCTGTCAGCCTGACTTCATATTCCATTTCCATAAATCACCTTTTTTTGGGTCTGTCGACAAATATTCTTTTGTTAATCATCCCATTATCACATTTCCGGGAAATCTAACAACCTTTGCTTTGCTTATTTGGACAGCATTTTGTTTTCGAGCGGGGATTCATTCTGGGGTACTTCCATAAAACGTGTTGCTGCAACTATTTCAGCAAAACTTGAGAGTTCATATGCAACAAGATCCGTCGGTTTAATTTTACGTTCAAGGCATTCAATGACAGCTACAAGTGTGTCGAGCGAAGTAATTGTCGGGACACCATGTTCAATGCATGTTCTTCTCAGGCGGAACCCGTTATTAACCATAACCGCACCGTTTGATTCGGTGTTTACCAGAAGCCTGATTGCACCTTTGGCAACATAGTCCAGGGAATTCGGCGACTGCTCTTCCATTTTGCGGACACTGTTTGTCGGGATTCCCGCTTTATTGAGGTAGTTTGCGGTACCGCCCGTGCCATACAGCTCATAACCGAGCCGAATAAGCTTGTCTGCAAGGGGAATCAGATCCGCTTTGTCGCTGTCTCTTACCGTCAGCAGGATCCCTTCTCCCTTCAGCGGGAATTTGAAGCCTGAAGCAAGAATTGCTTTGTACATTGCCTGCGCATAACTTGTTGAAAGACCCAGTACTTCACCGGTACTTTTCATTTCCGGCCCGAGGCTGACATCGACATCATGCAGCTTTTCGAATGAGAAAACCGGAGCCTTGATTGCGTAGACCCACGGATACCGAGCATAAAGCCCCGTTCCGAACTTGAAATCTGCAATGGAACCGCCCAGCATAATCTGCGTCGCGACATCGACGATCGGAATCCCTGTAACTTTACTGATATACGGCACGGTCCTCGATGATCTCGGATTGACCTCGATCACATAGACTTCGTCGTTAAACAGAATAAACTGAATATTGACAAGTCCGATAACTTTAAGCGCCAGGGCAAGTCTTCTTGTGTATTCTACAATCGTATCACGTACATGGTCCGGAATATAGGCGGGGAAAATGGAGATTGAGTCACCGGAATGGACTCCTGCGCGTTCCAGATGCTCCATAATTCCGGGAATCAGAATGTCTTTGCCGTCGCAGACTGCATCGACTTCCAGTTCAACACCTCGAAGATATTTGTCAACAAGTATAGGATGCTCCTGTTCCACAAGATTGATTATCCTCATGTATTCGACCATTTCCTGGTCATTATACACGATGGCCATTCCCTGGCCGCCAAGAACATAGGACGGGCGGACAAGTACCGGATAAGTCAGGTCATTGGCTATTTTCAGCGCTTCATCAGCTGTGAAAACAGTGCTTCCGTCCGGTCGTTTGATCCCGCACTCCTCAAGGATGGCATCAAACCTTTCCCTGTCCTCGGCCGCGTCAACCATATCGGCCGAGGTCCCGAAAATCGGGACACCCATGTCGGAAACAGCTTTGATAAGCTTAATCGCCGTCTGTCCGCCAAACTGGCAGATACAACCGTCGGGCTTTTCATTTTCGATGATGGCACGGACATCGTCTGCCGTCAGCGGTTCAAAGTAGAGCCTGTCCGACGTATCATAATCTGTCGAAACGGTTTCAGGATTATTATTGGCAATAATCGCTTCATAACCAAGCTTCCGAAGCGCCCATACCGAATGAACCGAGCAGTAATCGAATTCAATCCCCTGTCCGATACGGATCGGCCCCGATCCCAGGACCAGTACCTTCTTCCTGTCTGTCCTGATGGCTTCATTGTACCTGTCAAAAGTGGAATAGTAATATGGGGTAACCGCCTGGTACTCGCCGGCACAGGTATCAACCATTTTGAACGTATGCAGAAGACCCAGGGACTTGCGTCGTGCGCGGATGTTTTCTGCAGTATCGCCGGAAAGCCTGGCAACGTAGGAATCCGTAAATCCCATCTTAACTGCCCTGGCAAGTAAATCATCGGTAAGATTATTTTCCCCCGGTACCGCATTTGCTAAAATATCCGTATTTTGACAGGCAAGAAGGGATTCTTCCATGTTTACAATATTTCTTAGTTTGCTCAGAAAGAACTTGTCAACCAGTGTACTCTCATAAAGGTATTCGTTGGTATAACCTCTCCTGATTGCTTCTGCCAGTACGAACATGCGCATATCATCGATGACGCGAATGCGCGCCTCCAGGGCCTCATCCGTCAATTCATGAACGACAGGTACCAGAAGTCCGTATATATTGAGCTCAAGTGACCGGATTGCCTTCATTAGTGATGCTTCAAAAGTATTGGCAATTGCCATTACTTCGCCGGTTGCTTTCATCTGCGTTCCGAGTGTCCTTTTTGCCTTAACAAATTTATCGAAAGGGAACTTGGGAATTTTAGTCACAATATAGTCGAGTGCGGGCTCAAAACATGCTTTTGTGCAGCCGGTAACTTCGTTGGGGATTTCATCAAGCGAGTATCCGCAGGCTATTCTTGAAGCAACTTTTGCAATAGGATAACCGGTTGCTTTGGAGGCAAGGGCTGAAGACCTGGAGAGTCTTGGATTAACCTCAATGACAGCATAATCACCGTTGGTCGGGTGCTGTGCGAACTGCACGTTGCAGCCGCCGACAATCTGAAGTTCTTCTACAATTTTAAGTGCGGAAGTACGAAGCGTCTGATATTCAATATCTGTAAGCGTCTGTGCGGGAGCGACAACGATCGAGTCGCCGGTATGGACACCGACGGGATCGAAGTTCTCCATCGAGCATATCGTGATCTTATTTCCCTTTGCATCGCGTACTGCTTCAAATTCAATTTCTTTCCATCCGGCAATGCTCTTCTCGATAAGTACCTGATGTACACGGCTGACCGCAAGTCCGGTAGTGGCAATTTCAACCAGTTCTTTTTCATCCGATACAATTCCGCCGCCTGTGCCGCCTAAAGTAAAAGCCGGACGGACGATAACCGGATAACCGATACCTATTGCAATCCGCTTGCACTCATCGATTGTCATAGCCGTCTCAGACGGGATGCATGGTTCGTTTATCCGGAGCATTGCCTCGCGGAAATCCTCGCGGTCTTCACCCATTTTAATTCCTTTTGCCTGGGTTCCCATAAGTACAACGTTCTGCTCATCAAGGAAACCGCATTCTGAAAGTTCCATAGCAAAATTCAGGCCGGTCTGCCCGCCGAGAGATGCAAGCAGGCCGTCAATTTTTTCTTCAATTATCAGCTTCTTGATAACATCGATCTGCAGGGGCTCCAGGAACACTTTATCCGCCATATCCGGGTCAGTCATGATGGTTGCCGGATTGCTGTTGACCAGTACTACAAAAAAGCCTTCGGCCTTCAATGCCCTGCACGCCTGCGTACCCGCATAGTCAAACTCGGCAGCCTGTCCGATAATAATCGGACCGGATCCGATTATCAGAACCCTCTTCACATCACTTCTTCTTGGCATATCATATCTCCTTTTCTCATGTCAGCTGCCCGCGGCGCTTACTTTACCTTCCTGGCTATGGCAGAAAGAAGATCGTCGCGCATCCTGACCGCTTCATCATATGCTGCTGCCTGAAAATCCATCGGCTTTAAGTCATCGCGTTTTTTGTATGCACACATCAGGCTTCTTGAAGCATTTACAATGGCTCCGTTCCCGGATGCATCGAAATTCACGGCTGCTGCATCGGCACTGCCGCCCTGTGCCCCGTAACCCGGAACAAGAATCAAGGATTTTGGCATGATTTGCCGGAGGGCGGCTGCCTGCTCAGGCCAGGTTGCCCCGATGACTGCGCCTACGGAACTGTATCCGCATTCACCTACGAGGTCTTCTCCCCATTTGGCAACTTTCCGGGCAACTTTCTCATACAGGGTTTCCCCGTCTTCCATCCGAAGATCCTGAAAGTCACCCGCTGAAGGATTGGATGTCCTTACAAGAATATACATTCCTTTTCCTTTAGTCTTAGCCACATCAATAAACGGCTGGATGCCGTCAATTCCCAGATATGCATTCAGTGTTACAGCATCCGCATCATACATACTGCTTACGGTCTGATCCCACATTGCTGTTTCGCCGATAATGGCATTTGCATATGCAGCAGCTGTTGATCCGATGTCGTTTCTCTTGGCATCGGCAATAACAAGCATACCCTTCTCTTTCGCATACGAAATTGTGCGGCGCAGTGCTTCCATACCGTGAACACCGTACATTTCATAGTATGCAAACTGTGGCTTGACCGCAGGGATAATATCGCAGGTTGCATCAATGAGCATCCGGTTGAACTCGAAGATTGCCATCGATGTCGCCATAGATTTATCTTCGACCTGCTTCCCGTAATAAAGAAGCATTTCATCCGGAACATATTCAGCTGCCGGATCAAGGCCGAGTACCGTCGGATTTGACAGGACCTTAATACGTTCCGTCAGCCGGTCAGCAAAGTTCTTCATATGTTATTTTCCCTCCTGCTATTGTAAGAAGCGTATTTCCGTATAATGTGTAACCATCGAAGGGTGTGTTTCTTGCTTTGGAAAGCATTTTCTCTTTATCAAAGACAAAGCTGCTGTCCAGATCAAATACCGCTGCATCAGCCGGTGCACCGGGTGCAAGGGAGGCTCTTTTGAGGCCGAAAAGCCTGGATGGATTCTCTGACATGCAGGCAACAAGATCCGCAAGAGTCAAATGCCCGGGGCGGACCAGGTATGTGTATCCCAGTGCAAATGCTGTTTCAAATCCAACTATACCGTTGTTGGCCAGGGAGAACTCAAGATCTTTCTCGTCAGCATGATGAGGTGCATGGTCGGTAACAATCAGGTCGATTGTCTTGTCCTTAAGTCCCTCAATAATCGCCAGACGATCGTCCTCCATTCGAAGGGGCGGGTTCATTTTGGCATTTGTGTCAAAACCGAGGCATGCTTCCTCTGTCAGAACAAAGTAGTGGGGACAAGTCTCTGCCGTTACCTTCACACCCCGGGCTTTTGCCTCCCGTATCATGCGAACTCCGCCTTTTGTACTTACATGGCAGATATGAATCGGCAGGCCGAGGTATTCGACCATAATGATATCCCTCCCGATCATAATGTCTTCGGCAGCAGTTGGAATACCGCGAAGACCCAGCTGTGTTGAGATAGCCCCTTCGTTCATTACTCCGTCGGACAGGGAAAGTTCTTCACAGTGGTTTAAGACCGGCAGCGCAAAGTCGGATGCATACTGCATTACTTTTTTCAGCATATCCGGTGTCCCGATGGGTTGGCCGTCATCGGAAATACCTACGATGCCCTCTTCTTTCATGAGGCCGTATTCCGCGAGCTCTTTTCCGGCCAGGCCCTTACTTGCAGCACCGATCGGAAATACATGCGCGTAGCCTTCCTTTTTGGCTTTTGTAATGATGCTGCGTACAACGGATGCGTTATCACACACAGGGCGGGTATTGGGCATAGGGCAGACAGATGTAAAGCCGCCTTTTGCAGCGCTTTTCGTACCAGAGACAATGTCTTCGCGGTATTCATAACCAGGATCACGCAGGTGGCAGTGTGCATCTATCAGTCCGGGAAGTATTGCAGCGCCCTTTACATCAATGATGCGGTCCGCTTCTTTGCTCAGTCCGGCGACAAAGATACCGTCTTCGATAAACAATTCGCCGACACCAGGCGCACCCATTATTCTTCCGTTCATCAAGTGAATTCTCATTCCTGATTCCTCCTTGCCATTAAGAGATACAGTACCGCCATGCGGACAGCAACTCCATTGGTAACCTGTTCATTAATTACAGACTGCGGACTGTCATAAACGACCGTCGGCATTTCCACTCCATGATTACAGGGGCCGGGATGCATGACAATCGCCCCGGGTTTGGCAAGGGATAGAATTGTCTGATCAATTGCATAATATTTATAGTACTCAGGAACAGACGGGAAAAGTGATTTCGTCTGGCGTTCAAGCTGGAGGCGAAGGCCCATAACAACATCAGCACCTTCAACCGCTTCTGCCACCGTCCGGCAGACTTTACAGCCCATCTTTTCAATTCCGACCGGCATCATTGTAGCAGGCCCGGCGACACGCACTGAAGCGCCCATTTTGGTCAGTCCTATCATATTGCTTCTTGCAACCCGGCTATGATAGACATCACCGCAGATTGCAACTTCAAGTCCTTCAAGCGACCCGTACTTCTCTTTCATCGTATACATATCAAGGAGCGCCTGTGTCGGGTGTTCATTCATTCCGTCTCCTGCATTCACAATGGATGCACGAAGATTCGGAGCTATAAAATGGGGGGCTCCGGACTGACTGTGCCGCATGACAATTATATCCGTAGACATAACATCAATCGTCCTTGCCGTATCAATGAGTGTTTCGCCCTTATTGACACTGCTTCCGGATGCCGATACATTGGCACTCGATGCACCCATGAACTTTGAAGCCATCTCAAAAGACAGCCTGGTCCTTGTACTGTTTTCATAAAAAAGCGTGACAACTGACTTTCCCTGCAAATGGGATGTTTTCTTATTGCCGGAAGTCAGAACCATTTTCATGAGTTCCGCCGTCTTTAGAATTTCCTCTATCTCCCCTGCTTCAAGTTCCTTCATTCCGAGCAGGTCTTTATTTCTGAGCTTCATACCCGCACCTCATTTCCTTTATTTATATTGCTGTTCATTTATGCACCTCTTCGCACAGGACAACCCTGTCCTTACCGTCAATTTCAACGAGTTCCACATGAATGGACTCCTGGTTCGAAGTCGGTACGTTTTTGCCGACAAAATCCGCACGGAAAGGAAGCTGCCTGTGTCCCCGGTCAATCATAATCGCCAGTTGAATCGCGGCAGGCCTGCCCATATCGAAAACAGCTTCAATGGCTGCCCTGACGGTGCGCCCGGTAAAGAGAACATCGTCTATCAGTACAACCGTCTTATCGTTGATATTAAATGGAATATCCGTCCCGTTAACTACGGGGTGTGCACTTAGCTTCGAAAGGTCATCCCTGTAGAAAGTAATGTCGAGAATTCCGACCTGCGGTTCGGCCCCCTCAATCTGTCCCAGTATTTTAGCGATACGGTGCGCCATCGGAACGCCTCTTCTCTGAATCCCTATAAGGACCAGATTTGAAAGACCTTTGTTCCTCTCAACAATTTCGTGAGCAATACGGGTCAGAGCCCTTTGTACCGCTGTCTCATCCAACAGCATGGATTTTTCATGAATCTCCGGCATGTTCTTCCTCCTGTGCGGTTGTTCCGCTTCCTGAAAGCCTGTACTGCAGGATCCCGTTAGAAGGCACAAAAAAAGCCTCCGTCATTTTATATGCGGAAGGCTGATAAATATGCGCAGATCGCCCGCATAAATGCGAGCCGCTATCATAATCACCCTTCCAGACCTCACGGGATCTAATTTAAAAGGTTCCTGTTGCAAAAATAATAATCTATTCATTGACACTTTTCAAGATGCTGTGATAAAATTCTCAAGAACATTGCAAGGGGACGTGGCGGAATCGGCAGACGCAGCAGACTCAAAATCTGCCAATAGTGATATTGTAAGGGTTCAAGTCCCTTCGTCCCCACCAGTTTACATAAAAAGAACGCTTCACAATTGTGAGGCGTTCTTTTTTACATCAAACCGGTTCATACATGAATACTCTCGTAAGCGTTTTTGTATTTATTGTAATAAATCATATGCATAAAATGAAGATTCTCAGTATTTCAGCACATCGGATGCGAGCGGAATGAGAATGGATGCAGTTCGTAAATCTTTAGCCGCCAGCCAGGTAAGAAGCGGTTTCAGCTTTTCCCACTTGACCGATTTCTCTTCCAAACTGTTTACAAGGTTCTTCAATTCGATGATTATTGCAAATAATTCACTCTTCTCCTGATCTGAAAATGATTCGTCATCAACAATTCGTTCCGTTGCCTGGTCAAAAGGTGCATTGATATCAATACCGGCCGTCTTTGCCATCAATGATTTTGTCAAATCGTTTTTGTCCCTGGAAGCATCGTATTCGAGTTTGGCTCGATAAATTCGAAGTTTTGCCACAATCAGCGGCAGGTCGAGACTCCGCATGTCCCCGCGCGGGCTGTCCGGACCGTTCAGGCAGTCATAATAACCAGGGATAATATGTCCGAATGCCGCTGCAGACTTATTCCATGCGTCGCCGACATCTTCACTGCATCCTTCTTCGTATGCTGTTTCACACATCTTCATGAATTCATCAATTTGTTCTGTGATATTATCTCTCATATATTTCCCTCCCTTTACTTATGCTGATAAATATATAATATTCCCTTTTCACGGGAATGTATCCCAAGCTATTTAAAAAACTACTATAAATTTAAAAATTTGAACGCATGTCCATAATTTGCAGAACATTTGAAGTTGATTTATCAAAAACCGTCCTCAAAGGTTACTGACTTATTTGCTAATAATGTCGCATTTCCTTTTTTCCCGAATGTAAAGATGGCAACCTATCTGGTCTTCTTTACTGTCATCGGGGTTCCTGACGCCTGATATATCTGATCTGCCAATTCATTAAGCTCTATAATATCGTGGCTTACCATAATGACAGGTTTGGCAAGGGCTGCTCTGCGGACCAATTCGTACATTGTAACCTTGAGTGCATCATCAAGGCCCTGGAATGGTTCGTCCAAAAGAAGCAGCTCACAGTCATACGCAAGGGCCCGTGCAAGCGCAATTCGCCTCTTCATCCCGCCGCTAAGTTCTGACGGATAGGAATCGGCCTTATCGGAAAGTTGAATGGAATGGAGCCACTGCAGCGTGTGAGTTTGATTATTGACAATCAAATTGAGATTCTCCTGTGCAGTCAGCCAGGGAAGCAAACGGTCTTCCTGGAAGACGACTCCGGTACGTATTCCTTCCATTCCGTGAGCCGATCCGGAATCAGGACTGATCAAGCCGGCCATTATATGCAGGAAAGTCGTTTTGCCGCAACCGGACGGACCCGAAAGCCCTACGATTCCGTGATCCGGCAAAATAAGGCTGAAATCTGAAAGTACAGGCACCCCGTTATAGGATTTACTGATATGGTCTGCATAAATGCTCATCCTGCAGTACCTCCAGACTTACCTTGTACCGATGTATCAGACGGCATTCCTGCCCGTCCGTGGCGGCGGAAATATTTGCCGGTATTCTGCAGAATGCCTACCAGCAGCTTTTCCAGAAGCAGGCTCAGGACAATAATTACAATTGTATACGCCAGAAGATCGGGTGTTTCCAGGTATATTTTTGCTTCATACAGCCGACCCCCGAGAGAATTTGCAGGAGTACTCAGCACTTCGGCCGCAATACCGGCTTTCCAGGCCAGTCCCAGGCCAGTCGTAGCTGAGGCGATAAAAAACGGGGATACGGAGGGTACATCAATATGTCTGAAAATCTGACGGCGGCTAAGCTGGAACACAGCTGCCATTTCCAGAAGAAGCGGGTCGATTTTCCGGATCCCTTCCGTGACATTTGTCCATACAATCGGAAGGACCATAAGGAATACAATGAAAATGACTACCCTGCTGCTGGACATCCATACCAGGGCCAGAATAATAAACGAAGCAATCGGTGTTGATCGTATCGCACTGACGGCGGGGTACACAAAATGGTATATCCAGGAAGCCCTGGCAGTCAGAATGGCCAGCAGAGTCCCTGAAAGTACAGCCAGCAGGAATCCGGTCTGTATCCGTATAAGTGAAAACAGGGATGCAATCCAGAAGTCCGGCTGACGGCATAATTGAATCAGGCTTCCCAAAACCTGCAGAGGTGACGAAAGAAGTAAATCCTTTTGAATAAACTGATACATCAGCTGCCACAAGAGCAAATAAAACAAAAGCACCGGAAACCAATACCACCGCCTGATTCCGGGATCAGCTTCTACGTTGCTTTTGCGCAGTCCGGGCCGCAGACGCAAATCCGGCCTTCTGTTAATTTGTTTTGCTCGCATGCAAGCTTCTCCTGTAAGGGCACAAACAGTTTGCTGTTCATGGTTATGACGTATTGTAAATGGAATAATATTTTTTCCGGTATAGTTATACGGAATCATGTGCTGAGCCTATCCGATCCTTATGGAATAAGATAGAAGTCGGCATCAGGAACTTTTCCGCCGACGGATTTAGGATTCGCAGCCAGAAGGATCTCATAAAAAGGCTCAAGAATTGACTGCATTTCTTTTCCCTGTATCATAACAATATGGCAGTTCGGTATAGCTTTCCCGGCCAGTGCTGCATCAGCCATTATGCCATATTTAACGATCAGCTGTCCGGCGCCTGCAGTGTCAGCATTCACTTTCTCAGTGGAGGCCTTGTATTCATTCATAAATGTCCTGATTGCATCAGGATGTGCTTCTGCAAACGTTTTTGTGACTACCAGGCATCCCATTGCCAGTTCTGAACCGGAAGTGCCGGCATGGATTTTCTGCCATTCCCCTGTAAGATCCAGGGCGATACGGTAATCCGGATTTTTACTGAGTACCGTGGTAACAAAAGGTTCCGGCAGCATAACCAGATCAACCTGGCCAGCTGCAGCCAATGTAGCCAGTTCCGAATGTTCCGCCTTATATGTGATTTTTACCGGTTCCTTCAGGTTGGATTTTGCCAGTAAATCATTGAGTACGTATTCAGGTACGGAAGCCTGTCCTGTCGCATATAGTTCCCTGCCGGATAAATCGGATATTATGTGGATTGTATCTCCCTTTTCCAGAATATATAGTACACCAAGAGTATTAATCGCCAATACCTCAATATTCCTGTTGGTCTTCTGATACAGGACTGCGGCTAAATTCGTTGGAAGTGCTGCAATATCAGCCTGACCGCTGCTCAACTGGGCAACGATATCATCCGGCGTCCCTGATAAGCTGAAGCTATAGTCATTAATGGTTGTACCAGCGTCCTGATCAGCCATCAGGTTGACAAGCCCCATGCCGGTCGGCCCTTTCAGAGCCGCTATCCTGACAGGAGTCCGCGCGGAAATCAGAGAAGTTTCGACTGTAATTCCGGAGTTTTCTGCTGTTGTTTCAGTGGAATCTGATGAGGTAATAATCGATTTGGAATCTGTCTGTGAAGATGTGCCGATACATGCCATCAAGGAAATAATCATTGCGGCTGCCAATAGAAGTGATGAAACATTTCTGGTCCATATTAATTTTTGCATTAGTTTGTGTCCTTCCCTGCTTTTCCAGGAGAGACCGTTAATCCGGTCCAGCCTGAGAAATCTCGTATATAAACCATAGTACACAAAGCAGGGGCTTGTCAAATAAACATATTCCTAAAAATAGTCAGAATAATTTATCTGATTATGTGGCAGCAGCATTTATTTGGGGTTTTACACTGGCATCCGTTTTCACACCCGGTGCTGCATTTGGATTTTCATCAGCATTTCCTGCAGCCGGTTTTTTCTCTGCTTCACCACCCGTTGTATAAGATGCGGACAGATCCTTGCATTGTGCATTAATTATTGCAAGATAGGCCTCATCCCTTTTTGAGGAACTCATTTTGCCTGCAAGGTGAACAGCTGAAAGGAATCGTTCATTTTGATGAAGTGAATAAAAATACAAATTCATCTGTTCGATTGTTTTTCGATATATATAAAGTGCTGTTGCAGAAACAAATTCAACAATCGCCCCGCTTAGAGCTGTTATCACGGCTACAGGCAGATCCGTACGCAAGTACAGATAGGAAAATATTGCACCTATAATAATAATAAAACCCAAAATACTCATATAGACTGCAAACAGGAACGACTCGGTTGCCTGACTTTTACTGATAACATAGTACTCCCGTATTTCCGCCATATTATTTATCATCATTTCGATGATGCTTTTTGTATTTCCGCCTGGCGTGGTCGACAGCTTTTTCGGTGGTATAATTGGCCCACTGACATCACTTTCACCCACTAAGTCGGTCCTTACAGGCTGTGACATCTGAATATCAAATACGGGTACCTGAACAATTTCATTTTCCAGAGAATCCTGCAGGTTTTTGTAGCTCTTTTTAATCTCAGCCAAAGTTTCCTTTTTCATATCCTTATACCTCCCTTTTTACGCAGCGACTTGTTAATATTATTTGATATTATGCTTTTGTAATACTACATTCTATGATTATTTGCAAGAGTATCATAGAATGTAGTGCAACTTATGAATAAGTAAACCAGGAATAAAAAAAGCACCCGTACGGGTGCTTTTAGTTGTCACATAATAATCTCACAAAATAGGCCGCTGCATGCATTTTTAAACAGATGAGAATTCGGAAATTATTCAGTTATAAGCATTACAAGCTTATTAACCTTATCTCTCAGCATGCCTTTGGGAATGGCTCCGAAAAAACCGTCCAAGCCCATTTCACCAACAAATACAAACGGAAGCAGAGCGAATTTGATCCATGCCTCAACTTTTACAGATCCGGCAATCGTTTTTACTGATACTAACTGCGGTGCGACTAAAAATCCGTCGCCCTTTTTCCAAACCTGTTCATCTTTCACGGTTGCAAGCATAAACCCTTGTGCGGACATATACCTTGCTGTGATATCTGCGATTTGTTCAGGACTCTTGTTGACCGGTAATTCAATCATGTACCTTGACATTAGTTATACCCCCTCATTCAAAATAGTTCTTTGCCCATTATATGATATACAAGTAATAAAGTATAATAAACAATTAATTTAAAAAAATCATATCGCATTCCTTGCCTGCTTTAAAATTGCATATCCCTCTGTCAGCGCATATTCTTCCCATTTCAGATACTGCTGATTATTCCACTGGTTGTCGTAATTAGATGCATCTTCCGATGTCAGGTTGTAACGCCATCTGTATAAATTGTTATTCTTGATGTAGAGCCGATTTTCTTCTGTCGTCGAATATACATAAGCAAAAATCAAGTTCCCACCGGAGTATTCATAAATCCGGCCGAGCTGAGAAGCATCACTGCCCATGATTATCTCAATCATAACAATCTCCGAACCGTTATAATAGGCAATCGTATTATCAGAGACTTGGATTTTCGTATATTTTGATGCTTCTATATTGCTTCTGTCCAGATTCCATGCAGCACGGAGAGCCAGAACCTCATTCTCAATATCCGAGTCTGCAATCCGCGGGCCCTTTACAATATCCTGTACCGTTGCCTCCTGAACAGGTGTCTCCGGAAGCGGATAATCCTTGTAAAATGAACCAATCTGACTTTGCAGGCCCAAGGATTCTTTAGTACCGGAATTATCTGTAATTTTGCTGCTGTATACCGTGTCCTGCGCAGATGTTATATCCGTTGTAGTATATGTAGTATCAATAACGGCAAGCGTTATTATGGATTTACTGAAATCGGATATCGGTTTATGAAAGTTGGATACATTATCCGAGTAAAGCTGATTTGTCGTATATTCACCTTTTTTGTAAACAAATGAACTGTAGTATTCGTCCATCCATGATGTATTAATACCATATTTTGCAAAGCTACCCTGAAAAGCTTCATAATAATCACCCGTTGTGTCATAATCCTGAATTAAATACAAATATTGCCCGTAATCGCAGTTATACGGTTCATGAATTGTATCCACGAACATATCCTTGAAACTCATGAATGCGTCTTTTCTTTCTATAGTAAGGCCATTGAACGAATAGAAATCATGCCGCAGGTAGTTTGTCTGCGGTTCCAGCTGATATGCAGAGAAATCAAAAACATAGAGATATTTCTGACCATCCATTTCAAATAGTGATACTTGCAATGCATTGTTATGACTATGGGAAAAAACATAGCGCATAAGATTGTATCCTAATGGATCTTCAGATTTCACTTCCGACACCTGATCCTTTTCCAGCGTAAAGAATTTAACAAATACTCCTGTATATTTGGATACATCTGTTGTGCTTTCAGTATCATTTGTTCTGCTTACCTGATAAGGTGCAATGTAGAGCAGAAGCAGATCCAGTTGACTGTCACCGTCAAAATCATCCAGATAATAACTGACGATTCCGTATTGTTCTGTGGAATACGGAATATCCGTATAAAAGTCATTAAAATCGGCCGGCTCCTGAAATACCGCTTCACTGGCAAGACCGTATTGCGGAACGAGTGTATCCTTCAAATATTCTACATAGAGCTGCTTTGCAAGTATATCCGGATCCGTCTTTGTTTCGTCAGGCATGCTTTGTTCAGTGTTAAAGCTCGCATCTTGCGATTCATCTGATGATGCTAAAGACGACTCATCCCGATTGCCCATCAATCCCGGCATATTACCTTTTGCTTTGAAAAGATCGGTACCTTTACATGCGAAAATAATCAACACTCCAAAAACCACAACTGCAAGTACAGACAAAATTGCTATTAATTTCCTTCTGTCTTTCTTCTTTTGGACAGATATCGGATGAACAGGAACAACGGGAGCCTGTACCACAGATACCGGCATAACGGGAGCCTGCATAACAGAGTATGATTCAATAATGGGCATCTTTTCAGTAGACGGCTCAAAGATTTCCAGTTTTGTTTTGATATCTTTTGAATTTATTTGTCCGCATTTATTGCAGAATTTTGCACCGTCAGGGATATATTGACCACAATGAATACAAAACATACCTGTTCCCCCCGTTTCACACAAAAGTCATAAACAAATTGATTATTGGAATGATCATTATAACTATTAAATTATATACCGAAATATTTGATGTTACAAATTTTTTATATTCAGTATCTCATCATCTCTTGCTATTTAAATATTACATTTACGCAGCTATTGTTGCCGGTCAAGGAAAAAGCCCCCTGCAAATTTCTCTGCAGGGGGCTTTTCTGGTGGGAGGAGATGGATTCGAACCATCGAAGTCACTGACGACAGATTTACAGTCTGTTCCCTTTGGCCGCTCGGGAATCCTCCCATATATATAAATGTCGATAAGGTGCAAGTTGGTGGGCCTTCAGGGACTCGAACCCGGGACCGACCGGTTATGAGCCGGTTGCTCTAACCAACTGAGCTAAAGGCCCATGCTCAACATATAATGTGGACAGCCTGAAGTGTCTCATGCACCACACTTTTGAAGCGCAAGTAGGATTATATACATATCTTGGGAACTCGTCAAGTATCAATTTTCTTTTGTTACAAAACAGGTAATGCAAAAATACTCCGGCAGTTCCTTTATACACAATCTGTATTGAAGAATCTGCCGGAGTATCCTGATATCCGGGGTTATTGATTGTACAATTTCCGTATTACTTACTTTCTAAATAGCCTTGCCTTGTAAGTAATTCAGCCATCAGAACTGCTCCGCCGGCAGCTCCGCGAAGCGTGTTATGGGAAAGGCATGTGAACTTATAGTCAAAGATTGAGTCCTCTCGAAGCCGTCCTATGCTTACGCCCATACCATGCTGAAAACCTGCATCAAGAAGCGGCTGCGGCCGGTTGTCCTGCTCCAGGTACTGAAGAAAAGGCTTCGGTGCACTCGGCAGATCAAGTTTCTGTGCCGCACCCTCGAAGGAAGCCCAGCGATCGAGAATTTCCTCGCGGGAAGGCTTCTTAGTAAATGATACGGATACGGCCGCTGTGTGGCCTTCCTGAACCGCTACACGGTAACACTGTGCCGAGATGACCGGTACCTTTGCCGTGATTATGCTGTCCGGACCGAGTGTTCCCCAAATCTTCAGCGGTTCTTTCTCGCTCTTCTCCTCTTCTCCCCCGATGTAAGGAATCACATTCCCTGACATTTCGGGCCAGTCGGCAAATGTCTTTCCTGCTCCGGAAATAGCCTGATATGTACAGACACTGATCTTCTCAATACCGAATTCAAGCAGCGGGGAAAGAGCCGGCACATAACTCTGAATCGAGCAGTTCGGTTTGGCTGTAATAAATCCTCTTTTCGTGCCGAGGCGCTTCCTCTGCGCATAAATGATTGCAGAATGGTCACTGTTCAGTTCCGGAATAATCACGGGGACATCCGGTGTCCACCTGTGGGCAGAATTGTTGGAGACAACAGGTGTTTCAAGCCTGGCAATACGCTCTTCCAGGGCCTTGATCTCTTCTTTTTTCATGTCGACGGCACAGAACACGAAGTCAACAGCTTCGCAAAGCTTCTCGATTTCATCCGTTCCGTATACAATCATGTCTTTCACGTAAGAAGGCATGGGAACATCAATTTTCCAGCGGCCGTCTACTGCATCTTCATATCTTTTTCCGGCAGATCGGGGAGAAGCCGCAACTGCAGTGCACTTAAACCACGGATGATCCTCCAGAAGTGCTATGAACCTCTGACCTACATACCCGGTTCCACCAATGACTCCAACTTTCAACTTCTTTTCCATGACCTGTTCTCTCCTCTCTTACGGCAAAAGATCAGCTTCGATGCTGATAAAAACTGACAATTCGTGGCTGAAAGTTTACCGTTGTCCTCCACACGAGGACATTTGTGTTTGCTGGGAGTATAATATCATATCAGGAAAAGTCGTGCAACCCACTTTTATGCAGTTTTTTTCAGAATAACTGAATTATTTCAACTTACTCCATCAGGAATTTTATGACATACAATATGTTAAAATATATGTATTGCGACGTAAGGGAGACAATTGTTTTATGGGAATTCGTACCGGCGATGACGCGTCAAAAAGGATTGATACTTTCCCGATACTGGACCAATATTCTAATTATATGCAGGCCGTAAAAGAAAGGTCTCCTCTTACAATGAAGGAGTACCGGTATGACCTTGTGCTTTTTTTCCGGTTTATTAAGCGTGACCGGGGATTGGCAGAAACCGGTATACCTCTTCAGAAAATTCCGATCAATGATATTGACGAGGCATTTCTGGCATCGGTCAGGACCGATGACCTTTTCGTCTTTCTGATATATCTTTCCAGGGAGCGTCATGCGGCCCCGCCTACCCGTGCCAGAAAAGCAGCAACATTGAAATCCTTTTTCAAATACCTATTCCAGAAACGCAAGCTCATCCCGGAAGATCCGTCCTATGAACTTGATGCACCTAAGCTTGCCAGGCGCCTTCCCCATTATCTGACCCTTGACGAAAGCCTGGGCCTTCTTTCGACGGCTTCTGAATCAATACATTCGGGAAAAGAGCGGGATTACTGTATCCTGACCTTTTTTCTGAACTGCGGGATGCGGCTTTCCGAACTCAGCGGCATCAATCTTGTCAATATACATGGAAATACCCTTACCGTTGTCGGCAAAGGTAATAAAGAGCGTACTATATACCTTAATTCGGCTTGCCTGGCCGCCCTGGAGGATTGGCTTGCCGTCCGCCCCCACGAAGGCTTAAAGGACCCGCAGGCCCTGTTTGTAAGCCGTCTTGGAAGAAGGCTCAGTAACCAGATGATACAATTTTCAACCAAAAGAGTCCTGCATGATTCAGGAATCGACACCCATGTTTATTCCGTTCACAAACTTCGGCATACTGCCGCAACCCTCATGTATAAATACGGGCATGTCGATATCCGGAGCCTTCAGACCATACTGGGCCACACCAGCGTCGCCACCACGCAGATATATACCCATGTGGATGACGAATCTCTCCGTGATGCCGTCGAAAGTAACCCTTTGTCAGGAATAACGCCGGAAAGCAGCGCATCAGATGCTTCCCGGCGTAATGCAGACAAGTAATTCATACAGGTGATTCATAAAAGTAATTCATACAGTTGATTCAAATATATGATTCAGGTATGTCGTTAAACAGGGTATGTCCGCCCCAG
>Ga0209123_1001897_pt1 | contig 19104 bp, 18 predicted proteins | sample BarGraIncu00431A_FD_184500 | JGI IMG/M metagenome (GOLD analysis project Ga0209123, IMG submission 184500) | Arctic peat soil microbial communities from Barrow, Alaska, USA - Barrow Graham LP Incubations 004-31A (SPAdes) (version 2) | ecosystem: Environmental > Terrestrial > Soil > Wetlands >... | reverse complement strand
TTGAAGTGACGTCTAGTTCTCGCAGGGCGAAGGCCAAATCAACTCGATCACTCCAGCATTCACCCATGCCGATAATTCCACCAGTACAAAGTTCCAAACCTGCCGCTTTTGCCGCTTGAATGGTTGATAATCGTTCTTCATAAGAGTGAGTTGTGCACACGGTTGGGTAGAAGTTTTTGCTTGTTTCTAGGTTATGGGCATACCGTTTGATTCCGCTAGCGGCTAATAGATGGGCCTGGGCAAGGGTTAAAGTGCCAAGGTTAGCACAAACTTTTAGATCCGTTTCCAGCATAATGTTTTCGATGGCTTTAATAATTTTTTGAAAATCGGGATCGTTATTCATTCCTTTACCGCTAGTGACGATGCTGATCCGTTGAGCACCTTCTTGCTTAGCTTTATGAGTAGCTATGGTAATTTCTTCGGTGCTACGTAAGTCGTAGACTGGGGCATCTGTAGAGTGGTAGACTGATTGGGAACAAAACTTGCAGTCTTCTGAACACATACCTGAGCGAGCACTTACAAGCCCACACATATCAACCTTATTACCGGTAAACTGCTGCCGAATTTTATTAGCAACTGCTGCAAGAAAGGGGATATCATCAGTTGTTACTTGGGTTAGTCGAAGAGAGTCTTCGTAGTTAATTTGATTGCCTTGTAATATGTATTCTCCAAGGGCAATAATGCCGCGATAATCCATGCCTAGCCTCCTTATATTCATCATACAAAGACCGTTGATTTGTTAATGATAACATCGTTAACAAAGAATATTAATATGGTTAACAAATATCATTTTACTACTTTTTTTAAAAGATGTAAATTAATAGTTACTAATTAAACTTTCGCTAACTTCATCTGTCCATGTTTAACAAGTATCGCTCTGCAGTCTTATCCCGCTGGAGCTTAACTACTACTTTGCTGACTCCCTTGTGATGGAGACGCAAGAGGCAAAAGAGTATTTAATAAAGAATGGATTTCTCGATCAAGAATTTCAAATATTTCTAGAGTATGGTCGTAAATGGGGAATCATGTAGTATTCAAAACTGCCAGTAATAACTAAAGAATTCTACAATTTAATAATTGACAATGACATTAAATGGTGATATATTTATATAAATTGTATAGTAAAAGCTGATCAGAGAACTGAAGGCTGAAGACTTTTTTGCCAATAGGCGAAAAAATCTTTGGCTTTTTTGTGTTTTTTAAGAAGTCAATTGTGATATGTTCTCAGTTTTAATGGCAGTTATTACATAAATCAATTTCCAAAGATTTAGACGATAAATGGTAAATGTTGGCATATGATTATATTGAATTGAGAGGTATTGTATGAGAACAGTACAACAAATTGCACACGAAAACCAGGATTATACACTGGACTTGCGCAGATATTTTCGCAAACATCCTGAAATTGGCGGCCATGAATATGAAACTCAGCAGAAAATAATAAGTGAGTTGCAGGCTATTGGACTAAATCCTCAGATTGCAGGTGGGACTGGTGTAGTCGTGGATATCAGAGGAAGTCTTCCCGGGAAGACGGTAGGGATACGGGCAGATATTGATGCATTGCCAATTGGTGATGAGATCGACAAACCTTATCAATCAGTCAATCCAGGTTTATGTCACGCGTGTGGTCATGATGGACATACGGCGATGTTACTCGGAGTGGCCAAAACATTAGTTGACTTAAAGGGAACATTTCCTGGTACTATGCGACTTCTGTTTCAGCCCAATGAAGAACAATTTCCGGGAGGAGCCATAGGGTTAATAGCCGATGGTGCCCTGGAAGGAGTTGCTGCTATCATTGGTACTCATTTGTGGCAACCATTACCTGTTGGTAGTGTGGGTATTTCCTACGGACGACTCATGGCTTCGCCGAATGTATTTTCTATTACAGTACGTGGTCAGGGTGGGCATGGTTCCATGCCACATCAGACCATAGATGCGTTAGCGGCAGGATTGCAAATTGCCAATGCACTACGCACTATTGTCGCTAATAACATTAATGCATTAGAACCTGCAGTGCTGTCAGTGGGAGTCTTCGAATCAGGGAGTGCATTTAACATTATTCCAGATAAAGCCATTATAAAAGGAACAGTCAGGGTGTTTTCACCGGAAGTGCGCGACATTATCTTTAAAAAAATTGAAGATACTTGCCAAGGTATTTGTCTTGCAACCGGTGCTAGTTATATCTTAGATTCAACCTATGGTTTTCCGCCAGTTGTTAATAATGCTGAGGTGGCGAAAGTTGTTGCTCAAATTGGAGAAGTGGTGCTAGGAATTGATGGTGTCATAGAAGTCGCACCTGTAATGGTAGGAGAAGACTTTTCGCTGTATTTAGAAAAAGTTCCTGGTGCATTTATCCTGTTAGGTACTGGTAATGGTGAGGAAGCTACTTCATATCCACATCACCATCCCAAATTTGATATTGATGAAGGCGCTTTAGAACATGGGGTAGCAATAATGACTTTGGCAGCTTTGCAATTAGCAAAAGGCTGACTGATAGTTAAAAAATGAGTATGGAGGGAATAATATGAAAAAATTTAGTTTATTAGTGATGAGTGTATTGGTATTAGCAATTTTGGTGAGTGGTTGTGGCAGTAGTGCCAGTGCCCCTAAAGTGGCAACCCCAGAAAAACCGATCAAAGTAGGGGTAACAGCTGGACCTCATGCGGAAATTATGGAAGTTGTGAAAAAAGTGGCTGAAAAAGAAGGTTTAAAAATTGAAATTGTGGAATTTAATGATTATATACAACCTAATGTTGCTTTAAATCAAGGCGATATTGATGTTAACAGTTATCAGCATAAACCATGGCTCGATAACCAAATCAAAGATCGCAAGTATGAAATTGTTACTCTTGCTAAAACAGTAATTTTCCCAATGGGTATTTATTCTAATAAGGTCAAAAAACTTGCCGATATAAAAGATGGTGCCATTTTGGCCATTCCTAATGATCCAACTAATGGTAGTAGGGCATTGGCTATTTTAGCGAAAAATGGACTAATTAAACTAAAACCTGATTCTGGCATAAATGCTACAGCCGCTGATATTATTGAAAATCCCAAACACCTTAAAATCAGTGAACTCGATGCTGCACAGATTCCCCGTTCGATTGATGATGTAGATATTGCGGCGATTAATACAAATTACGCCATCGTTGCTGGACTTGTGCCGACTAGAGATGCAATTGCCATTGAAGATTCCAATTCACCCTATGCTAATCTTCTTGTAGTGCGTATTAAGGACAAAGAAAATCCTATCTTTCAGAAATTAATAAAAGCCTATCAATCAGAAGAAGTGAAGCAATTTGTTATCGAACATTTTAAAGGATCCGCAGTACCAGCTTGGTAATATGGATGTTGTACAACCGATAGAGTAAAACTATTTTAGGAGGGATTTGCAATGAAAATTGAAACAAAGGCTATTCATCTCGGTCATGAAGTAGACTCACTCACTGGCGCAATATCGCCTCCTTTGTACTTATCAACAACTTTTGAAAGAGACCCAGATGGGAGTTATCCGCGAGGACATATTTATACTCGTTTAAGTAATCCCAACCGGGATGCCTTAGAAGGGTGTCTAGCTGGACTAGAAGGTGGAGAGGGTGCTATTGCCTTTGCATCGGGGTTAGCGGCCATCATGAATGTCTTTCAGGCATTATCTCCTGGCGACCACGTCATTGCTTCTCAGGATTTATATCATGGCACCACACATATATTACAGGATATCTTCGAGCCCTGGGGGCTAAAAGTTAGTTTTATAGATGTAACTGACTTTGCCCAAGTGGAAGGGGCTATTCGACCCAATACCAAACTTATCTTCTTGGAAACGCCTTCTAACCCATTGTTAAAGATAACGGATATTAGTGCAGTTGCTGCAATTGCCCATGGTGTAGGCGCTCTGTGCGTCTGCGATAATACTTGGGCAACGCCAATTCTGCAAAGACCCTTAGAATTGGGAGCTGATATTGTCGTCCATTCCACCACTAAATATTTTGGCGGACATAGTGATGTATTAGGTGGTGTAGTGATCAGTAAAGTCAAGGATGCTTTCTTTGATCGCATTCGTATGCTGCAACAGATTGGTGGAGCAGTTCCAGCACCGTTTGATTGCTGGCTGGTGCTACGCGGCATTCAAACCTTAAGCTGCCGCATGAAAAATCATTCGGAAAATGCCTTTGCTATCGCCAAATTTTTAAAAGACCATCCTAATGTGGAGCAGGTATATTATCCGGGGCTTGCTGACCATCCAGGACATGATATTGTGCTGAGGCAGATGAGCCAATTTGGTGGCATGTTATCATTCCAGGTTACAGGTGATAAACAAGAAGCCTTAGCATTTACTGGACGTTTAAAGATTATTCGGAGGGCAACTAGTTTGGGTGGTGTGGAAAGCCTCATCGAACATCGGGCATCGATCGAAGGACCCCACAGTAAAACTCCTGATAATTTATTGCGCTTTTCCGTAGGCCTCGAGAATATCGATGACTTGCTGAGTGATTTGGATGATGCATTAAGAAATAAATAATATTCGAGTAAACAACAAGGCACTGCTAATCTTAATGAGTAGCAGTGCCTTGTTGAAGTCGTCTTATGTATATAACGCTCCACCGTGTAACTTGACCTCTGCTTTGTATAACAGTGCTGTTACTGTTATACAAAGCAGGTACTAGTCTTTTTCTTACTAACTATTTATGCCCCATATGTTGCATGTTGGGCATATTTTCGTGTGCGCTTGGCATCCAGCCGGTTATTGTAGGGTCAACCATGCCAAAGACCATTGCCACATGAGCGACAATTAAAAAGATGATGATTAATATAAAGTGGAGTTTCATTTTTTCATCATCGGACTTTCCTTTACCAATGACGCCAAGTTCCAATAGAGCGATGCCAAAGAGTGGAATGACGCCACTCAGATAAGAACCAACGGCAAGTATATCAGCGATCCCCCGCCATTGAATGACTGGCACAACTGTTATCATTAAATTGAGGAAGATGCCAAGGAAATAGAAACCTGCAATAATTCCTAACCATTTATTCCATTTTTTCCAGTTTCCTCCATTGGAGCCTCGTAAATATACAGTGAAAAACTCGGTTGCCACAAGTGCTTCTGCCATAAAGACAGGTATAACCATGTATATAATTAAATTCCAGGGCTGATTATTCATTAACAATTCCATATAATGCGTCATATTCAAAACAAAACACCATCCTTCGAATGATTTATTATCCTCAGTATATAATAAAATTGTGAAGAACTTATGAAGAAATGATGAATTTCTGCTATGATTTTTAACAAAAAATCCATGAGTTTTGATATTGCATTAAATAAATTTATATGGGATAATGAACTTTCTTACCATTAAATATGAAAAGGGTGACAATATGTTACATCAGTTTTCGAGATCAGAATTACTAATCGGGGTAGATGGATTAGAAAAGTTAAAACAAAGTAAAATCGCTATTTTTGGCATTGGCGGTGTGGGTTCCTATGCCGTGGAGGGTTTGGTTAGAGCTGGTATAGGTAAGTTTGTACTTATTGATGATGATTGTATTTGCCTTACGAATATTAACCGTCAGATCATTGCGACCCACAAAACCGTGGGTAAACCCAAGGTTGATGTAATGAAAGAACGAATCTTGGAGATTAATCCGCAAGCAGAAGTGACGACTTTTCAAAAGTTCTACATGCCAGATACTGCCGAGGGGTTAATTTTTGACGACTATGACTATATTATAGATGCTATTGATACTGTAACTGGAAAAATTGATCTGGTACTAAAAGGTAAAGAACGAAATATTCCAGTCATTAGTTGTATGGGGGCGGGTAATAAATTAGATGCTACCAAATTTGAAGTAGCCGATATCTTTAAGACTTCTGTATGTCCCCTGGCTAAAGTAATGCGCAAGGAACTTAAAAAACGCGGAATTACATCACTAAAAGTGGTTTATTCGAAAGAAATTCCTATATCCCCCATAGAAACAGAGGGAGCAAGTTGTGCAACGAGCTGCATCTGTCCAGCAGGCACCACTCGGAAATGCACCATTCGTCGTCAGATCCCAGGCAGTATATCTTTCGTACCATCAGTAGCGGGGTTAATTATTGCCGGTGAAGTCATCAAAGACATTATTTCAGGATAAGAACATACAATGCCTTTTGCCCAGCCCAAGTAAGGGCAACGAAGGCGTGGCGTAGTCTAAGTTTTGTTAACTACTCTATCAGAATTTATAAGTTTTGCTCCTGTCATTGCGAGTGTAGGGTCGCAATCCCTTACTTGCTAGAGATTGCGACCCTACATTCGCAATGACAACAACAGACGCGTAAACCTTATTATTTTGTAAGCATAATGGGTTCTATAGAATGAGATAATATTGACAATCATTAAATAGTATAATACAATTAATGCATACCCTAGGGGGGTATAGTAGTTAAGAGGTGATTGTATGTTAACCGATAAGGAAAAAAGTGAGCTTAAACTACGAATTAAAAAAATTATTGGTCAAACCAATGGCATTGATAAAATGTTAGATGAGGGACGGTATTGTGTCGATATTGTTCAGCAAATTTTAGCAGCAAAGGCGGCTCTCAATAAAGTGGCACTGATAATTTTGGAGAGTCACGCTAAGAGCTGTGTAGTCAACGCCATTAAAGACAATCGTGCCGATGAGAGCATTGATGAACTACTGAATGTGCTAAAACAATTTACAAAATAAATGTAAAAGGATATGATCAGAATGGAGACCAATCATATAGGCAATACTCTACGTTCTACGAACCTGAAAATTGGCGGTATGTCTTGTGCTGTTTGTGCAAATCGAATTGAAAAAGGCTTGGGAAAATTAGTTGGCGTCGATAAAGCCGTCGTTAATTTTGCCATCGAAAAAGCTGCCGTTACTTATGATGCCAAACAGGTTGGTTTACAAGATATTATTGCCAAAGTAGAAAGCCTGGGGTTTGAGGTTATTACAGATAAGGCTGAGTTTAAAATTACGGGTATGAGCTGTTCCGCTTGCTCTTTACGGATTGAAAAGGGTCTAATGAAGTTACCAGGGATATACAACGCCACAATTAATTTGGTAGCTGAGAAGGCTACCGTGGAATATAGTAGTGGTGAGATTACCACAGAACAGATAAAAACAGCGGTGGAGAAGTTAGGTTATTCTGCTCATAACGTACAGGATGTTGGGGAGGTTGATCGTGAGCAAGCAGTGAGAGAAACTGAAGTGGGTAAACAACGATTTCGCCTCCTGTTATCTGTTGTGCTTTCTGTTCCTCTATTAGGGGCTATGGTCATGCACTTCTTTGGTATTATGGGAACTATTGGTCATAGCTTAAATAATCCTTATCTGCAATTGGTTCTGGCCACACCGGTGCAATTTATCGCTGGCTGGCAGTTCTATCGTGGTGCCTATAACGCACTACGCAATGGAAGCTCTAATATGGATGTATTAGTGGCTCTTGGCACTTCCGCAGCTTATTTTTATAGCGTGGTCAATATCATCCTTGGCGTGCCAGAGTTGTATTTTGAAACCTCGGCCATTTTGATTACACTTATCATTTTAGGGAAACTTCTTGAAGCAAGAGCCAAAGGACAGACCTCAGAAGCCCTAAAATCCCTTATGGGTTTGCAAGCTAAAACGGCTCGTGTTCTCCGCGATGGAGCAGAAGTGGATATTGAGATTGAACAGGTATTGGTGGGAGAAATCATTATTGTGGGGCCAGGTGAAAAAATTCCAGTTGATGGGGTCATTATCCAAGGTACATCCACAGTAGATGAGTCAATGCTTACGGGTGAGAGTATTCCTGTGGATAAAAAGATAGGTGATGAGATTGTTGGCGCAACCATCAATAAATTTGGGTCAGTTACCTTCAAAGCCACTAAAGTCGGCAAAGATACGGCTCTTTCCCAAATCCTGCGTATTGTTGAGGAGGCACAAGGGTCTAAAGCGCCCATCCAGCGTTTTGCTGATATTGTCTCTGGGTATTTTGTGCCGACCATTATTCTACTGGCCGTAGTGACCTTTTTCGGGTGGTATCTTATTATTGATGCAGGGAATTTGGCGAGGGCTCTTGTTAATTTTACGGCCGTATTGGTCATTGCCTGCCCTTGCGCATTAGGATTGGCCACGCCGACTTCTATTATGGTAGGAACGGGTAAAGGGGCGGAAAATGGTATTCTCATTAAAGGGGCTGAACACTTAGAAAACGCCCATCGGTTGACCGCTATTGTTTTGGATAAAACAGGTACCATTACCAAAGGTAAACCCGATGTAACGGATATCATTCCCTTATCAAGCTTGACGACCAGTGAACTGCTGACAATGGCTGTTAGCGCTGAAAAGAAATCTGAGCATCCACTCGCTAAGGCCATCGTCAAGTTTGGTCAGGAGCAGGGGGTAATTGTTACCGATCCAGAGGCTTTTACTGCTATACCAGGGTATGGAGTCGAAGTTTTACTTGATGGTGCAAAAGTAGTGGTTGGCACTCGCAAATTAATGAGTGACAACAATATTATAATTGATACAATCCTTCCCCAAGTGGAGGCATTAGAGCAGCAGGGTAAAACTGTTATGCTCATCGGCAGTGGTAATCAAATGATGGGATTATTGGCTGTAGCAGATACCATCAAAGAACATTCGGCAGAGGCTGTGGCCCAACTTCAAAAATTAGGCATTGAAGTGTGGATGATTACTGGTGATAATGAACGGGCTGCTTTGGCCATTGCTGGACAAATTGGTATTACTAAGGTTATGGCTGCCGTATTACCCAAAGATAAAGCCGAAAAAGTGGCATCACTAAAGCGCGAAGGGAAAATCGTGGGCATGGTAGGTGATGGTATTAATGATGCGCCAGCATTAACCATTGCTGATGTGGGATTTGCTATTGGTACAGGGACGGATGTTGCCATTGAAGCAGCTGATATTACCCTCATGGGCGGAGATTTGCGAGGTATTGTCGCAGCCATTAAACTCAGTAAAGCCACCATGACCAATATTAAGCAAAATTTATTTTGGGCACTTATTTATAATTGCCTAGGTGTGCCAATCGCGGCGGCAGGTTTTCTATCACCAGTGATAGCGGGCACTGCAATGGCATTTAGCTCTGTGTCGGTGGTCATGAATGCCCTTAGGCTAAAAGGGTTTAGGATTACTAAATAAAGGAGATGGTATGTGCTTATGAATATTGATGTTGCATTATTACCTAAAGGCGTTAATGAGGTTGATCTTTCTGACACAGTTTGTATTGTATTAGATATATTCCGTGCCACAACATCCATTGTTACCTGCCTTGCCAATGGGTGTTCTGCCATGATTCCAGTGTTATCAACGGAGGATGCTTCTAGAGTGGCTAGTCAAGTAAGTCCTGTTTTGTTTGCAGGCGAAAGACAGTCAATAAAGATTGACGGTTATGATTTCGGCAATTCACCGTGGGAATTTTCAGAGGATAAGGTAAAGGGGCAGCAGATTGTGATGACCACTACCAATGGCACCATTGCCATCAAAGCGACAGAAGGGGCTTATCGTACATTGATTGGTTCATTTTTAAATGCCACAGCTGTTTGCCGACAAGGGAAAGGTTATGGAAAAGATATTTTAATTGTATGTGCTGGAACGGATGGCTTATTTTCATTGGAAGATGCTCTATGTGCAGGATTGTTGGTTCAGTTATTAGCTCAAGAAGGAGATTCCTTGCTGACCGATTCCGCCCGTGGTGCCTTACTGATGTATAATGAAGCCAAAGATAAACTAATTGAGACGGGCGCTAGCAGCCGAAATGGCCAACGATTATATGATCTGAATAAAATGGATGATGTAGAATATTGTTTTCAAACAGATCTCTTAGATAACGTGCCCGAATATGTAGAAGGAAAAATTATATTAAATAAATTGGGAAAATAGCGTGCCTATTTTGCGGGCAAGATATTTCCAATAAACATTGACACATATATAACACCATGTTATCATCAATATTAAAAATAATAGCATAACACTCTTATCGAGAGCGGTCGAGGGAATGGCCCAATGACACCCAGCAACCAGTGCAATTGCACAGAGGTGCTAATTCCAGCAGGCGTAATCCTGTAAGATGAGAGAAAGGCGATTGTAGATGAATCCCCTTTCTTCGGAAAGGGGATTGTTTTCTGGTTCTGCATCATTTTTGCTGTTAAACAAAGGATGGGCGAAGGGTGTTCGTGTTTTATAAAAATAATTAATATAGAGGTGTTTGACATGTTATCCAAAGAGAAGAACACTGGATCAAAATCAAAGAAATGTTCCATCGCCCCTGGAATCATGGACCAGATAGTTTCTATATTGAACAGTACCTTTCATGGGAATGTTGCTTTAATCTATCAGGACTGCCGTTTAGTTCAAATTGAAAGAAACGAGAAGATTCGTCCATCTGACTCAAATGATGGGAAAAATAACCTGCCTCAAGGATTAAAAGAAAATTGTGATTTGCCAGCCGTTCGGATGCGAATTCAGCAAGCTTTTGAAAGAATGGAATATGGGCAAGTTGTTATTGTAATTAAAGAAGGCCGAATTATTCAAATCGATCGTACAGAGAAACAACGTTTTCCAACGCTGGTTGGTTTGTATGGCGATGGTATATAAGGAAAAACCATTCACGTTTATGGATAAAAATGGAGGATGTTATAATGGCTTTACCAGTAAATTTACGATTTGAATCCTTAGCAGTACATGGGGGACAGGAACCAGATCCAACCACGGGGTCACGAGCAGTACCTATCTATCAAACGACAGCTTACAATTTCAAAGATAGTGAACACGCAGCTAATTTATTTGAGCTCAAAGAATCTGGCTATATCTATAGCCGTATTATGAATCCAACAACAGATGTATTAGAAAAAAGGATAGCCCTTTTGGAAGGTGGTATTGGGGCTCTGGCTTTTGCCTCAGGACACGCGGCGATTAGTGCTGCTATCTTTAATATTGCCCAAGTGGGGGATGAAATCGTTAGTTCATCAAGTTTGTATGGCGGGACGTACAACATGTTTGCTTATAATCTCCCGCGCCTCGGAATCAAGGTGAATTTTGTAGATTCTAGTGATCCAGCTAATTTTGAAAAAGCCATTACACCCAAGACGAAGGCTTTGTATGCAGAAACCATTGGTAATCCGAAGATTGATGTGCTTGATATTGAAAAGGTAGCCGCCATTGCTCATAAACATGGCATTCCTCTCATTGTTGACAGTACCTTTGCCACTCCTTATCTCTGTAGACCCATTGACTTCGGTGCTGATATTGTCATCCATTCAGCGACAAAATTCATTGGTGGACACGGGACCTCAATGGGTGGGCTGGTGATTGATAGCGGAAAATTCGACTGGAACAATGGCAAATTCCCCCTGCTTAGTGAAGCAGATCCTAGTTATCATGGACTCAAATATGCGGAGGCCCTTGGGCCAATGGCCTATATTATCCGCCTGCGGGTGCAAATTTTACGAGATTTAGGCGCTTGCTTAAGCCCTTTTAATAGTTTTGCATTCCTACAGGGGTTAGAAACCTTACATCTTCGCATGCAACGTCATACTGAAAATGCCTTGGAAGTTGCTAAGTATCTTGAAAAGCATGAACAAGTCAGTTGGGTTAGTTATCCAAGTCTGCCTAGCCACCCTGATTATCAAAAGGCACAACAGTATTTACCGAAAGGTGCTGGTTCTATTTTTACGTTTGGCATTAAAGGTGGACTGGAAGCCGGCAAGAAATTAATCAATTCTCTAAAACTCTTTTCCCTTCTTGCCAATGTGGGCGATGCTAAATCCTTAGTTATTCACCCCGCAAGCACAACCCACTCCCAACTCACACCAGAGCAACGGATCAGTGCAGGAGCGCCAGATGATATGGTTAGGTTGTCAATTGGGATTGAGGATGTTCAGGATATTATTGAAGATCTAGCGCAAGCATTAGCGGCTAGCAAGTGAAGCAGCGAACCAAATCTTTGCTAAAAGATTTGTGTAAGTCGCTTCGCTAGCATCGCAATGCTAGCATCATTTTAACGTTAACCAAATCTTTGCTAAAAGATTTGTGTGAGTCGCTTCGCTAGCATCGCAATGCTAGTATCATTTTAACGTTAACCAAATCTTTGCTAAAAGATTTGTGTAAGTCGCGACCCTAACATCATTTTACGAGGAGATTAATAATGGAAAAAACTAATGTGAAAACCAAACAACTCAATGATTTGCTCAGTGGCTTAGGAAGCATCGTTGTGGCTTTCTCTGGTGGCGTAGATAGTAGCTTTTTGGCTGCGGCAGCAGTACGTGCTGTAGGAGATAAGGCCATCGCGGTCACTGCTTTTTCAGAGACACTGGCTGAGAGTGAGAAAAATGAAGCCGTCTTAATTGCGAAAGAAATTGGCATTCAGCATATCCTGTTAAATATTAGTGAACTGAATAGTCCTGAGTTTGTGGAGAATACGGCCAGTCGTTGTTACCACTGCAAAAAAGAACGGTTTTCGGTCTTAGCTGATTGGGCGAAACAAAATCATTATGACTGGGTCCTTGAGGGCTCAAATGCAGATGATTTATCTGATTATCGTCCTGGACTCCAGGCTGTGGAAGAACTTGAGTTTGTCAGGAGTCCCTTGCTTGAAGTCGGTATGACTAAGAGTGAAATCAGAGAGATATCAAAGCAATGGAATTTGCCGACATGGGATAAATTAAGCGCAGCTTGTTTATCTTCCCGGGTCGCCTATGGAATTTCTGTTACTGCCGACAGGCTCAAGCAAATCGAGCGTGCCGAAGAACTAGTCAAAGAGTTTTGCTCAGGTCAAGTGCGGGTTAGGCATCATGGCAACATTGCACGCATTGAAGTAACACCAGAAAATATTAGTCTCATTACATCCCCAAAAGTCGCTAGTATACTTGAAAAAGGTTTGAAGGAAATTGGCTTTACGTATGTCACCGTTGATTTGGCTGGCTACCGCATGGGTAGTATGAATGCGGAGATATAATTAAGAAAGACTTGGTGCAAGTAAAATTGCATCCAAGTCTTTCTTTTCTCTATCAGCAAGTATAAGATTTTTTTACAGATTAAAAAGGATTAAATGAAAACACTCGACCATTAAGACTAGAATATAACACTTTCTGTTTTCTTTTTTTGGTTATTGGCGTATGTTGTGAATAGTTCGTTAGTAATTCATGGGTGATTTCTGAGTATGGACTACCATCAAGTTTCTTGATATTGTCTTTTTTCATCCATTCTGCAATGTCAGATGTTGTGAACTGAGTAGGTAATCTTTCAATATCAACGGCGAGCTTAATATCATCAATAAGGGAAGGGTCACACATTTTTATAGGTTCAGCCATTTTATCTTCAGTCATGTTCATTTCTCCCTTTGTCGTTTGTTTTAATACTTAATGCGAATGTCACCATCATTAAATATTTCAATATCCGTATAACTATCCATGATCTTTTGCGCGGTGTTTTTGTCTACTGTAGTTAGATCAGCAGAACCATAAATGATATCATTATAGTGGGTAAAGATTCCTGGGTTGTTAATAGCCATATAAGAATGAACACCATCTATATAACCAGTAGGTGCCAGTTTGATACCCTGTTTCCGTAACCAGAGTACAGTTTCATCATGACTACGCATGCTTCTGGTCAAATGGGTGATGATATGCCGATCGGTACCTACATGTCCAATCCTAAAGTGATCCAGACATTCTTGGCAAATGCCTCTGCCACTCACCAAGGGTATTGCCACGGGTTTGTCTTCATAACAATAAAAACAGGTACCATTATTGCTACGACGCCACTTGTAAATGTCTTCATATGTTTTTTTCTTGCGAAACAGCATTAATTATTTCTCCCTATAACTTTTTTGCGATTATTATATTAGTATACCTATTTTGCAGCAACTTGTATACTTTACCAAAAATTATTAACTAAAAAATGAAAAAAATAGTTGAGTAAAGTTCTAGTTTTCAGTATTATAGAGATTAGAAAAAGTAAAATCACTGTGAGGGAGGTAACTGTTTGTTAATTCCATGGGAGCTATTAAGCGTGGATAGTAGTGCAGAGTCCCGTCAGCGGGTAGAAGAATTATTGGAAGTGGCAGCTGCTGATCCACTGATCTTTGATGAAGTTATGCGCGGTGTATTACACCCAGAGCCTTCAATTCAGATGTTGGCCGCTGAGATGTTAGAACAAATCACCCAGGTGAGACCACTGTTCTTGACGCCTTATAAAAGATTACTATTGAAAGAAATAGCGGCAATAAAACAGGTGGAAGTGCGCCAGCAGGTTTCCCTGCTGTATGGACGGGTATTTTGGGATGAATGGGATTTGAAGCAAGTTGTCGCGTTACTCGGGGAATGGATTGAAACTCAGGGTGATGAACAAATTATCAAGAACTCACTACACTCTTTACATTCACTGGCAAAACAGAAGGAATGGATTAGTTCTACATTCTTGCAACATTTGAAAAACGCCAGGGAAGCAACTGGGCTACCATTTTATGATCCGACTATTTTACCATGAGGATTCAGGAGGAAAATTTTCCAAGAGTTTATAGGTACTTTACGATTGGCATTAAATACTTGTTGTGAGAGATGTATTTCTCGATGTTAAATATAGATAAAAGGTAAAGGAGCTATTGGATTTGAAAACCAAATCAATAATAAACCTAGTTATTTGCTTAACACTCTTTAATGTTTCTATTGGGTCTTGTGCCTCATTAAAAGAACAATTATTTAAGTTGCGCAATCCGCAAGCTGCTGCACAAAAAGCCGATGTACAACAAACTGTTGTAAAACCCGATGACGGGATTAAATTAACAAGCTCGACGGAATTTCTTGCAGATTTAACTATTTTGGGTGGCCCCATAGCCACACGTAAACAATGTGTTGAATATATAAACATGAAAAATATGCTACCGCTAATAACAACCAGCATCGATGAACTTGTGAACACTTTTTACGAAGAGGGTATCAAAGAAGGTGTTCGTCCTGACGTTGCTTTTGCCCAATCTTTACATGAAACAGGGAATTTTCGATATGGTGGTGATGTATTACCATTCCAAAATAATTATGCAGGTATCGGGGCAACGGGCAATAAAGCAAAAGGGGCATATTTTAGTAACCATATCGTTGGAGTGAGGAGCCAGGTGCAACATCTGCTTGCATATGCTACGACAAGACTTCCGATTGAGCCCATTGTTGACCCACGCTATGAGCTACTTGCAAAAATACCTGAGAAATATGGAAAAATTAGTACATGGCAAGGATTAGGCGGTAGTTGGGCTGTACCTGGAGTTGGTTACGGAGAAACAATCTTAAGAATTCATCGGGAAATTTTGGATATGCCTCTATAAGGAAAAGGGCTGTACCTGGGAAACATATCGACAGATGATCTTAAAAATACATGAAAAGATTATAACCGGGTAATAATCCGTGCAAAGAACCTCCATTCGTTATGCAGTGGAGGTTTCTTCATGACAATACTTTCGCCATGAAATAAGCCACTCCCGCCGCGAGTCCGCCGATAAAGGTTGTTTGTAAAGCACTATACCATGGCTTTGTCCCTAAAAAGTATCCTTTCATATAACCAAAGATAAATAATGCAATGATGGTTACAATAACAGACCACAATAAGGCGATGTGTCCCTTCGACAGGAGTATATAGGGCAATAATGGGATCATTCCGCCTACTGCGTAGGATGCTGCAATGGTGCTTGCGCTTTTAGCTGCCCGCTGAGGATCTGGTTTTTCCAACCCAAGCTCAAATTTCATCATAAAGTCAACCATGATCTCTGGATTTCTTTTAAGGGCTTCTACAACTGGGCGACTTTCCAGAGGGGAAATTTCATATGAGCTAAAAATATCAATAATTTCTTGTTCTTCATCGGCCAGTCGATATTGGGTTTCTTGTCGTTCACGAATTCTTTCGTTGGTGTAATGTTCCTCTTCGCTCCGGGCCGCTAAGTAACCACCTAGACCCATTGCAATGGAGCCAGCAGCTATTTCCGCAATTCCAGCTGTGACAACAAGGGCTGTTCCGTCTACTACGCCTGAGAGGCCAGCAGCCAAAGCAAAGGGAACGGTCAATCCATCGGACATACCGATAACGATGTCTTTTACTGTATCAGAGGATGTGAAATGGTGTTCTTTATGTAGTTTGTTCTCCATAATAACTCCTTGTATCTTTATATTTTGCAAGCAAATCTTACAATAAAAGTAGGGACTAGGGCTTGATACTGGGACGTTTCGTGGGTCAATTATCATGTATTAGTAATTAAATTCTCTTTTGTTAAGGATATTCCTGTAAAAAAGGTATAGAAGGTAATATTCTTTGTTTAAATCTAAAATAATTATACCATTTAATGGAAATTATAGTATAATAGAAGTAATCTTGCAAAGAAAGTATGATTGTATGGAGGTTATAATATGCGTCAACGCATCGGATCATTATTATTTATTATTTTATTTATGTGGGGAAACATTGCCTGCGCAGCCATGTTACCACCACAAGTAGGTGCTGAGGCCGTAGTATTGATGGTGGCGAATACGAAACAGGTATTATTTGAGAAAAACCCTTATGGTATTATGTACCCAGCCAGCACCACCAAGATAATGACCTTAATTACCGCTCTTGAGAAAGGCAATCCGAATAGTATTGTTACTGTAAGTCCTAGTGCTGCGGCCTGCGATGGGTCAAGCCTTGAGCTACATACTGGTGACAAATTATCATTAAACAATGCCATGATGGGTATGATGCTGGTCTCAGGTAATGATGCCGCCGAAGCCATTGCCGAGAATGTGGCTGGTTCCATACCCTTATTCGTGAATATGATGAATGCTAATGCCCAGAAAATAGGGGTGCAAAACACTCATTTTTCCAATCCTCATGGTTTGCCTGATCCTTATAATCATTATACAACCGCATATGATCTTGCCTTAATCACCAATTACGCGATGCAAAATAAGGAATTTGCCAAAATTGTCTCAACCCGTGAGTATGATGTAACTTTCCTCAATGGCAAGAAGACTCATGTTAGTAACACGGATAAACTGCTAAAGACTTATCCTGGCGCTAATGGCGTCAAAACAGGGTATACGGATGCTGCTGGCGACTGCCTAGTAGCTGGTGCCAAACGGGGCGGGGTCCAATTAATTGCAGTAATACTGAATGACGATTACCGCTGGGATGATGCGGCAAAACTCCTGGACTACGGATTTCAGCGGCTTGGTTTATAAGGATATAGAAAGAAGCTGCCTCTAAACGAGGCAGCTTCTTTCTATAATTATTTGGTAACCCCGCCACCAAACATGTCTTTAATCAGAGTCCTGGTCTTATCCATATTTGGCGACCAGTAACTTACGTCGTTGATGGTTGCAAAATCACCAGGGATCATTTCAGTATGAAGGGAATTGGCTTTCATATCCCGCAGTAGATTGGCCAACTTTCCTAAATCATATATGTTCATATCAGTATGAACATACTTACTGATTGTAGTTATTAAAGCTGGCAGCTTCAAAATTGTACCAGGCTGTAGCACTTGGCTAGTCAATGCCTGTAAGAAATGCTGCTGCCGCTCAACGCGACCGATATCGCCCAGTTCATCGTGCCGGTAGCGCACATATTCCCCGGCCCTCTCACCATCTAGATGCTGGTTGCCTTTCGCCAGGTGAATACTTAGGTTACTATAGGGATCATCATAATTCATATCATGCTCAACAGTTAAGTTGACGCCACCTAAGATGTCCACTATCTTAATGAAGGATTGCCAATCAATGACGATATAGTAATGAATTGGAATGTGGAAAAAATCAGTTACCGTACGAACCGCTAAATTCGAGCCACCATAGAAATAAGCATTGTTAATTTTGTTGTAGGTGTCATAGCCTGGGATTATCACCCTAGAATCACGAGGAATTGATAATAAATTGATTGTCTTATGCTCAGCATCAATACTGGCAACCATCATGGTATCCGACCGACGGGGACTATTGGGATTATCTGGATCACCGTCATCTAAGCCAATTAACAAAATATTGATTGGTTGCATGAACTTGTCGGCAGGTGGATTTTCTTTGTTTATGGATGCATTTTGCGACACGGCCATTTCATTTGAAACCGGAGTTTGAATTTTACTTACAAAAGCATAAACAGCCGCTCCGGCTAAGGTCAACAAAAAAACAATTGAGACAAGCACATACATTAGAATTTTCTTCCAAAGGACCGTTTGTTTCATAAGAAATCCCTCCTTCCGGATATGCATATATATAAAGCTATTTAATGAGTCATTTCTATAACAAGCCATACACAGTAATTTACTTATTTTGAAAACTGCCAGTAGGCCCGTGAACTATAACATTGTAGCAAAGTAACTCAGCTTATTCAACCAGATAAATCTGGAAAGAACCTGTTTGACGCTTACAGAGCATACTTTGCTAATTAATTACAAGTAATATTAAAAGTTGACAATTGCTTACAGTAAATGTACTATTTAGCTATAATTGGCTAATTTATATGATTGATAATATAAAATAACAAGAATGTACTAGCAGGCCTTGAAGAGTAAACTATAGTGAACCAACGAGGGGGGATAACAGTGCGTGAGATGAAGGATCGACATGAAAAAGTCACAGAAGGTTTAGTTCCTGCTGTATTTAAACATATAGCAGAGCAAGTGCACGATGCTATTCTCGTGTTTGATGTTCGCGGTAAAGTGATGTATGCGAACCATGCGACTTCTATTGTTTACGGTTATTCTGCAGATGAATTTCAGAACCTCTGCGTTCACGATCTATATTCTCCTCAAGAACGACATTATATTGGGGAGCAAATGAAAGCGGCTCAACAAGATTTTGTTTTCTATAATGCCATTCACGTAAGACGGGATGGCATGGAATTTTTAGTGGCAATAAGCTTTGGTCGAGCAGTTCTGGGTGAAAGGGAAGTGTTGGTCAGCATTGTCCAGCCGCTTAGTGGGGAAAAGAAAGAGATTCTAACAGCAACTAACGAAAAAAAATATCAATTGCTACATGAAGAACTTTTGGCCGCATATGAAGAAATTACCGCTTCGGAAGAAGAACTAAGACAGCAATTTGATGAATTATTGGAAAAAGAGGGAAAGATTTATCA
>Ga0209123_1001896_pt1 | contig 19106 bp, 19 predicted proteins | sample BarGraIncu00431A_FD_184500 | JGI IMG/M metagenome (GOLD analysis project Ga0209123, IMG submission 184500) | Arctic peat soil microbial communities from Barrow, Alaska, USA - Barrow Graham LP Incubations 004-31A (SPAdes) (version 2) | ecosystem: Environmental > Terrestrial > Soil > Wetlands >... | reverse complement strand
CATTACAGCGGCAGGATTGCCAACCCTGAATTTTTGCCCGAATTGATTGAAGAAATTGAAGACATTGCCAAAGTATTTAACTGGAAATATTTTGTATTCGAAAGACAGTTTCCCGATAACACAGTTGGGAATCCTGATTACAACCAACATCTCTATGGCATTTGCTTCACTCCAACAAATTGTGAAACAATTGACATTTGTTTCCTCTCGAATGGACGAATGTCCAGCGCAGAACATCTCCAGTTTTGGGGCAAAACCAATGAGCAGCCGGAACGGGATTATTTATATATGCTGTCAGTCAAAACCCAATATGCAGGCAGCGACGTGCATCTTTTTGTCATTCAGCTATTCCGTTATCTGAACGTCAAGTACTTAGCTGATTTTAAGTTGAGCGATGATGGGAGATATTGGGAAACCAACGATGAATCTGTGTTAAAAAAGAATTTCGATAGATATACTGAATTGATTGAAGGTTTTGCATCGGCCATCCAAAATCAGCCGATCGGGACGGATGAGAATATGGAAAACTATTTTATAAGGCTTATTAGACAAATCCATGAACAAAAGGATCAGGACGACTAATTTACTGGTACTTACCTAACTGAGCTGGCGACTCCAGGTCACCTGCTGAGTAGACAAGATTTGCAAAACATACGGTTTCCTTTAATGAAACTATATTCATATATTTGTGATTAAGGGACAAAAATGGAAACCTTAAAATTTACAATAATTAAAAGCACGGAGCAATATGATAATTATTGCAACCTACTTGAAGAATTGGTTATTCAAGATATAAATCAATCTCAGGATGAGATCGATTTACTCACCTGGTTGATAGTAAGTGGGATAACGAGCATACTACTTTAAATGACTCAAACCCTTGCTGAGCAGGATTTAAAGCCAAAAGATTTGGTTGACATATTAGGATTAATAAAAGGTACAATTTCTAAGATTTTGAATTATAATAAAGGTCTTTCCAAAGATACAATTAGGAAACTTTTTGATTATTTTAGAGTCTCGCAATAGACATTTAACAGGCCTTACAGATTAATTAATGTGGTAAATAAACATTTTCGAAATACAAGTCTCATGAATCACCGAAAAATAGGTTAGAGGCAAGATAAAGTAATATTTGCACAATTGTGTTGAATACAAAAAATCCCACTTGCCAGCAGGATTTTTTGTATTGAATATCAACGAATAGCGAATAATGATTTAAGTTTAACGATCAACGATTTGACCATCCAACCATTCAATCATCCAACCATTTAACCCATCCAACCATCAAATAATCAGCTTATAACCTTTGCCGTGGATGTTGATGATTTCCACCTTGGGATCATCTTTCAAATGCTTCCTGAGCTTGGTAATATAAACATCCATGCTTCGGGCATTGAAGTAATTGTCGTCGATCCAGATGGTTCTCAACGCGAAATTACGTTCCAGCACCTTGTTGGCATTGTTGCAAAGAAGGCTAAGTAATTCAGCCTCCTTTGTAGTCAGTTTCACTTCCTCAGCTCCACCCGAAAGGATTTGCTTACGTGAATCGAAGGTGTAAATACCCAGTTTGTAAATGGCATCTTCGTGAGAATTGGCGTCCTGCGATACACGCCGCATGATTGCTTCAATGCGAAAGATTAGTTCTTCCATACTGAACGGTTTGGTGATATAATCGTCGGCTCCGATTTTAAAGCCTTCAAGTACGTCCTCCTTCATGTTCTTTGCAGTCAGGAAAATAATAGGAATATCCATGTTCAGCAGCCGGATATCCTTTGCCAGCGATATTCCATCTTTCTTTGGCATCATAATATCCAAAATGCATAGACTATACGGTTGGTTTTTAGTAAACCCTTTGTAGGCTGCTTCTCCGTCAGGATATAAATCAGTTTCATACCCTTTTGCAATCAGATATTCTTTTAGTAACAATCCAAGGTTTTCATCATCCTCAGCCAATAGCAATTTTACTTTTTTTTCCATGTTCTTGTAAATTTATCGGAAAATATATCATGAATTTAGTTCCCTTATTTAAATCACTGTCCACTTTAATTTTACCACGATGGGCGTCAATAATTTTCTTTACATAGCTTAATCCCAATCCGAATCCTTTTACATCATGTACATTTCCAGTTGGGACCCGGTAAAATCGTTCAAATATCTGGCCTACATATTCTTTTTGGATGCCGATGCCATGATCTTTTACGGCCAGGATCAGAAAATCGTCTTCCAATCGAGTAGAAATAATGATTTTCGGAGCCTCCTTACTATACTTCACTGCATTATCGAGCAAGTTAAACAAAACATTTGTAATATGCACCTCATCCCCTTTAATAATTGCAGGGTCAACTTTCAGATCAGTGGTCAACTCGCCATCCTTGGCCTTCACACGGAGCTCAAAATTCAGGACAACCGAATTAATAAGGGTGTTTAAATTTACCTCTTTAATTTTAAGTTTCAGACTTCCTTCGTTAAAAACTGCCATTTGAAGCACTTTTTCTACCTGAGTAGTCAATCGTTTGCTTTCCTGGTAAATAATTCCAGAGATATGCTCAATGGTTTTCGGTGTATTGGTAACTGTATTATCGCGTAGCATCTGACTTGCAAGTGAAATGGTTGAGATGGGAGTCTTCAGTTCATGAGTCATATTGTTGATGAAATCATTCTTTATGATTGACAATTTCTTCTGCCTCAGAATAATAAGTATGGTGAAAATAAAGATGCCGATTAGCATTGCTGTCAGTATTACGGTAGGAATTACCAAAATACCCGTTTGTTTAAGTAGGTAGCCATCCCGTTTGGGAAAAAACAGGTAGAGATAATTGGGTTTATTCGTTTCATCCGGATCGTGTGGGAAGAGCAACATTGGGTATTCCTTCTGTGCCCCGGGGTTATAACTTTTTCCCCCTATAATATCTCTTTCTTCTCCTCGTTGAAATGATTTTACAGCCATATTAAAATCAAGAGTGATTCCTGAATTCTTCAACTCCGTTTTTAATGTACGTCTCAGCTTTTGGGCATCAATCCTTGTTTCGATAGGCATTTGCGATAAGGTTACTGCATACTCAGCAAGGGCAAGCATCTTTGCCTTTTGATTCAATTGCGTTTCGTATTGCTGCCTTATATATCCTTCCTGCTCATGAATGATGTCGAATGCATTGGGGTAATCACCCGGTCTCCCTCGTTCATTCTGTTCATCACCCTTTGGTTTACCGTAATTTATGGTCAGTTCTTCGCTGTAACTATTGCTTGCAATGCGTTGTTGGTATTGAAGTGAGAGTTGGATGCTTTTCTGATTGATGATCCGTGTATTTGATCGTTGAAAACTGTTGGCAGGGAAGACGTCATTATTATTATTATTATTAGGGGAAAATAATTCCTTTTCCTTTTCGTACAACAATTTCGCATCTTCCCTTTCAAGGCCTTCATCCACCCGGTTCAGAGCGCTCTTAACGGCTGCGTTAAATTGTTCTTCTTTAATTCCAAGAGCCTGGTATATGGAATTGATCTGGACCAGAATTAAACTGGTCATCACCAAAGCCATCAAAACGATTAATGTTATTATTACCTTTCTGCTCATGTTACAAAGATAACCTTTTGAAACACTGACAATGAATACTTAACAATATTTAACATTGGACGTTTTGTACTATGCCTGTCCAGAAACAGAGGACTGAAGTAAAGTATTATTGATTTTATCCATCGCCACTTTGGAGGCATTTTGCTGAGCTTCTTTTTTTGACGTACCAGTGCCTTTGCCCCAAAGTTGGGAGTCCACTTCGATGCTTGCCACAAACCAGGGTTGCTTACCGTCGTTTTTACTTTCATCAACAGTGTCAAAGGATACAGCCCTTTTATTTTTTTGCGACCATTCAATCAGCTGGCTCTTGTAGTTGGTATTGGTATTCTGAACTTCAACCAGATTAACGTAGTTGTTCAGTAACTTGCGGGTAATGAAGTTCTTGGCATCCTGATATCCTTTGTCCAGATAGATGGCTCCGATCAGCGCTTCGAGTGTGTCTCCGTAAATGTGGCTTGATTCGATGGTGGAGGTAGTGTTCGATTGGATGTAATGATTCAGTCCAATCTGGTAGGTAAGCTGAGTCAGGAAACTCCGGTTGACCAGTTTAGAGCGCATCTGGGTGAGGTACCCTTCGTCCTGGTTGGGAAAACGGTTGTATAAAAAATCGGCAATAGCAGCGCCAAGGATGGCATCACCCAAATATTCGAGCCGTTCATTGTTCACAAAGTTGCCTTGTGAATTAACTTTTGATGCCGACTTGTGTATGACTGCAATATCGTAGATCTTTAAATTGCCGGGATAAAAGCCGAGCAACGATCTTAAAAATAAATAAAACTCTTTCCTAGGAGAAGAAAAGAGTTTTATTCTTTGAACAATGGTCCTTATCACTTTTGTTAAATTTTCTTGAAAATAACAGTAGCATTGTGCCCGCCAAAACCAAAAGTATTGCTTAAAGCAGTTTTGATTTTGCGTTCTTTAGCTACATTGAAAGTGAAATCCAGTTTTGGATCAATTTCAGGATCATCAGTAAAGTGGTTAATTGTAGGTGGAATGATTCCATCTTGAATAGCCAAAATACATGCAATAGCTTCAACAGCTCCGGTGGCTCCCAATAGGTGACCAGTCATTGATTTGGTTGAACTGATGCTCATATTATAAGCATGGTCGCCAAAAACATTCTTGATTGCTTTTGGTTCTGCAATGTCTCCAAGCCCGGTTGAAGTACCGTGGACATTGATATAATCAATATCTTCAGGGTTCAATCTAGCATCTTCCAATGCCCATTTCATGCACAACGATGCACCTCCTGATTCAGGATCGGGGGCTGTCATATGGTATGCATCGGCTGACATGCCTCCACCAACCATCTCGGCATAAATTTTTGCACCCCTTTTCACTGCGTGTTCATATTCCTCTAAAATGAGGGCACCTGAACCTTCTCCCATTACAAACCCGTCGCGATCAAGATCAAAAGGACGTGAAGCCGTTTGTGGATCATCGTTGCGGGTTGAAAGGGCTCGCATGGAATTAAATCCAGCTACCCCTGCAGGATTGATAGCAGCCTCAGAACCTCCGGAAATAAATACATCCACCTTTCCCAGACGAATGTAATTCATTGCTTCGATAAGAGCATGAGAAGAAGAAGCACATGCAGTGACTGTCGTAAAATTGGGTCCCCTGAATCCATAACGGATAGAAAGTAAGCCACTTGCAATGTTGGCAATCATTTTTGGAATGAAGTAGGGTGAATAACGAGGCATCTCGTTTTTATACTTCAATGTTTCTTCAAAGAAGGTTTCCAGACCTCCAATACCGGCACCCCAGATTACGCCTGCTCTGTCTTTGTTGATTTTATCAAGATCAAGACCTGAATCAGCAATGGCCTGCGCAGCGGCTGCAAAGGCATACAATGTGAAAGGATCATGTTTCCTGATTTCTTTTTTCTCAACATAGACTGACGGATCAAAATTCTTCAACTCACACGCAAAAGTTGTCTTATGCGTCGAAGCATCAAAATGGGTGATTAGGCCAGCACCGCTTTGACCGTTTTTTAGGCCTTCCCAGAAATCCTGAACAGAATTACCGAGCGGGTTAACAGTTCCAAGGCCGGTAACAACTACCCGTTTAAATTCCATAAATGTTGTTTTCTAATTATTTCTTCAAATTTGCTTCAATGTGAGTGATCGCTTCACCTACGGTTGAAATTTTTTCAGCCTGATCATCTGGAATTGCCAAATCAAATTCTTTTTCGAATTCCATAATCAATTCAACTGTGTCAAGTGAATCAGCACCAAGGTCATTGGTGAACGATGCTTCGTTGGTTACTTCACTTTCATCAACACCTAATTTATCAACAATGATTGCTTTTACTTTTGCTGCAACGTCAGACATAACTCTAATTTTTGGTTAATATTAAAATTGTTTTAAAAATCCGATGCAAAGTAATAAATTTACGCCTGATATTTCAAACAAAAATTGAATTTATTGGTTGAATTAGGCTTCAAGATGCAGGTAGTTTACCTTTATTTGAACCATTTATTCTAAAATTCCATTAAGCATAAACATTAAAATTGTACGTCAAATGAAACTAATTGCCATTTTTGCCTCAGGGTCCGGAACAAACGCTCAAAAGATAATGGAGTATTTCTCAGACAGTAAGGAGATATTTGTCGATTCACTTTGGTCGAATAACGAGAATGCCCACGCACTGATCAGGGCAGAGAAACTTGGAATTGAAACTTTCACTTTCGAACAGGAAGAATTTTACCATAGCAATGAAATTTTGGATAAACTTTCCGATCGCCGGATTGATATCATCGTTTTGGCTGGATTTCTGTGGCTTCTTCCACCAAACCTGACCGAAATGTTTACAGTTATTAATATACATCCTGCCTTATTGCCAAAATATGGAGGTAAAGGGATGTATGGGATGAATGTGCACAAGGGCGTACTGGCATCAAACGATAAAGAATCAGGGATCACCATTCACAGAGTGAATCCCAATTACGATGAAGGGGAAATTATCTTTCAGGCTACATGCCCTGTTTTAAAAAATGATACACCCGAAACCCTTGCTGCCAGAGTACATGAACTCGAACATCTGCATTATCCCAGGGTAATCGAAGAAGTGCTGTTAATCGAAGATGAGGAAAATATTTGATCTGGAGGAACATCGTAATATATAATGATGGGCATGGAGGCATAAATCCTATTTGGGTAGGAGTGGTGTTTGCTGAGTCCATGGACTCTTATAATAGAGATGTTATTCTTTGCTGTCTGGTTTTAACCGATGGATTATTGTAAATCTGACCTTCGGCTAAAGACAGACGACAAAGGATAACCTGCGGAGTGATTTTAATTAGTTACCTGGGTATTGACGCAAGTATTCATAAATAAATAGAACTATGAACTGGACAGTATTAAATTCTGAAGAAGACTACAACCGTGCTTGTATGCGAATGATGGAATTATTCCAGGCAGAACCAGAATCGCCGGAAAGTGACGAGTTGGATTTGTTGATGGTTTTGGTAAAGGATTACGATGACCTACATTATTAATAGACATTCTCGGAAGGTATGTTACTTATTTTTGTACTTGGGTTGAAAAAAGCCGGTGCTAATGATAACCATTAAACAATTTTAAGTACATTTATCAAAAGTTCCTTTCTGAAACTCATTTTTGAAATAAAATTATCCGGGGGATGTTTTTTTCAAGGCTATATAATAGTCTGTCTTTATTTTTATTCCGGAATACTTATTGATATCATTTTCTGAAATGTCTTGTTGCACCATCAAAGTATTCAGGAATTACCCTTTCCATTATCACTGTAAAATTTCTTATTCATTCATTTCATACTATCGATCGGTCTTTCTGTAGCTATGATTAGCTTAGCTTCTGTAAGATTTATGTAAGGTTTATGTAAGGTTTATGTAATCCACAATACAGTAACCTTACAGAAACCTTACAGAAACCTTACAGAAGCTAAGTTAATCATAGCTGTAGAAAGGCATTTTATCAATGGGAGATAAAAGAAAAAAAAGAGAGTAATATATTTTTTCAGGTAGGTAGAATCCGATTTGTTGAGTAATAAAGAAAGCGGGTCTGTCAGTTTTGATCCTCACGGAGGGCATCAAGACTGAGGTTTCTTACCTTGTAATATTACAAAATATTACTCCTATTAACAAAAATTAAAGTAGTTATTTTCATGGAAGGTTCAAGGTTATTCAAACCATACAGGGAATACTTTATTACAATTGAGATGCGATTAACTTAATGTGCTATGCTCGTTGGTAACTGTTATTTATCTATTCAACTTGTTTAAAGTCAGTGATGTATATTATAAAATAGTCATAGGAAGGATACAATGTTATGCAAGCACTTAGCTTTCATAAGATGAGTTTCATTTATTGGTATATGTTATAATAATCCTTTCCAAATGTACCAAACATTTACATTTTATTAATCCATTTTGCCAGATTATTCCTTTGATATCATTGTTGTCTGGACAATTTCACTGTTGGTTTTCAGTTCAAATTCAAAACTATCGAGCTTCTTGGTGATATTCATTTCAGTATCAAGGTTATAATTTAGCACAATGGTATTTGCTATATCATACACCAGATGTCCTTTGCCGGTTACTGAACCGTTAAAAGAATTATCTGACAGCTTTGGGTTCATAGTGTACTTTTGCAAAATATCAAATTGGGCTATGCCCTCTGCAATGCTGATTAATTGATAATTAGTGGTCACAACCATTTCTATTGTTGAACCCTCCATTGGCATGGACGTGGGGTTTTCAATGGTAATTTGTTCACCAATTTTTACCTTCTTTTCAGGAAACGACAATTGTGTAAAAGTATTCTGCAACGATTGAAGGAGCGCCATTTTATGATTTTCATCCATGCCATCCGATACGACGGCATCAAATACGGGCAAATGATCACTTAAGAATTTACCCGTCAAGTTCGCTTTCACCGGAATTTCTTTCTGATCGTCATTTCTAACCGTGTTCACATACTCCACTCTGACCGGGAAATCTGTTTTATCCATCAGTTTGCCTGTTTTTAAAACCCATTCGGTATGAGATTTCTTATTACTGATTGTTGGATTTTGTAGTCCTCTCTTTTTCAATATTTGCAATGACTTGGCTGAACCTTTGTATTTTATCAGCGTATTTGTTGTTCGCTCAACTGTTTGATTGTAGGTCTTTTCAGGCTGATACTGAATTATTAACGTTGCACTATCCCGCGGTGGTTTGGCACACGAAAACTGTATTAGAAGGATGATTAATCCGATTATCTTTCTCATAGATGATTTTAGTTTATTTGAACTTGTTTGGTTATTTACAAAAACAAATCCGCCTATGTATAGTTGAATCTTACCAATAAATTTACTGCAAAGTTGCATATTTTAAATTACTAAATTTCAGTTCTCATGTATTTCTATTACATGGGTGAATAATAATAAATTCGGTGGCAGATGATGACTGTCATTACTTTTTTACCTACATTTGAGACCAAACTAACGACTAACCTATCATGAAAAAATCCAAACAATTCTTACTGGTCTCTTATCTGATTCACAATCAGGTGAAAAATAAACACAAAGACACTTCGTACAAATATCTTATATTTTCTATGTGCATTATATTTCTATATGCTTAATAATCTAATTATGAAAAAAGAAATTATCATTCTGTTTTGTGTTTGCTGCTCACTCTTCGCCGGGTCACAGGAGAAAAGATCCGCATTGCCAGAGACGAGTCGCTGGCAGTTGGGCAGCAATAACGATATCGTGTGGAATGTGGATAAGGACCTGAAACTTCCCCATGCAGATCACCTTGAAATGAGCGGCAGGCAGGTGTCGGTGATCGTTTCGTATGCTATTGACTCACAGAAAAAGCTAAAGGTCAATACGCTGGTGATCTGGCCTTCAATGATTATCAAATACGACTTCCGTAGTTATCTTAGGAGCAATGATAGTATCACTCCTGAAATAAGCCTGAACGGAAAGGCATTTAATCTGCCTTCGGTTGATAAAATACATTTCAGCGGCATCCTTGAATTCACCTATGTCAAAAGTGAGCTGAGTATTAAGAGAAGTATTTTTCCCTCCACCGATCATCCGGCAGTTTTTGATCGTTGGGAAATTCAGAATACAACATCAAAAGCTCAAACTGTTGATGTAAAAGCTCTTCTGAAAACTGACACCTTTAAGGGGGCTGATAACAATTACGAAGTTACACATAAAATAGACCAGCAGCAGGTTGTTCTTCAGAAAGGGGAGAAACTTGTTTTTTCCATTGAACATTCGGCCTCCATTGAAGGACATAATAATTTGGCATCCGATCTGCAAAAAGAAATGCAATCGCGTCTTGACTTAATTAAGGGCTTCAATGGAAATTTAGTGCTTCAAACCCCTGATCCGGTGCTTAATCTTGCCTTTCAGTTTGCAAAGATCAGGGCCTCCGAGAGTATATTTGATTCAAAAATGGGATTGGTGCATTCGCCGGGTGGTGAACGCTACTATGCGGGTATATGGGCCAATGACCAGGTAGAATATGCAGGTCCGTTTTTCCCCTACTTGGGGTATGACATTGGCAATGAAGCCTCTATGAATGCCTACAAAAAGTTCATGGGAACGATGACTCCTGCCTTTAAGGCAATTCCCTCATCCTACGAAATGCAGGGTGATAAACTCTTTAATGGAGCCTCCGACAGGGGCGATGCCTCTATGTATGCATGGGGTGCTTCCTTGTATGCCCTAGAATGCGGGGATGTGGAAAAAGCCAAAGTGCTGTGGCCTGCCATCCAGTGGTGCCTGGTCTATACGGAACGAAAAATTACGCCGGACGGGGTGGTGGCTTCTAATACGGATGAAATGGAGGGAAGGATACCAACAGGAACAGCCAATCTTTCCACTTCCTGTCTGGCCTATGGCGCTTTTACCAATGCTGTTTACCTGGCTAAGGCTTTGAATGAACCACAATGTATCATCGATCAATACAGTTCGAGAGCTGCCAGTTTACGGATTGCCATTGAGAAATATTTTGGGGCCGACATTGAAGGTTACCATACCTACCGCTATTACGATGGTCATACAACTTTCCGACATTGGATCTGCCTGCCGCTGGTCATGGGTATCAATGACCGAAAGGAAGGGACCATCAAGGCCTTGTTTGAAAAGTTATGGACTCCCGATGGACTATTGGTTGAGAAGAACCTGAAGACTTTCTGGGATCGGGCCACGCTTTATGCCTTGCGGGGTATTTTTAAGGGAGGTGAAACGGAACAGGCTTTAAAAAAGCTCAGCGACTACTCCAAACAGAGGCTATTGGGCGAACATGTTCCCTACCCCGTGGAAGCTTACCCTGAGGGCAACCAGGCCCATTTGTCGGCTGAAAGTGCCTTATATTGCCGTATCTATACAGAAGGATTGTTTGGCATCCAGCCGACAGGATTTAAAAGTTTCACTTGCCTGCCCCGGTTACCGAAGGATTGGAATGAAATGTCACTACAAAATGTATGTGCTTTTAATTCGAAGTTTACGATCAATATAAAAGCAGTAGGGAAGGATGGTATTGAATTAAAGGTGCTTAAGGAGGGGAAGGAGATTTATTCCAAAATAGATAAAAAGGGTAGTGAATTTAAGGTTGAACTTTAAGAATTTATAAGGCCACAAAGATAAGAGGCCACTAAGACGCCAAGGCACTGAGTTTCACAAAGTATCTTTTTTTAACTTAGTGTCTTTGAGTCTATGGTACAAAATGGACTTAATTATAAAATATAAATTTCATGAAAAAACATCTACTCATTATTTTACTCACTGTATTATCAGTCAGTGGATATGCCACAGATTTAAAAATCTATGCCGTCCCTGAAGGTGCAGAATCAGCTCCTGAATTTGAAATGGAGGTCAATGGGCAAAAGGTTTTTGTATATAATACCAGGCCGGCAGCATTTGCCTATTTCTCGTTTGAAGGGAAAGTGGATGTCAAGGTTACTTTTCTGGCCCCTGTTTATAGCTTCGATATCAGGCCCAAGAGCAGGAATGTAAAGGGTGAGCTTTATAGGAATGAAATTCAATTCTCATTGGACAAGCCTGAAAACCTTAGCATTGAAATCAACAAGAACCTGAAAAGGCCCCTGTACATTTTTGCCAATCCTTTGGAAACCAATGTTCCCAACAAGGAAGATAAGAATGTTGTCTTTTATGAGGCAGGTAAGATTCACACACCCGGTGAGGTTTTCATCAAGAGCAATCAAATAGTCTATATTGAAGGTGGTGCAATCGTAAGGGGAAACTTCATGACTGATCAGGGTAGTAATATTAAAATTACTGGCCGTGGAATACTGGATAACAGCCGTTATCTGAAAGGATCGCATCGACCCATTGAAATTAATCAATGTGAGAATGTACTGATCGAGGGAATTATCCTTACCGAAAGCCGTCACTGGAGTTGTGCTTCACATGGTTCTAAAAACATTACCTACAACAATTTGAAGATCGTTTCGGACAATGACTGGGACGATGGAATTGATATTGTTGGTTCACAGCATGTATTGGTGAACAATTGCTTTATCCGGACCAAAGACGATTGCATTGCTGTGAAATCGGGAGTCAATTATTTCACTAAGTTTAACAGCAGTATTAATGTGGATGATGTGGTAATTCAAAACTCGGTGATGTGGAATGGCGTTTGGGGAAATGCCCTTGAAATTGGATTTGAAACAAGGTCGGATACCATTCAGAATGTAACGTTCAGAAATTGCGATTTGATTCATACTGAAGGGCCTGAAGGAACTTTTACCATCCATAACGGCGATCGTGCAGTGGTGAAGAATGTGCTGTATGAGGATATCCGGGTGGAAGATTCACAGGGATGGCTAATTGACTTCAGGATTTTACAATCCCGCTATTCGAAAGATAAAGAGCGGGGAACGATTGAAAATGTAATGTTTAAAAATATTTCTGTTGAAGGAGAAACATTTCCCTCATCGCAGATCCTTGGCTTTGACGAAACCCACCGGATAAAGGGTGTATCAATTGAAAACATGGTGATCCATGGCATAAAAGTGAACAGTATTTATAACGGTATGATTGCAACCATTCATTCGGACGAAATAATATTTAAATAATCAAAATGAGAAATAATAATTCATTGCAAATGAGATTTTTACTCAGAACTGCTGTAGTTGTAATTCTGGTAGTACTGAATCTCCAGTCTTTTGGTCAGGATTATGTCTTACCACTTTACAAGGGTGAAATCCCCAATTCAATAAAGACAGGCCAAAAAGAGAAGATCGTGAAAAGTGATATCATCGTGATAAGTAATGTACAGGATCCTGATATTGCTGTTTATCTTCCAAGTAAAAAATTTGCCACCGGTCAGGCAGTGGTGATCTGTCCCGGAGGCGGTTACTGGGTTTTGGCTTACGATTTGGAGGGTACTGATATCGCACGAACTCTTAATTCAATGGGTGTTGCAGGCATCGTTCTAAAATACAGGCTGCCCACCTATGGCAATTGTATCGTACCTCATAAAGCGCCATTGATGGATGCTCAGCGTGCCATGCGTCTTGTACGTTCGAATGCCAAATCGTGGAACATTGACAGTACCAAAATTGGGATCATGGGCTTTTCTGCCGGAGGTCACCTGGCGTCAACGCTTGGTACTCATTTCGACTATGGCAATAAGAATTCTGAAGATGTGATTGAACAGAAAAGCTGTCGGCCTGACTTTATGGTTCTGATGTATCCTGTCATTACATTTACTGATAAATATACCCATATCGGTTCGCGTGAGGCTCTTTTAGGAAAGGATGCAGATCCAAAACTGGTGAATTATTATTCAAACGAGTTGCAGGTTCAGGATGATACCCCACCCGCCTTTTTGGTTCATGCCGACAATGATTCTGGAGTACCTGATGAGAATTCATTACTCATGTACCAAGCGCTTCGCAAGAAACATATTTCTGCTGAATTGCATATTCTATCTGAAGGCGAACATGGATTTGGACTTGGTGGTCAAAATAATCACATCGCCGCATGGGCCACTGATTTGAAGCTGTGGCTGGGTTGGTTGAATCAGAAGAAGAATTGATACATAGTTAAAAACAAACTGAGAGTGGTTGTATAAGACTCAAGACAGGAAAAAATAAATTGTTACCATTGCCGACATTGCTGACATTGCTGACATTGCCATCTCTCTTAAATTGGCAAACTCACAAAGTCGGCAAAGTCGGCAAAGTCGGCAATGTCAGCAATGTTGGATAAAATTGAAGATTGCGGATATGGGCGAAGCGGGAGTTGCTTCACTGTGTTTGCAAAGATTTGGGGACGCAAAACTTCAACCAAATAAAGGATAGAAAGATTTACCCAAATTACTCAAATTACTCAAATTACTCAATTTACATAGGGTCTGCTGAAAAACTCAGTATCGACTTTTTAGGTTGATTTGGTTAGAATTGAATATTGCTCATTCCCATTGACTTGTTAAAACTGTCATTGGAAGTGAAAGGGAAATAAAATTCTCCGAAAGATGTTGGTTGTAGGTTGTACCGCTGTAAATGTCTGAATGTGATCATTTAATATTAAAAAAGGGTGCAACCGCAGAGTTGACCCCGAGTACTCGGGGTAAAAACATATAAGATCTCTGGTTGCACCCTAAAATAATTCAAGTGACAGTTAATTAGAATATTACAAGGGTACAACCTACAACCAGCATGTGTGTGGTTGTTTTAATTTGCAGGTTGATATCTTCTTATAATACTGCACATTGTGAGTTTTTCAGCAGACCCTACATAAATGGCATATCATGTAAATTGGGTAAATTGAGTAAATCAGGTAACCTTGGTTTATTTTACTGAGCAGTTGACCTGAAAATAGTTACTAGCTCAGTGGGCCTAAATTAACTTCTCACTGATTTTAAATTCTACAAGTGATAAATTTCCTCAAATTCCTCCATGATCGTCATTTATTGGCTTTTTCAACGTTATTTTGAGCCAGATAAATCCAATAATGCCTGAGATTGTTGAAGCGATAAGAATGGCAATTTTTGAATTATCGACAGTGTTGGTATCATCAAATGCCAGAAGTGTAATGAAAATGGACATGGTAAATCCGATGCCACCCAAAAGACCTGCACCAAATATATTTATCCATTTTAAGTCGTTCGGTAAGGTACAAATGCCAAGGCCAACACCAATAAATGAAAAGAGCCAGATTCCCAGAGGTTTACCTATTACCAGTCCTGCAATAATTCCAAGACTGCTTGCCTGTCCTAATCCATTGGTCCATTGATCACTAACTGCTATACAGGTATTTGCAAGCGCGAATATTGGAAGAATTAGAAAGGCAACTGGTTTGTGTAAGAAATGGAGTACAATGTTTGAAGGCGATTTTGATTTGCCATGTCCAAACGGAATTGCAAAAGCAAGTAGTACACCTGTTATTGTGGCATGAATTCCTGAATTCGAAGTGAAATACCACATGGCCACTCCGCCAATTAAATAAGGAATCAAATTGTATATTTTCATTTGATTTAGAATAATCAGCAAACCAAAGATGCCCAATGCAATGAATAAATTGGTGATCACTAATGAGTTTGTATAAAATATGGCTATGATAATAATGGCTCCCAAATCATCAATAACAGCCAAGGCAGTTAAAAATACTTTTAGTGAAGTTGGAATTTTATTTCCTAGGAGTGATAATATTCCAACTGCAAAAGCAATATCAGTGGCCATTGGAATTCCTGCCCCTGCCTGTTTATCTGTGCCAAAATTGAATAATAAATAGATTCCTGCAGGAACAATCATTCCGCCCAGTGCTCCAAAAATTGGAAGAGACGCATTTTTTAGTTTTGAAAGTTCACCCTGATAAATTTCACGTTCCAATTCAAGACCTATCAGTAAAAAGAAGATGGTCATTAAGCCATCATTAATCCAATGGGTAATACTATGCCCTCCAATCTCATAGTGCCAAAGCCCAATATAATCAGACTGATAAGTTGAATTTGCAAGCACCAACGGTATAACTGTAACAAAAATCAGAATTAAGCCACCTGCTTTCTCGCTTTCAAAAAAATCTTTATACAATTTGGTTAATTTCATGTGTTTATAATTTGTTTTTTAATTGCCACTTGGAACTCGCCAATAATCATTCTTTGTGTGAGAAATAATTGATGATGGCTCGTTTCATTTTGCCTGAATATTTGAATTACAGTATAACAACTCTAATTCTGTTATGGCTATAAAATAAGAATACCGTGAGTATCTCCCACGGTATTCTCGAAAATATTATAGCCTGATCAATTTAAAAAATTGATTAGAAAGCAATAAAGGTGAATGTTTGAATTGATTTAAAAAACTATGTTTATTAATTGTATAAGAACTCTGGGAATCCTAATAGTTTTAATGCTACAAAGATTACAATAACTCCTGCAACTAATACCAGAAAACCCCATTTGTTCATGAATTTATTTTCTTCCATGATTTATGATTTTTATATGAATTATAACTGATACAAATTTACCGACCGATCAAAGACAACAAATTAAAGAATGATTAAAATTGAAACTTAAATTTCATAAGGTGATGGGTTGCTTAAAATTGAATCGTAGTTTTGTGATAAATAATGATCCTGAATGTGGACATTTAATCCTTTTAAAATCGTATAATTACATTCAGTTAAAGATCAAACTTGACAATATTGAAAATGAATACACTTGTTCCGTTTAAGTGTTTCATTCATGACTAATATAATTTATGAACATGAATCATTTGAATTTCAGTATACTTATTGTTGAAGACGAACCAAAAGTTGCTTCATTTGTCCAAAGTGGACTTGAGGAAAATGGGTTCACTTGTAAAATTGCATTGGACGGCTTAATGGGGAAAAGAATGTTTGAGGCAGGAGATTTTGATTTACTCATTCTTGATATTAATCTTCCCTATTTAAATGGGATCGAATTGTGCAACAAAATAAGGAGTATTAATCAGAAAATCCCTGTGATAATGTTGACAGCCTTGGGTACTACAGAAGATAAACTTTCAGGTTTTGATTCAGGTGCCGACGATTACCTGGTAAAACCTTTTGAATTTCGTGAACTGCTTGCTCGTATTCGTTCACTATTAAAAAGGATTTCAATTGCTGAAACAGGTGGAAATTTGCTTGAGTTTAATGACCTTAAAGTGAACCTCAATACTTATGAAGTGTCGCGCGGTGAAAGAAAAATTGAACTTACTCAAAAGGAATTTGCATTGTTAGTGTACTTGCTACGAAATAAAGGACGAGTAGTAACCAGACTTGAAATTGCTGAGAATGTTTGGGACATCAATTTCGATACTGGAACAAACATTATTGATGTATATGTGAATTTCCTCCGTAAAAAAATTGATAAGGATTTCACTCAGAAACTGATTCACACACAGATTGGAGTTGGTTATATTTTAAAGGAATAAGAGGCATGAAACGAGCCATGAGAAAGTCCTCTCACACATGGAAATGTTTATTGGCGAATTCCATGTGGCAATTAAAAAACAAATTATAGACACATGAAACGCAACATACGAACAAGGCTGGCTTTACAGTTTACCTATATTGTCACCTTTATACTTATTCTATTTTCGTTTATCATCTATTATTTTTCAGCTGATTACCGCCAGTACGAATTTTATTCCCGTTTGAAGAGTAAGGCAATTAATACTGCCAAACTTTTGATAGTAGTCAAAGAAGTAGATTATAAATTGCTTAAAATCATTGATAGGAATACCATCAATATCATCAATAACGAAAAGGTAATGATCTTTGATTATAAAGACAGTGTGATTTATAATAGTTCAGATGCTGATTCTATTGGTATTTCAAAATTTCTTCTTGGCAAAATAAGACTCCTGAAAGATGTGCGATACCATGACGGGAAAAAGGAAGTTATAGGCCTGCTTTATACAGATAAGAATGATCAATATGTTGTAATATCATCGGCATTAGATAACTATGGCTTAGAAAAACTCAATAACCTTAAATGGATTATCATAGTAGGTTTTTTTATCAGTATAGGACTGACGGTTTTTACTGGCAGATTATACGCAAACAGAGCCCTTAAACCCATGTCGGACGTAGTCAGGCGGGTCGATAAAATTAACATTTCCAGTTTGGATATGCGTGTCAATGAAGGTAATGGAACTGATGAAATTGCGGAACTTGCCATCACTTTTAATAAAATGCTTGAACGGTTGGAATCTGCTTTTGAAATGCAAAGGAGTTTTGTTTCAAACGCATCGCATGAATTGCGCACTCCGCTAACCTCCATCACCGGACAAATTGAAGTTTCTTTAATGAAATCAAGAACCCATGAAGAATATGAAGCCATCCTGGAATCTGTTCTTGAAGATATCAAAAATCTGAATACGCTTTCCAATGGATTGCTTGATTTGGCAAAAGCGAACTCTGATATTTCTGCCATTGCACTCTACCCGCTGCGAATTGATGAAATCCTATGGCAAACAAGAGCAGAACTCATTGAACGGAAAAAAGACTGCAGTATTACAATAAAATTCAGCGAACCTATTGAGGATGAAAAAGAATTTACGATACTTGGAAACGAACATTTACTAAAAACGGCCATTGTTAATCTGATGGATAATGCGTGCAAATTTTCCTCAGATAATTCGGTGGAAATAGTTTTATCTGTTAGTAACCAATGCATTGTTGCCGAATTTGTTGACAAGGGTATAGGTATAAGCCTAGAGGATATGGAAAATATATTTCATCCTTTTTACAGGGCTGAAAATGCCAAAAACATTACTGGTAATGGACTTGGACTTACACTCACCGATAAAATTATCCAAATACACAAGGGAACAATCTCGATAGACTCTCAGGTAAATAAAGGTACAATTGTTACCATCAACATTCCAATACTTACCTGATATAAATGAATTTCAACGATCCGACAATTTTTGCTGATCGAATTAATTGGTATACCTCCTTTGGCTCTATGGTGCGTTTGAATCAAGCATTTGAAATCGAGAAGCAGTTGATGATCAGAATTCATTCCATTATTGAGGAGTCGAAACGCTAAGGAGGTTACTCTGCATGCTCCACCACAATTTGAAGTCCTTTTTTTTACCAAAAAAATAGTTGTGTAATATTTATTACAATAGCATGCCCGCTACTTATGCTATATAGTTAGTACTGTGAAACTATTGACCCTGAAGTCGAATAATCTTTAAATGTAGGAATAAATAGGGTCTGCTGAAAAACTCACAATGTGCAGTATTATAAGAATATATCAACCTGCAAATTAAAACAAGTTCAAGGGAATTTGAATTGACGATTGAAAATCCTTGCACTTGTTTGTTTTTAGAATCAATTAATTGGGTATTTTTTGCAGATTCAAAAATAAAACAACCACACACATGCTGGTTGTAGGTTGTACCCTTGTAATGTTCTAAGCATCTGTCACTTGAATCATTTTAGGGTACAACCAGAGATCTTATATGTTTTTACCCCGAGTACTCGGGGTCAAGTCTGCGGTTGTACCCTTTTTTAATATTAAATGATCACATTCAGACATTTACAGCGG
>Ga0209123_1001895_pt1 | contig 19121 bp, 16 predicted proteins | sample BarGraIncu00431A_FD_184500 | JGI IMG/M metagenome (GOLD analysis project Ga0209123, IMG submission 184500) | Arctic peat soil microbial communities from Barrow, Alaska, USA - Barrow Graham LP Incubations 004-31A (SPAdes) (version 2) | ecosystem: Environmental > Terrestrial > Soil > Wetlands >... | reverse complement strand
TGAATAGTTCAGAACGTATATTTGCAGTAAATAAAGATGCAAATGCTTCTATATTTAATGTAGCTCATTATGGAATAGTAGGAGACATATATGAAATAGTTCCTCAATTAATCGAAAATATTAAAAATTCTGGAGCAGAATACTGTGTACGTTAACCCTTGGGTTTAAGTTAACCCTGAGCGCTAGTATTAAAGATTATTGTTAAAATCGAGGAGGTAATCTTATGGATTATAAAAAGCTTGATGCTAAGGATATAGAATTTTTAGTGTCAATATTAGATAAAGATAGGGTCTTTACAGGAGAAGCAATAAATGATGATTTTAGCCATGATGAAATGGGTGGAATAAGCAAAATGCCAGAAGTATTAGTTGAAGTTCTTACAACTGATGAAGTATCAAAGATTATGAAATACGCAAGTAAAAACTTGATTCCAGTTGTTGCAAGAGGTTCAGGAACAGGACTAGTTGGGGCATCAGTTCCAATTTACGGTGGAATTATGATAAATATGTGCAAAATGAATAAGATAATTGAAATTGATGAAGAAAATCTAATGTTAACCCTTGAACCGGGAGTACTTTTAATGGAGATAAGTAAATTCGTGGAAGAACATGATTTATTTTATCCACCAGATCCAGGTGAAAAATCTGCAACAATTGCTGGTAATATAAATACAAATGCAGGTGGAATGAGAGCTGTAAAGTACGGAGTTACAAGAGATTATATAAGAGGACTAGAAGTAGTACTTCCAAGTGGAGAAATACTTGAAGTTGGAGGGAAAGTAGTTAAAAATTCTACTGGATATAGCATAAAAGACTTAATTTGTGGGTCTGAAGGAACGCTTGGAATAATCACAAAAATAATCTTAAGACTTTTACCATTACCAAAGAAAGCTGTATCACTTTTAATACCTTTTCCAAATCTTGATATAGCAATAAATACAGTTCCACTAATAGTTAAATCAAAAGCAGCACCAACTGCTATAGAATTTATGCAAAGAGAAGTTATTCTTGCTGCTGAAGAGTTCCTAGGGAAAAAATTCCCGGATAATTCGTCAGATGCATACCTTTTATTAACTTTTGATGGTAATAGTATAGAAGAAATAGAAAAAGCTTATGAAGGTGTAGCAAACATTTGCCTTGAACAAGGTGCTCTTGATGTATTTATAACTGATACAGATGAGAGAAAAGAAGCTGTTTGGTCTGCAAGAGGAGCTTTCCTTGAAGCAGTTAAAGCAACAACAACTTATATGGATGAATGTGATGTTGTTGTTCCTAGAAACAAAGTTGCTGAATTCATTAAATATACTAATGACTTACAAAAGGAATTTGATATAAGAATAAGAAGTTTTGGACATGCAGGTGATGGTAATTTACATGTGTATGTGTTAAAGGATGAACTTACAGATGAGGTATGGGACAAAAAGATTGCAGACGTGTTTGAAACAATGTATAGCAAATCAAGAGAGCTCAAAGGTTTAGTATCTGGAGAACATGGAATTGGATTTGCTAAGAAAGCATATATGCTAGAACAATATGGCCCTGTATATGTAGAACTAATGAAAAATATAAAATTAGCATTTGATCCTAAAAATATATTGAATCCAGGTAAGGTTTGTCAATAAGTTTCAGTTATAGTAAGATAACCAAAAGAAGTATTCAGATGAGTAATTAGATATTATTAAATGTTAAATCTAAATATTAAATAATTCGATGAAAGAAGGCTTATTAAATGAGAAAAATGAAAACTATGGACGGAAATACAGCAGCGGCACACGTTGCCTATGCATATACCGATGTTGCAGCTATTTACCCAATAACACCATCTTCAACAATGGCAGAGTATTGTGATGAACTAGTAGCTAAAGGAACAAAAAATGTATTTGGTCAAAAAGTTAAAATAATGGAAATGCAATCAGAAGCAGGAGCTGCAGGAGCAGTTCATGGTTCACTTCAAACGGGAGCATTAACATCAACTTTTACTTGTTCTCAAGGATTATTATTAATGATTCCAAATATGTATAAAATAGCAGGAGAACTACTACCAGGAGTATTTCACGTAGCTGCTAGAGCATTAACAACTCATGCACTTAATATTTTTGGAGATCATCAAGACGTAATGGCTACAAGACAAACTGGATTTGCTTTACTTGCATCTAATAGTGTACAGGAAGTAATGGATTTATCACCAGTTGCTCATTTAACAGCAATCGAAGGAAAAATTCCTTTCGTAAACTTCTTTGATGGATTTAGAACATCTCATGAAATACAAAAAATTGAAGCATGGGATTATGAAACTTTAGGAAGTCTTTTTAAACAAAGAAACATTAGAAACATTTAGAAATAAAGCTTTAAACCCAGAACATCCTGTAACTCGTGGAACAGCACAAAACCCAGACATCTATTTCCAAGGAAGAGAAGCTTCAAACACATTTTATGATGCTCTTCCAGAAAAAGTTGAAACATGTATGGGAAAAATAAATTCATTAATCGGAACTGACTACCACTTATTTAATTATTATGGTGCACCTGATGCAGATAGAATAATAATTGCAATAGGTTCAGTTAATGAAACAATTGAAGAAACTATAGATTATTTAAATGCAAAAGGAGAAAAGGTTGGAGTTCTTAAAGTACATCTTTACAGACCTTTCTCATTAGACCATTTCTTTAAATATATACCTTCTACAGTTAAAAAAATATCAGTACTTGATAGAACAAAAGAACCAGGATCAATTGGAGAACCATTATATCAAGATGTTAGAAGTGCTTATTTTGATAAAGAAAACAGACCAGTTATAGTTGGCGGAAGATATGGACTAGGTTCAAAAGATACTACTCCAGCTCAAATCGTTGCTGTATATGATGCTTTAAAAGCAAAAACTCCAGTAAATGGATTTACAATAGGAATAGTTGATGATGTTACTAACAAATCACTTACAATTGGTGAAGCTATAACAACAACACCTGAAGGAACTAAAGAATGTAAATTCTGGGGACTTGGATCAGATGGTACTGTTGGAGCTAACAAGAGTGCAATAAAAATCATAGGAAACCATACAGATATGTTTGCTCAAGCATACTTCGCATATGATTCTAAAAAATCAGGTGGAGTAACAATTTCTCACTTAAGATTTGGTAAAAAAGCTATAAAATCAACATATTTAATTAGTTCTGCAAACTATGTTGCTTGTGGTAACCAAGCTTATGTAACTAAATATGATGTTCTAAAAGGAATCAAAGATGGTGGAACATTCTTATTAAATTGCATATGGAACATGGAAGATTTAGAAATACATCTGCCAGCTACAATGAAGAGATATATTGCAAATCACAATATTAACTTCAATACTCTAAATGCAGTTGGAATAGCTGGAGAAATAGGTCTTGGTGGAAGAGTTAACATGATAATGCAATCTGCTTTCTTTAAACTTGCAGACATTATTCCAGTAGAAGATGCTGTTAAATATCTTAAAGCAGCTGTTGTTACTTCATACGGTAAAAAAGGTCAAAAAGTTATTGATATGAATAACGCAGCAATTGATAAGGGAGTTCAATCAGTTGTTAAAATAAATGTTCCAGCAAGCTGGAAAACTGCTACAGATAAAAATGAGTCAACTGAAGCTAGACCAGATTTCGTTAAAAATATAGCTGATGTAATGAATAGACAAGAGGGAGATTCACTACCTGTTAGTGCATTTGTTGGAATAGAAGATGGAACATTAATGCCAGGAACAGCTGCATTTGAAAAAAGAGGAATAGCTGTTAATGTACCAGAATGGCAAGTAGATAAATGTATACAATGTAATCAATGTGCATTTGTATGCCCACATGCTGTAATAAGACCGTTCTTAACTACTGATGTTGAACTTAAAAATGCACCAAAAACTTATGAAAGTAAAAAAGCTGTAGGCAAGGGACTTGAAGGTCAAAACTTTGCAATTGGTATAAGTAATGCAGATTGTACTGGCTGTGGTAACTGCGCAGAAGTGTGCCCTGCTAAAGAAAAAGCTTTAATTATGAAACCATATGCTTCTCAAGAAGCTAAATTACCAAACTGGAAGTTTAACATAAACTTACCTAAGAAAGAAAATCCATTAGGAACAGCAACTGTTAAGGGAAGCCAATTTGAGCAACCATTAATGGAATTCAGCGGAGCTTGTGCTGGATGTGGAGAAACTCCATATGCTAGACTTATTACTCAATTATTTGGAGATAGAATGTTTATAGCTAATGCTACAGGATGTTCATCTATTTGGGGAGGAAGTTCACCAGCTTCACCATATACAGTAAATAAATGTGGCAGGGGACCAGCTTGGGCTAACTCATTATTTGAGGATAATGCTGAATTTGGATTTGGTATGTTCCTTGCAACTAGCCAATTAAGAGATAAAGTTGAAATGTCAGCAACGCAGGCATTAACTTTAAACACAAGTGAAGCATTAAAAACTGCTATTAATGAATGGATTGAAAATAAACAAGATGCAGAAGGTTCAAAAGCTGCAGCATCTAAAATTTTACCATTATTAACTGCAGAAAAAGATAATAACGAAGCATTAAAAGAAATATTCGCTAAGAGAGATCATTTAGTTAAGAAATCTCAATGGATATTTGGTGGAGATGGCTGGGCTTATGATATAGGATTTGGTGGAGTTGATCATGTACTCGCATCTGGTGAAGATGTAAATATATTTGTATTTGATACAGAAGTATATTCAAATACAGGAGGTCAATCATCAAAATCTACTCCAACTGCTGCTGTTGCGAAGTTCGCAGCAACTGGTAAGAGAACTAAGAAAAAAGATTTAGGTATGATGGCAATGTCTTACGGATATGTTTATGTTGCTCAAATAGCAATGGGTGCTGATAAAGCTCAAACATTAAAAGCTATAAAAGAAGCAGAAGCATACACCGGACCATCACTTATAATAGCATACGCTCCATGTATCAATCACGGTCTTAAAGTTGGAATGGGTTGTACACAACTTGAAACTAAGAGAGCTGTTGAATCTGGATATTGGGCTATGTATAGATTTAATCCAGCTTTAAAAGAAGCAGGAAAGAATCCATTTACATTAGACTCTAAAGAACCAACTACATCATTTAGAGAATACCTAATGGGTGAAGTAAGATATTCTTCTCTAGCAAAAACATTCCCAGAAATAGCAGAAGAATTATTTGTTAAAACAGAAAAAGATGCTACAGAAAGATTAGCTGGATACAAAAAACTTGCTAACCAAGAATAATTAAAAGAAATAAAAAATAGTTAAAAGCAAAAGGGACTCCTCCACGGGGTTCCTTTTGTTTGTGCTGGGCTTAATTATTGTCTAATACATTTATTAATGTATTTTTATTTGATTTAAATCACATTAAAAACAGGTGGCAATGGATATAATATTATTTAAAGGATCAATTAAAAAATAAGGCTGGAGTTGAAATAGTAAATGAAGGAGGTGAATTTTTATGAAAGGTTTTGTTGATAAGGATACATGTATAGGGTGTGGATTATGTCCTGCTGTATGCCCTGAAATTTTTGAGATGGATGATGATGGAAAGGCTGTAGCTTCGGAAAATGAAATTGAAGAAAAACTAATTGAGAGCGCTAAAGATGCTGAGCAGCAGTGTCCAGTGAATGCCATAACAATTGAATAACCATTAGCATTATTTTTATTTGGTAGCACCTGTGTAAACTGGTGCTACTTAAAAAAGGCTACCTAAAGGTTAATGGGCTTCAGGTTGCTTTGAAATTCTTATTCTACATATGACTTTAATACATCTAACTGCTTTATAATTAGTACTTTATTACCCTTAAGACTGATAATACCTAATTCTTCAAATATACTGAGCTTTCTACTCACAGTTTCTCTTGTTACTCCAGCATAACTCGCCATCTCTTCCCTATTTATAGGTAATTTAATTTGCAAGCCTTGACTTGAAGAAGTGCCATACTTTTCAGCAAATTCTAAGAGCATAGATGCAATTCTTATTTCTGCATCATTAGTTGCTAGATTTTGGGCAAGATTCTCAGTCTGAGCTAGACGTTTTGTGATAACTTGCAATAATTTTAAAGATATTTCTGGATTATTCATGATAATTTTATTTATATCTTGTTTGGTTAATGTGCATATTTTAACATCTGATATAGCGTAAGCATTAAAATTATATGTTTCTTCACTACTGAACAAACTTAGTTCTCCAAAGAAATCTCCATTAGAGAAGATATGGACTATTTGTTCTTTACCATCTTTTGTTAATTTAGATATTTTTACTTTACCTTCATTAATTATAAATAACGTATCTGATTTTTCTCCTTGGATACACAACATATCTCCTTTTTTATAAAGTTTATGTCCTGTCATATTAACAATTTCTATAAGTTCTTTTTCGGAAAGAAATGAAAATATGGGTACTTTCTTAGCACATAGGTTATGACTACAATTTCCACAACTATACTCTTTCATATATTTATCACCTACCATTTATTATCATAGCATCTTTAATTTAGTTTGGTCAAATAATAATATCGAAAAATTAAAAAACTTCTCATTTTTTGTAGAATAAAGTATAATATTATTATATTAAGTAAATAAAGGGGATTGATTAGTTTATGAAAAAAATTAATAAGAAAAAAATTCTACAACTATCATTACTACTAGCACTAGCAATTATAGGTACTATAGCAACACCTATAATTGCTAAGGCAGCCGGGCAACCCACAGTGAATCTTGGAACAACCTCAACATTTGCAGTTTTGGCTGGATCCACAATCACAAATACAGGAACCACTATAATAAAGGGAAGTGCTGGTGGAAATGTTGATGGAAACGTTGGGGGGGATGTGGGCCTATTTCCAGGTACTGTATTCTCAGGGCAGACCAGCGCAAAAATAAGTGGAGCTGTACACCTGGCTGATGCGGTAGCAATTAAAGCCAAGGACGACTTGGTAACTGCATATAACGACGCTGCGGGAAGAACTCCAGTAACTACCATTCCCTCTGAACTTGGTGGGCGTACATTGACTCCTGGAACTTATGATTCAGTGGATGGTAAATTTCAGATAACAGGCAAACTCACCCTAGATGCTAAAGGTGACCCAAATGGAGTATTTGTATTTAAGACTGCCTCCACACTTATTACAGCATCAGCAAGTGATGTTAACCTAATCAATAGTGCTCGGTTTTGTCGAACATTTTGGCAGGTGGGAAGTTCCGCTACATTAGGAACAAACTCACATTTTGTAGGACACATCCTAGCAATGCAATCCATCACAGCGACGACTGGTGCCACAGTGCAAGGACAGTTACTATCGAGAAATGGTGCGGTTACACTAGATAACAATACCATTACAAATGGGTATTGCCCTACTACAGTGGTTGTACCTACTAATACAAATGGCGGTACTCCTACAGTTACACCAACACCAACTAGTATTTCACCAGTTACAACAACTGTTACAGGCGGAGTGCTTCCGAAAACTTCCACACATTTGTATGAGTTTCTCTTTATGGGCGTTATTCTATCGATTATAGGAGCCATAGGTTTGAGAAAAAGAAAGAGTTATGAACAAAAATAGAAGAAGACGATTACGGAAAAAACGTTCTATGTTTAAAGCCATATCCTTGGGATTTATGCTCCTAGGATTAGTGGTTATCTCATGGTCAATATATGGTATATGGACACAGAACCATTATTCAAATAAGGAAAGCATCCCTCCCAAAAAGACGATTGTCATTAAGAAGATTTCTAAGGAAGTTAAGGTGAAATCAGACACCTCTAAGCTGGTGAAACCAGTATTTAAACCCATTTACTCAGTATATCCAGTGGAGGGTGATAATATTGGAAGCATTACCATCCCTGATTTAAATCGGAAACTTACCATCTTGCAAGGTACAAATGAAAATGAGTTAAATAGTGGTGTGGGACACTTCACCCAAAGCGTACTTCCCGGGGAGAAAGACAATTGTGTTATTTCCGGGCATCGGGAGACGGCATTCAGACAATTAGATAAATTGAAGGTAGGGAATTCAATCATTGTGCAGACATCGGCAGGTACATTCACTTATGAGGTTAATGGCACTCGAATTGTCCATAAAGATGATAGAACAGTTATCGTACCTACGAAAAATGCTGTACTTACTTTGACTACCTGCTACCCATTGCATTTTATTGGAGATGCTCCAGACCGGTATATTGTGTCAGCAGTTTTAGTGAAAAGCGAATAAATAGGGAGCGGTATTAAATTCATCTTTCTCTGTCAAAGTAAAGGACTCTAGCAAATAAATTGCTAGAGTCCTTTTTAACATTTCTTCTGAAAATGGGGTTTGACGACTTTAACCAGTATTAAATTTTAAGACACTCACATCTTACTGGAGTATTCAAAAACACCACTGTCATAGATGTGACAATGGTGTTTATTTAATTTGTTAGTTAATAAAAATATTTGTCGGAAAAGGTTGAAAGGAAGAAGCACGAATGATAAAATGATAAAATGATAAAATGATAATATGTAAATTTGTTCATGAATTTCCATTAATTTTTAAAATTACTAAACTTAGAACTTAGGGATAAATAAAGGGGGAATTATTAGATGTCTTCAAATGAAAAAACCGAATCAGAGAATTTATTGGATTTTATTGTGGAGTTAGCTCCAGCTCTTCAGAAACTAGTTCCTTTGGATTGTATGATAGCCGTAACTGATACTCAAAAGTATCTACGCTTTGTTCCTGGTGAAAAGATCATGGCACCAATAGATCTAACTGGAACCAATATTCCTAAAGTTGATACATTAAATATAGCTATTAATTCCGGTAAACCTGAAAGAATGGTTGTACCAAAAGAAGCTATAGGACAGCAGCAAGCTGCAGCTACTCAGGAGCTAGCAAGTACTATGGAAGAATTAGTAGCTTCTGCGGATTTTCTTGAGCAATCAGCTAATAATGTTATTGGTTAGTCACTGGAATAAAAAGAAATAAATATCTTTGACTTTACTTAAATAAATGGAAATTAAAAAAATACCTCAAATCGTAGGATACAAAAACTACGATTTGAGGTATTTTTCTTTGCTCATTTAATCTTTTTTAAAGATGAAGCTAAATATATCTTTAATGGTGTGCGGTACAAAAGAACAATATGACTATATATTGATATAAAGAAGTATTAGTTGTATTTAGAAGGAAAATTGGAAGTAGGCCATTTATTAGTATATTTAAAATAAAAGTAAAGTTAATTAAAACAATAAAAAGGGGCATGTTAGTATGGAAGTTATCATATTACGTAATAAGCAAAATATAAAGAATGCAATTTTCGTGATTGTAGGGTGCTTAATATCGGCTATTGGTGTAAATATGTTTTTAGTTAATGCGAAACTATTTAGTGGAGGGGTATCAGGTTTAGCCATTTTAATACAATACGCCTTTAAGATTCCAGCAGGATATACTGTGCTATTAGCTAATATACCATTATTGATATTAAGTTATAGGAAATTAAACAAAAGATTTACCATATATAGTCTGATTGGGACTGTTTCACTATCATTGTTTTTAGTATTGACTAAAGATCTAAGTAGCATTCTTATAGTACACGATGCAATTCTATTTTGTGTATATGGAGGGGTACTTATTGGCGTAGGAGCAGGACTTGCATATTCAAACCACGGTTCGGAGGGTGGCATGAACATTATAGTAATGTTGGTTAAAAAGAAATATGATAGTTTCGATGTAGGGCAGTTAGGCTTTATTGTAAACTGTGTTATAGTATTTTTAGGAATGTTAATAAATGGAATAAATATTGCTTTATACACATTGATGAGCATGTATATAACAGCTTTTGTTACTGATAAGATAATTCATGGTTTATCAAGAAAAAAGGTGTTACTTATAATTACTGAAAAAGAAGCTGAGGTTTGTGGGTATATAACAAATTCTAAACACCGTGGAGCTACAATACTAAATGGTAATGATCTTGCAGGTAAAGAAAGAAAAGTTATTTACTGCATAGTTCATGTATCAAAATTACCAGAGTTTAAATACTCAGTTCAGAAAATAGACGAGGATGCTTTGATTTCAATATTAGATGCTTCTGAAGTTGATGGTAAAGGATTTAATTCAAATATTTTATAGTTACTATAAAAAGATAGGGTTCTTTTAGACATCAGACATCTCTATTGAAAAACTATATCTTTTATTATATGATGTAAGAATAGTTTTAAAGGAGGTTGCTGTATGATAAGGAAAAATAAAAGTTTATCGCAAAGTGTTGCTGATGATATTCTTGCAATGATTAATATAGATAAAAAGTATGATATTGGAGATAAATTACCAAATGAAAACGAACTATCTAAAGAACTTAAAGTAAGTAGAACTACTCTTAGGGAAGGTATTCGTATTTTAACTACCCACAATATACTTGTAATTAAGAGAGGTAAAGGAACCTTTGTAACGAATCATGAGAAGCTCAATGGGGATTTTGGATTAGAAGAGTTTTCAACTTTTAAGATGAATGTTAAAGATCTGTATGAAATGAGATTGATATTTGAACCGCAAACTGCATACTATGCAGCAATTCGTGCAACAGATAAAGAACTTGACAGAATTTTATATTACGGTAAATTAGAAGAAGAAAAAATTTTAAATAAGGTTGATCGTACAGAGGCTGAGCAAGCGTTTCACAAATCTATTGCAAAAGCAACTCATAATGAGTTTATGAATAAGTTAATGCCTATACTTTATAAGGCTATTGATAAGGGCGTCATTTTATCTTATGAAAATGAAACTATAATTGGAGATACACTAAATGACCATCATATGATTATGGAATTTTTAGAGGCCCGAGATGCAGAGGGGGCAAAAACGGCAATGAAACTTCACATTTTACGTGCTATGCGGGGCCTAGAAATATATAATGAATAAAATTAAGTGCTAATTCTTTATAACATAAGGGTTGGCATTTATTTTTTTAGAAAAATCAAATTACAATATTGACAATAGACATCATACAACATACAATTAAAATATACAACTAACTATTATAATATAAAAAGGTGGTAATGTTATGAGAAGTGATGTAGTAACAAAAGGGACAAGCAGAGCACCTCAACGTGCACTATTTAATGCTTTAGGTTTCACAAAAGAAGAAATGGAAAGACCTCTTATAGGTATTGTTAGTTCAAAAAATGATATTGTACCAGGTCATATGAATTTAGATAAAATCGTGGAAGCTGTAAAAATTGGTGTAGCAATGGCAGGAGGTACTCCAATTGTTTTCCCTGCAATTGCTGTATGTGATGGAATTGCTATGGGACATCAAGGGATGAAGTATTCACTTGCTACAAGAGATTTAATTGCTGACTCAACAGAAGCAATGGCTATGGCACATGCTTTTGATGCATTAGTTATGGTACCTAACTGTGATAAAAATGTACCAGGGCTTTTAATGGCAGCAGCAAGAGTTAATGTGCCTTGTATTTTTGTAAGTGGGGGGCCTATGCTTGCAGGGAAAATTGACGGATGTAAAACAAGCTTTTCAAGCATTGCTGAGGCAGTTGGTGAGTTTAATGTTGGTAAAATTACTGAGGAAAAATTAGAAGAATTTGAAAATAAGTGTTGTCCTACCTGTGGTTCTTGCTCTGGTATGTATACAGCAAATAGTATGAATTGCTTAACAGAAGTTCTAGGAATGGGACTTGGTGGTAATGGAACTATCCCAGCAGTTTATTCTGAGAGAATAAGACTTGCAAAACATGCTGGCATGAAAATCATGGAATTAATAGACAAAAATATAAGACCAAGAGATATAATGACGGAGGATGCATTTAAAAATGCTTTAACAATGGATATGGCGCTTGGATGTAGTACAAATAGTATGCTTCATTTACCAGCAATTGCACATGAGGTGGGAATTGAATTAAATGTTGATATGGCAAATGCAATAAGTGATAAAACTCCGAATCTTTGTCACCTTGCACCTGCAGGGCATACTTATGTTGAGGATTTAAATGAGGCAGGCGGCGTTTACGCTGTTATGAATGAGATAAACAAATTGAATTTATTAAACACAAATTTGATTACATGTACAGGAAAAACTGTTGCAGAAAATATTAAAGGATGTGAAATAAAAGACACAGCGGTAATTAGACCTATAACAAATCCTTATAGTGTTACTGGCGGTATTGCTGTTCTTAAAGGTAATCTTGCTCCAGATTCATGCGTTGTAAAACGTTCTGCGGTTTCACCTGAAATGCTAAAACATGAAGGACCAGCGAGAGTGTTTGATTGTGAAGAGGATGCTATAAGCGCTATAAATTCAGATGAAATTGTTCCAGGAGATGTTATTGTTATTCGCTACGAAGGTCCTAAGGGTGGTCCTGGAATGAGAGAAATGCTTAATCCGACATCTGCAATTATGGGACGTGGGCTCGGTAATAGTGTAGCTCTTATAACAGATGGACGTTTTAGTGGTGCGACTCGTGGTGCTGCAATTGGGCACGTTTCTCCGGAAGCTGCAGTTGGTGGAAACATTGCTTTAATTGAAGAGGGCGATATTATATCAATAGATATAAATGCTAATTCTATTAACTTTAAAGTTAGTGATGAAGAACTTAAAATAAGAAAAGCAAACTGGAAACCAAGACTTCCTAAAATTACAACAGGTTATCTTGCAAGGTATGCTGCTTTGGTTTCATCTGGCAACAAAGGTGCTATTTTAGAAATTCCTAAGGGTTAACATTAAAAATGATATACTTATAAAAAAAAGTGGCTAGTACCATTAATAATAAGCAATATAATATTGCATTTAATGGTATTAGCTATTATTTTTTATTATTTTGAAACATTTAGACTTTCGACCATACTTTTTGCAGCTTTACTTATGGTAGTTAGCTTGTAATCTCTATTTCTTTGAGTTACTCCTATAAAATCATACTTTATACCTTTTACATGATCTACGAACCTCTCAAAGGAAGCGAGGGTGGAAATGCATCCGTTACCGGTTCCTCCAGGAGCAGCGACACATATAAAGGGTTTGCCAGCTAAATTATTTTCAGCGCCACTTGTTGCTTCGCAACGCCTAAGCCTATCAATAAATGCTTTTAGTGACTCACTCATATCACCCCAATAAACAGGTGTAATAATTATGTAACCATCTGCCGTGGACATTGCTTCATGTTGCTTTTGAAAATCATCTTGTACTTGACAGGTATGGGCAGATTTGCATGTACCCCATCCACTTCCACAAGCATGACAGGATGAGACGTTTAATGAGTTAAGACTTACTATTGATGCACTAGATGCGCTCATTTCTACGCCTACTTTAGCTTCATTGCCACACGCAGCTGTTAAACCATCATTGTTAGGACTAGAAGTAATTATCATTATTTTCATTTAAACCCCTCCATAATAAGATTGATAGTGTTAACACTATCTTTGATTTATTTTTCTTTTACCTCCTTAGTTTAATACATTAGGTGATTAGTAGCAAATAAAACGTCCTCTTGAGGGGATATGTATACATTATGTATCAAGTTTTTTTAACAACTTAATTTAATGTTTTTAAGTTGTTGTTTTTTCATCGTATAGCATATATACTTAAAGGAGACTATAGTAAATATTTTGAGGTTCCTTTCTCAATAATAATAATAATTATTTTTAATATACTTTTGATAAACTAAACTTTTGTTTGAAAGGAGATTGGTATGAATACAAATCAATCGGAAAATAGTAAAGAAAAAACGACTTCGAAAAAGAAAAAGACTAATATGTTATTAGCATCTTTTATGTTATTTGTTTTTCCAATAATAGCTGTGTTTATTGGAGTGTTTTTAGGGCAATATGTAGGAAAATTAATTGGAGCACCTATTCAGATTTCTCGTATTGTTGGAGGAATAATTGGTTTTGGATTAGCAATTGTATCAATTAAATTATTTGATAAACATGCTGAAGTAGATGAGGAAGAAGAGAAACTCGAGTGGGATGATTTATAGGTCTTAATTAAATGAAATAAAATTTTTAAATATCTATTATATTAATTCAAGGAAGTGTTGATAATGCTGGGAAAAAGACTATGCCATGGAGACACTATTGGGCTTATTTCTCCTGCTAGCCCAGAAAATATTGAAGCAATTGAAAAAGGAATTTTATTCTTAAAAAATCAGGGTTTCAACGTAATAGAGGGAACCCATATATATGATAAATGGGGATATCTTGCTGGCAAGGACACAGATAGAGCAGCTGATGTCATGGATATGTTTAAAAATGATTCAGTAGATATGATACTTTGTATAAGAGGTGGATATGGAGCAAGTCGAATACTCCCATATTTAGATTTTAATGTGATAAAAAAGAATCCAAAAATATTTGCAGGTTTTAGTGATATAACAGTATTTCTAAATTCATTTTATGAAAAGTGTGGGTTTACAACCTTTCATAGCCCAATGGGTACTTCTAATTTAGAAGATAATGAAACATTTAAAAGTTTTATGTTCACATTAATGGAAGGATATAAACCTTATACAATTAAAAATCCAGTTGAATTTAAAACGAATTGTATAACTCCAGGAATAGCTGAGGGTAATCTTATAGGTGGTAATCTTGCACTAATATGCAACTCACTTGGAACTCCCTATGAAATTGATATGAGAGATAAAATACTTTTTATAGAAGATGTTGGTGAAGCCCCTTATAGAATTGATAGAATGCTAACACAACTCCTATTATCTAAAAAACTTCAACAATGCAAGGGAATTATTTTAGGCCAATTTAAAGATTGTAATTTACCACACTATGAAAGAAGCCTTACCTTAGAGGAAGTTTTAAGTGATAGATTATATGATTTAAACATCCCTATGTTTTCTGGATTTTGTTCAGGTCATGACTATCCAAAACTCACACTTCCAATTGGAGCAAGGGTGAAAATGGATGCTCAAAAGGGTATAATTTATGTAATGGAAGCTGTAGTTAAGTAATTTGAAAGACTGTATATTAAAAACTTTGATAGGATGGTGTTTCGCTAAATTACAACATTATGAGACTGTGTATAAGATAGATTTTATAAAAATATAATCACTATAGTAGTTAGATTCTAAACTGCTATAGTGATTTTTTATGTAGCCCTAAATATAGTAAAATAAAAGGAATTTGCTAGTTTAAGCGAGATACCCTAGCATAGATAAAACGGATACTTAGAACTTAAATATATTTTTGAAAAACATTAAAAAATAATTATAATTTATTGTGATGAGAATAAAAATAGAGTATAATTAACTGAGAATTAATACCATAATATACATGTACACTTAAATTAATCTAAAAAACGATATAAATAACAAATAAATATAAAATTATTAAAGTTTAGGGGGGGTAATATGAAAAATATATTTAAAGCATTTATGTTTATATGTTTAGCTTTCGCATTTTGTATTCCTATGCAAACAATAGTAAAGGCAAGTACATATACAAATGTGGATTCAAAAGAAAATGTGGTACTAAGTAAACCTTGGACAGTGAGTTTTAATAAGTCATTGAGTGAAACCACTGTGAATACAACAAATATAAAGGTGGTTGGAGAAGATAATAATGACGTAGATATTAAAGTTAGTTTAGCTAATGACAATAAAAATGTAATAGTTCAATCTGTAAAAAACTATGAAGCTGACAAGACATATACATTAATAGTGGGTCAAAATGTAAAGTCTTCCGACGGAAAATTTCTTCCAAGTGAAGTTCGAATGGATTTTATTACGGAAAGTGCACCTACAAAACCTAGTGAGTTCACTGTATGCATTGATCCGGGACAATATTATAAAGTAATTGCTGGTTCCACTGGCGTTAAGGCTAAAGATATAAATTTAAGTGTGGCGTTAAAACTAGGTAATATACTTAAAACAAGGGGATTTAATGTAGTATATACAAGAAGTACTGATTCAGTACCTTGGACCGTAAGTGGTGAGGATGATGCAAAAGCACTGATTGCTAAAAATGCAAAGGCTGATGTATTTTTGAGTATAAACACTAATTCAGCTATCCCAACAGCATATGGGATCGAAACATATTATGCATCTGATGTAAGTAGTAATAAGCTGTTAGCAAGTTCTATGCAAACTGAGTTAGTAAAAGCAACAGGGGCTTTTGACAGGGCAATACAAGTAGAAAACGGTCAAGCGAATTTTGCAATATTAGGTAAGACAAGCTGTCCTGCTATAGCTACATATTTAGGATTTATAAGCAATCCACAAGAAGAATCATTATTAAGTAGTGATAAGTATCAAAACAATCTTGCAAAGGCTATGGCTAATGGGTTAATGAACTATGCTGGATTTGCGAATACAGATACTAATTATGCTTCTTTCTTAACAATATCCTCAGTACCTGATATAACAGCTAGTTTAGCAGTGGGGGGTACTTATTTATTACCTTCAACTGTAACTGCAACTATGAATGATGGTTCAAATCAAACTGTTGGAGTAGTATGGCCTACAACTGTTAATACAACCAACGCAGGAACTATTACCTATTATGGAACTATGAGTGGAACGACTACGACGGTTAAAGCTATAATTACTGTAAAGGCGGCAGCGACCACAGCAAAGTACAAAATAGTCTTAGACCCAGGGCATGGAGGATATGATCCTGGAGCAGTAGGACCAACAGGCATTTTAGAAAAAACTGTAAATCTTGCAATTGCTTTAAAGGTGGGAGCAGTATTAACCAAAAATGGTGTTGAAACCATATACACAAGAACAAGTGACACAGTAAGTTGGACCAACGATGTAACCCAAAATCTTCAAGCAATATGTGATATATCTAATAATGCTAAACCAGATTATTTTGTAAGTATTCATGCGAATAGTGGCGTTTCTTCAGCTAGTGGCACCGAGACTTATACTTATGTGGGGAGTGCGGCTGCAACTAAGCTTGCTCAGGCTGTTCAAACTGAAATTGTTAAAGCAACTGGATCAACAGATAGGGGTCTTAAAACTGCAAATTATTATGTTTTGAAATATACGGATGCAACGGCAATACTTATAGAAACAGGGTTTATATCTAATCCTACACAAGAAAAACTATTAAATAGCGCATCATACCAAACTAAACTAGCTAATGCAATTGCAAAGGGTATTCTTAATACTTTAGGAATAACTAATATAGTATATTAAAGTTGTTTATGAAAAAGGTGTTATAATAGATTATGAAAGCTTGTAAATTAAAAAAATTTACAAGCTTTCATTTTATTAATGTACTTAGGATGCGTAATTATTGACTTTTGTAATAACATAAGTATAAAATAAAGTTAGAACATTAATCGTAGTTATTTATTTCCTTAATAAGCGAATCGGTTTTACAAGGGTTTGTTTAGTAAGACTAAAAGGCCATATATAGGGAGGGCAAAAAAAGTGGAGAAAGATTCTGCATTAACACCAATAGAGGTTGCGGAGCTGCTTAAAATTTCAAAGAATACTGTTTATGAATTAGTAAAAAGAGGAGAACTAAATTCTTACAGAGTAGGTAACAAGGTAAGAATAGAGATGAAGGATATAGAAGAGTATAAGAATAAATCTAAAAAACGTCAGAATACTAAACAAAGTAATGATGATTTAGTAAATACATATACTCCACGCATAAGTCCATATGAATCTGAAAAAATCCAAAAAAGTTTTGGGTTTGTTATTTGTGGGCAGGACATTATGCTTGATATACTATCTAGGCATTTACAACAGCACACTAATGGGGTTCAGGCACTCAGGTCCTATATTGGAAGTTATAATGGATTATATGCTCTCTATCATGGTAATGTGCAGGTTGCTACAGCTCATTTATGGGATGGAGAAACGGGACAGTATAATATACCTTATGTAAAAAGAATGCTTCCTGGAATACCAGCAATTATAGTTCATCTAGCTTACAGAAAACAAGGCATTTATGTTCAAAAGGGCAATCCTAAAGCAGTAAAAGGATGGGAAGATTTAAGACGTCCTGACATAACTATAATAAACCGCGAAATAGGAAGTGGGACAAGAATATTACTTGATGAGCATTTAAAAAAGCTTGGAATAACTGGAAATACTATACCTGGATATGATAGAGAATGTTTTTCACATCTTGCAGTAGCGAGCACGGTTGCAAGAGGTGGAGCGGATGTTGCGATTGGAAATGAAAAGGTAAGTCAGCAAGTAGATGGAATTGACTTTATACCATTGCAAACAGAAAGCTATGAGCTTGTTATTAAAAAAGAAGATATTGATAAACCACATTTTCAGGCGGTACTTCAAATTCTTCGGTCGATAGAGTTTAAACTTGAACTAGAGGGTATAGGCGGATATGATCTAAAAGATTTAGGGAAAATAACTGCAGAAACATAGTCAAATAGGAAGTGATTTAGCAAACAATGCTAGATCACTTTTTATTTGGTCATTTATATTTTAAAAAAGTGTTGAAATTTTTATAGAATTGAGATACAATAAAAAACAATAAAACATAACAAAACATAACAAAACATAACATAAAATACAATGTATTAAAATGTTGATACAATTTGTTACGTTTTAACTTGAAATGCCTAAAATATATTTATAGGGGGACAAAAATGAAAAAAAGGTTACAACTTTTATTAACTACGGTATTACTTACAGTTACATTAGCGATGACAGGGTGCGCTCAGAAGACTAAAACATCTGAAACACCAGCACCGTCAGCTACGCCAAAAGCAGTTACATTAACAATTTCGGCTGCAGCAAGTTTGACAGAAGCTATGGGTGAAATTAAAACACTTTATAAAACGGAAAAGCCCAATGTTACAATAAATTATAATTTCGCTGCTTCAGGTGTACTTCAGAAACAAATAGAACAGGGTGCTGATGCCGATTTGTTTTTTTCAGCAGGTAAAAAACAGATGGATGCTTTGAAGGCAGCAGGGTTACTAATAGACACTACCAATGTTAATTTAGTAGGAAACAGTGTAGTTCTTGTAACTAAAAGCGATTCTACATTAGCTATTAGTGATTTCAAGGGTTTAGCAACTGATAAAGTTAAGAAAATAGCATTAGGAGAACCAAAAACAGTTCCAGTAGGTCAATATTCAGAGGAAATATTGACAACTTTAGGTATTCTTGATAAAGTTAAAACAAAAGTTGTTTAT
>Ga0209123_1001891_pt1 | contig 19152 bp, 11 predicted proteins | sample BarGraIncu00431A_FD_184500 | JGI IMG/M metagenome (GOLD analysis project Ga0209123, IMG submission 184500) | Arctic peat soil microbial communities from Barrow, Alaska, USA - Barrow Graham LP Incubations 004-31A (SPAdes) (version 2) | ecosystem: Environmental > Terrestrial > Soil > Wetlands >... | reverse complement strand
TTATCTGGGCCACAAAGATGGTAGCCAGAGAAAGATACAAGGCTGTGCCATCAAGGTTAAAACTATATCCGGTAGGCATTACAAAAGCTACAATTTTACGTGGTACTCCAAATTCTTCCAATCGCTCCATGGCAATGGGCAGGGCTGATTCGGAACTCGTTGTTGCAAATGCGATGGCCACAGGTTCAGAAATAGCTGTTATGAATTTACGGACCGGAATCCTGAATAACAGGGCAATAGGAAGCAAGACACCCAATAGAAATACAATCATGGAAACATAGAGGGTGGCAAGTAATTTAAATAGATTTACAAATATATCAAGACCCATTTGTCCAATGCTGAAGGCGATGGCTGCGAATACGGCAAAAGGGGCAAAATACATGATCAGTGAGGTGAACTTGAACATGGCCTCTGATAATGCTTCTGCAAAAACAATCATTGGTCGTTTAAATTTGTCTTTCAGCATGGCCACAGCAATGCCAAAGAGTATGCTGAATACGACAATTTGTAATACATTGCCTTCATAAATGGCTTTTGCCAAATTCTCGGGAAAGATATGAAGGAGTATCTCTGAGCCCTTTAATGCAGGGACTTTTGCTATATCGGCATGTGCCATGTTTTCTGGAATGACTACCCCAATACCGGCTTTACTAATATTGATAGCAATCAAGCCAATGAAAAGGGCAATGGTTGATACTACTTCAAAATATAAAAGTGATTTCCAACCCATCCGTCCTACCTGCTTTAAATTGGGATGGCCTGCTATGCCGACAACGATTGTGGCAAACAGCAGTGGGGCAATGATGGTTTTGATCATTCGGAGGAAGATCTGACTGATCACATTCAGGCTTAGAGAAATGGCAGGGAAATCGTGACCAAATTCTGCACCAACTATCATGCTTATCAATATCCAGGTAGTAAGTGACCGTTTGATGGCAGCATAACCTATTAGCATAAAAAGAAAGCACCAGCGCGAAATAATCAATACCGTTTCATTGATGACCAGCAAGCCGTAATGGGTTAGCAGGGTCGTGAGCGAAACGACAAATAACAGTGCAAGCATTGATAGTAAGTACTTTGCCGGTACGCTCTTTTTTAATGGGCGATTGCCTGGATTTTTGGTTTGGGCTGTTGTACCTGTCAATGTCTTTGATTTAAGGTTAATTGGTACAAAAATAGCAAATAAGTTTAATTGGTAAGCTCAGATGTGAATTTGCAAGTGTAGATCTGGATTAGCTGTCAGGAATTTGAATGGCAAGGGGATAAATAACTAATATTTCGGAGGAGATTTTTCATGATTAGCATGGGTTTTCAGAGTACCCTATTCCGATTATCTGTCTCTAAAATTGACACATATCTCTGTAATAAAATCATTTACAATCATCTTTCTGATTTTAGTGGATTACCCTGCCTTATCCCGAGTACTCGGGATCATTTTCGAATAGCTGTTCTTGCAATTCCATAAAGTCGAATGTTAAGTTGATAAGTTATCTAATTATTCCAATATAGAAGAAATTTTTGTCAAATTATTCAAAAAGGCAAATGACTTTGAGATTTACACGGAGCATTTAAAAAAAGTCGAAAATTTAAGTACAAAATCTCGGAATAGATGGAAAGAAATTCTCAGAATAAATATTGTTAATTCATTCAATGAAATAATTGATCAGGTATATGATTATTCAAAGGTAGATGGAATTTTTGTTGAATTATTCAAAAAGGCAAATTATTTTGAGATTTGCATAGAGCATTTAAAAATAAGTTGAAAATTAATACAAAATCTCTGAATAAATGTGTTGAAAACAAAATGAATGACCTACAATCAACAGTTAACTGTTTTTGGGCAAAGGTTGATTTTGTTGTGATAAATATTTCTCATATTTTACGATTTTTGTTTATAATCAATTCAAAGATAGCGATTTATGTCGAAATATGCAGCTTCTAATTAAACTTAATTGATTAAATATCAGTTATTTAGTGTTATTTAATTGTAATATACCAATTTTGATTGTCAAGCATTTACATCCTCCGAAATGTTAGTAAATAATTGGAGAAATTTATATTCTCAGTCTGTTTCTATTTAGTATTTAACGTAAAGTCAGCCTATCATTATTGATATAAGCTAAATTTTTCCTTCACCTTAGGGCCTCGCTCGCCCCATTGAACTGTTGCACATTGGGTATAATAGTCGTGTTCGAAAAATAGGATGTAATTATAGTCTGCTGCTTCTTTCAGGAAGGCTTCTTTTTCTTCCAGTGCAGTTACCGGATACAAATCGTACGATGCCAACCAAACGATGGGAATATTGGCAGTGGTTGGTATCAGATCAGACATGTAAACATAGGTTTTATCTCCGGAATGAATGAAGGGTATCATTTGTCCGGGCGTGTGTCCATCGAACATCCGGACTGAAATGTCAGGAAAAAGTTGGCAATTATCTTCTACTAATTGCATATTTCCTTCCGTCTTGAGGAAATTCAATATTTCAAGATAGTAAGCAGCCCGCTCACGGATGTTGGATACCTGAGAGTGTTCCCATTGCCGCTTGCTGCACCAGTGGGTAGCCTTGGGAAACTGAAGTTTTAACTGTCCATTTACATTGAGTACCGCTCCATTGCAATGATCCCAATGCAAATGAGTAAACATCACATCGGTGATATCTTCAACCCGGTAGCCTTTTTCTGCGAGGGACTTTTCAATCGCATCGGTTCCCCTGTGTCCGTTGTTCTGTTGAACTTTCTCTGAATAATGATTGCCCACTCCAGCTTCAATGAGGATTTTCCGGTCACCCAAATCAACCAATAGACAGCGCAAAACGAGTTGCACAATGTTGTTTTCATTGGCAGGGTAAACCTTGTTCCACATGGCTTTTGGAATTACGCTAAAGAGCGATCCTCCGTCGCAACTGAAATAACCGGCATGGATAGTATGTAATTGCATGGTTCGATTTTGAATTTCCAAAGGTAAAGGTAAGAAAAAGAGGGAGTGATCACAGCTGCCAATAAAGTTATCATGATTAACTCCAATATGGAAAGTCAAAAAAACCATCGTGTATTTACTTCAAGGTGGTTATTTTGTAATTCAGTCTGAAAAGATGATCTTTTTAATTTGAGTTCGAAATATGGAATCCATTAGTATAATGAGAGTTGATGTTTTTCACTTCTCAATATAGTTGTTTCTCATTTCCTATTCTTACTACACTTACTACACTTACTACGATACTATTTGGATTTTTATCATTTTCTCATCTTCTCCTTGTCATTAATGTTTTGAGTAGAATCATAGTGAAAGTAGAAAATGCGAAAATTTAAAATAGAACCGTAGTAAGTTTAGTAAGTGACTAGAGATATGTCAATGAAAGCAATGGGCATTTAAAAGGCATTTTTTTAAGATGAATCCTGCATTTTTGACTGTAAAGCCATAAAGTAATCATTTAAAAGACCTGTTTTCTAAGTTCGAACTCACGTTTACAGCACAGCTAGAATATATTGGATACCCAAGTTTCATTTCCGCCAAACCGCCAATACAGCCAATTGGCGGTATCCGAAGAAGTTAGGATTGTTACTTTCGATTGAAATATATTTCATAAATGTAATCACTTATGTCGAATTAAATTAATAATATTATCAGACAATTAATTGCGATGCAAACGTTTTCATAAGAAATTCCAAAGAGCGTTCTGCTTCATCTATTTTACCACATTCAACTGATAAAAAGATTTCACGGTCAATGGGTTCCATTATTTTCATTACCCGCTTCCAGTCAACCACACCCTCGCCACAGGCGCAGCCAACGGGGGTACCTGTTACTTTGCCACGTTCATTTGCGCTGTGTTCCATGCTGATGTCTTTGGCATGAATGTGATACACGTAATCGCGAACCTTTTCCAATCCTTCGTAAGGATCTTCCAGTCCTGCGAGATAACTGTTACCGGTATCCCAGTTTACCTTTATCCAGGGAGAGTCGACAAGCCTGACAATTTTCATCAGACCATCGGCAGTTTTTGTATAAATTCCATGCGGTTCAATGCAGAGGTATTTTTGATGTCGGGTCGCAATCATTGCCATTTTTGTAAGTGTATACTTCATAGTGCTGAAAGCCAGTTCGTCGTCCATCCAGTCAGGCTTGATCATTTCGTCTGTATTCAGGAAATCGCAACCCATGAAGGAGGCCAAGACTGTTGCCCGTGTCAGACGCGCAACGGCTGCTTCTGGCTTCATTAAAGGCGAATGGGCTGAAAGGCTTGAAACTTTCATACTATATTTATCACAGATTTCTTTCATCAGAAGAGGGTCTTCCTCCATTGAAAAAGAATGAAAGTAGTTGACCTCACTTAGCAGTTCGTAGCCGGTATGTACCATTGGTTCAACGTATTTATAACCAATCTCAGAAGCTATTTTCACACCTGCCTCGAACGATTTGTCTGCACTGCGACAGAACTCCATGTTCAGTGATATTCTATATTTTGCCATAATTCATCCAAATGTTATGCAGTATATGGCTTGCGCATTTCACGAGTAAATATTTTATTGGCCTCCACATCTCCCACCACTTCCCCCACCACTGGGTTCCAGGTTATCTTTCTTCCGGTGCGGATGGCAATATCACCCATGTGACTTACACAATCAGACAAAATAGCCTCATCGAGTGGATTGGTTTCTTTCACAGTGCCTTTCACGACATCAATAAAAAGCTGTCCCATTTTATAGCCGTCTTCTTTGATTTCTCCAGTTTTAGGGTCTTTAGGGAATTCGTTCAGTTTTTGCTGAAGTTCAGGAATATTTGATTCAGCGGTAGCTCTGCCAACAGAGATCCAACCTTTTGATCCAAAGAATGTGGTAGAATTATAATCTTTTATTTTCCGATAGTTCCAAGTATTATTTTTCTCAACCATATCAGTACTCATAAATCGAAGTTTTACCCCCGAATCGTATTGGTAGTTCAGATCCCATGAATAAATGTTGTTATAGATGCCGCCGGGTTCCCAGAATGTACCTGTTCCTTCGCAGGTATATTGACCGTTCATTTTATCCTTCATGGCCCAAATCATGATATCGAGCGGGTGCGCACCCCATCCGGCCAAAAAGCCAATGCTGTAATCATTTTGAAACCAACTGCCATTATTGGTCACCCGTTCAGGGCAGTAAGGATTCAGTGGGGCTGGTCCGGTCCAGCGGTCATAATCAAAGTCTTTGGGAACAGGAACTTCCATGCACTGAGGTGAAGTAACAGGGTTTTTCCCTGGGGCCCAGGCTTCAATCCGATCGATCTCGCCAATTTTTCCTTCTTTTATCATGCTCACAGCCAGCTTCATATGACTCATTGCACGCTGTTGTGTTCCGTAATGAAATTTCACATCATTGGCTTTTAGTTCTTTTTCCAAAATCTTAAATTCAGGATAACTAAGTCCCAGAGGTTTGGCCAGCATGACATGCTTTCCAGCTCTTGCAGCTTTTATTGCGGCCAGAACATGCCAGTGATCAGGAGTGGTAATATTTACTGCATCAATATCTTTTCGTTGCAATATCTCTTCAAAATTCAGATAGGGCAAACATTCAGGAGCCTTTATGTTTTTCTGTTTATAAGTTCGGTTAACATACTGAGATGATCCAATTCTCCGGTCAAGAAAAGTATCGCAGGTAGCCACAGCATAGGCAGATTCAACTGGCATAAACCAACTGTCAAGAACCCCTTGCCCCATATTTCCAAGACCTATGTGAGCCATTAAAATCCGATCATTTGCTCCCTTGGCACAACTTGACAAGATGGTGGGTACCAGAATGGCGCCTCCGGAAACTAAAGCAGCATTTTTAAGAAACGTTCTTCTCGATGAATTCATATTTTCCATGTTATTTAGTTTTAAATTGGTCCCAGTTTGATTTTAATTTCACTTGATTTAATTCTCCGGTGTTTATCAGTAAACGATATTTCAGATGAAGTTGATCGCCTTTTTTTAGTACTAATTTTGAATCAAAGAGTAGTGCAGGGCTGAAATAATAAAATGGAGTTGCCGGATCATTCAAAACAATCCATTTGTTGGGGTGATTTAGATTTTGAGGATGATCAAAGATAGTCATGGCTATTGGTTGCCCTTTCAGGTTCTTTGCTTGATAGGTCATCCAGCGTGATGGTTTGCCATGCAGTTCTTTGGTTTCTCCCGAATCGTTGATGGCATTTACATCCCAAAGCTGATTGTTCATCCGGGCTGAAAAACCGGCATACCCTCCCCATGATTGCCCGTTTGGCTCTCCTTGAAGAGGAGTACGGTCAAGAATTACTTCATCAGCCAAGGCAGTAAAAGTGCTTTCCCAATCCATGAAATAGTTTCCATCTTTGTCCGGCACAGATAAACGTATTACGCATTCTTCTTTCAGTAGGTCTTGCCCTGTTGGAGGATGATAAGTAAACTCTAAATTAAACTCTGCCCCGAACTGTTTGGTCAGATGATACCTTACTGATTTCAAATCGGTAATTCCTTCTGATTGACCATTACCATCTTCTTCCCAATAATTTAATCCGTTGATAAACTTCCAGGAGAACCATATTGCACGGTGCCAGGGATGATCAACAGGGCGAAGGCCAGTGAGGACGGACCCGTCAATGGTTGAAAGCGGATGAAAATATGGTTTACTCTCCTGCTTGTTGTAATTGTATCTCCATACTATTTTTCCATTGTTCAGCAAGGCCACAGAATTTGACTCTTTTTGCCATGAAAGTTTTCTGGAAGGCTTGTCTATGCTCAATTCATCAGGTATTTTCTGGGTGACTTTTCCAGTTGCTGCCCATTCTGAACCGCGCAATAATAAAGTCTGGAACCCTATGTTTTTCATCGTGTTAACATCATGACCCAGTAATAAAAAGAAAGATCTTCCTTTTCCAACTTGTTGACTGAGAATAATTGGTTCCAGCTCATCGGACCCGCTGTTTGACTTTGGGGCAAAGGCATTGGCCAAGACATTTGGCTTCCCGTTAATTCTTGTATTCACCCATAATTCATCGGTTATCCAAAAATCTGCGAACCCTTTGGTGACGGGATTCTCAGTTTTTGAAAATTCAACTTTGAATGAAGCAACATTACCATGTTTGGTTGAATCTCCCCATGTTCCGCCCGCCAGATTCTGAAATTCAGGCCAATCATAATTGGTTGAGCTGGATGCATGAACAAAGACAAATCCACCACCGTTTTTGACAAAATTCATGATAGCAGCTTTCGTGTCACCCGACCACGGACATTTTCTTTCAGGCCAAATATTCCAATTGTTAAGTATTAACTGAAATGGTTGCAACGATTTCGAGGTCAATGTATCTGGCTTTTCTGTTATTGTAACAGCAAACAATCCGCCTTGGGTTAGAATAGATTGAATTGCCGGCGTTGTTTTTTGCCATTCGTGGTTGTTGCTTCCACTGATTAGCAGTACCTTTATAGGTGTTTTGCCTGTTGATTCTTTCATCCCCAAAAAAGGAGTTAGAAGGATGAACAAAAACGAGTAGATGTTCATGGGATCCATCATTAGTTTAGGCTTTCTAAATATTATTTATTGGTATCAAAAATAAAACATTAAATTTATAAAATATTTAACTATTTTTCACTGAAAAATATTGCAAGTTCAAAACAACTGGTAGTGAGCGATAAATTAAATTCTAGTGTATCTGATGAGGAAAATTACTATCCTGATACCTGCTCCTCGCTGGGACAGGCCTGGAAGGAGGGGCATGTTGAATTGCAAGCCCTTGTTCGTGGCTCCTATCCTGGTCATTTATTAAAAGACAATGAATTGGAAGGTATCAAATCTATTGGCTATTGGAACTCTGAGAAGATGCAGAATTGGGGTCTTGACTGGCACCGAAACGAAGGCATTGAACTATGCCTACTCGAAACCGGAAATCTCAGTTTTTTGTTGAATGACCATCAGTATGAACTGGAATCCAATTCTCTGACCATCACCCGACCATGGATTTTGCATAAGCTGGGGACTCCAAACATTGGATTTTGTAAACTACATTGGTTCATCATCGACCTTGGAGCCCGTCAGCCACATCAAGACTGGGTATGGCCCGACTGGGTTATCCTTAGCAAAGACAATCTTGAGGAATTGACCCGTATATTAAGGCTCAACGAGCAACCTGTCTGGCAAGTAGGCGATGAAATGAAACGATGCTTTGCACAAATCGGAAGGATGGCTAAACACCATGAAAAAGAACATTTCGATTCCCGCATTAAAATTTACCTCAATGAGGTATTGATTTTGCTTCTTGAAATGCTCAAAAAAGATAGGCCATTATTGAATGATGCCTTAATTGAATCGAAACGGAGCGTCTCAATTTTCCTCAAAAGCCTGGAAGACGATCTGGCCAACTACTGGACAGTGAATAATATGGCCAAACATTGCGGTTTGGGTGTTACTCAATTTTCAAAACATTGTTATCAGCTAACAAATTGTACTCCTGTAAATTATATAAATAAACTGCGCCTTCGAAAAGCAAAAAAGCTAATTGCTGAGAATCCACGTAATACGATTACTTCTATCGCTTTTGACTGCGGGTTCTCTTCCAACCAGTATTTCACAAAATTATTTAAGGCACATTTTAAGGAAACTCCTCAGCATTTCCGTGCTGCGAGTGTTCAGTGATTAGTGTTCAGTATTCAGTATTCAGTAAACAGTGTTCAGTGGTATTGTAACAATGTTATTGAATCAATTTGATTTTCACTTGTGATTGAAAGGGGGTTTCAATTTGAGAGGGTCTTACTAAATTTCCCCAATCAAGATCGGAGTAACTGACCCTATCGAGCAGTAATAATTTGATGGAGGCATCTGTGTTCACTACAGACCTTGCAGAAAGCCTGCCGTCGCCTATAACCAGGATACCTGTTCCCGTTGCCTTGTTGGTTAAAGAATAGGATAAAATATTCAATTTCGAAGACCTGAATTCGTTTGGCACCGGAAGCCAGTTCGTACGTTTACCGGTCAGTTGAAATAAGTAAAAATCCTTGGTATCATTTTCCCAACTCTGATTAGGGGCTTTACGATATTGCTCCTGGTCAGCTTTCCGGCTCAGTTTGAAAGCGATTCCCTGTGGACGGCCAAGATGCCCTTCCGGGTATGCTGTCCAATAGGCATTGCGTTTCCATTGCAATTTGTCAAGACCATTGCCAAGATTATAGTAAATGCCTGTCTCGTGAACTGTTGGAGGATTATTCTCCACTTTGTACTCAGTTAATATTTCACCATTTCCGTTGATACTGATGATAAATTTCACCGGATAAATCCCCGACGTACCGCTGATGTCGGCTATAAAGATGCCATCTGTTTTTTGAAAGCTGAATTCGGTTAATTTCCAATCGCCGGCTGCTTCGACCAATTCCTTCCCTTTTTGATTTGGCAACATGGAAGCGTTGGTAACAAGGGTCAAATATGGACCACCAGTAATTATTTTACTTCCTTTACACAAAGCTAAGGAAATCAACCCGTTCTGTTTATTGAAATCAACCTTGAAGTTATTCCCTACTACTTCGACCTGAGTTTTTGTTTCGAACACATCGATTTTGGTATTCTTTTCCTGATCAATTGTTAAGGGAATTGGCATCGATTGATTCTCAACCGTATATCTGTCAATCATCAGATCTCCTAAATAGAATGCGATCTCAAGTGATTTTCCTTTTGAAACCAAATTCGCAGGAATTGTTAATTTCCCCTTTGCATGAGGAGCTATCAGAGGTGATGAGACAGGCCTACCGTTGCAGGTAATTTTAAGTTCTGAAATGTTGGTATGATCAAACCGGTTTTGTAAATCAAGGGAAATATCCTGGCCTGAAGTAAAGTTAGAATATTTAACATCAGATAAACGGATTGGAGAATAGGCTTTTTTAGTATTCCAGAATTCGGGTTTCTTTCTTCTCCAGGTATCTATAATACCCCATTGCCCATATCCTACACAGGTATCAGGCAGCATAAATGTTTCATCAATCATCCCCCATATGGCGCCACCTAAAGCTCCTTTGGATTCAAAGCATCCTGACCACAGTTTATCCAGACTTTCGCCCCAGTAATCATTTACATTGGGGTCGTTGGCCAAAGTAAAGACATTGTAGCAGGGTACATGCGCCCATTCGTCGTGCAGAACGGGAATCCCAGGGTAATTGAAATTTGTGATTTTCAATCCGTTGTCTTCAACGTTTCCTTCCCATGTCACATAGTGCATGCTCATAATGTCATAAATTTTATTGTCACCCGCAGACCCCGGATAGCTGAAAATAACGGGGCGGGAGAGATCTGTATTTTTCACATACTCATACTCCTTTCTGAAATTCAATCCATATTTGTTCTCGTTACCTATTGACCAGATGATCACCGAGGCGTGGTTTCTATCGCGTTCAATCATCTCAGAAAGCTGTCGGAGATAAATGGAAGTAAAAGTTGTATCATTTTCTGAGTTTCCATACTCAAGGTAATCCTTGGAGCGCCATGTGGAGACAAAACAAATAGCAGTTTCCTCTTCCACATAAATACCGTAAAGGTCGCAATATTCCAAAAATGCCCTTGAGGGAGGATAGTGTGATGTACGGATAAAATTCATGTTGGCTTCCTTGGCCAATAATACATCTTTCAGGTCATAATCATTCGTGGTGCTTCTTCCCATCAAAGGATGAATGTCGTGCCTGCAGGCCCCTCTGAGTTTTACAGGACTGCCATTAACCAATAGCTGGTCTTCTTTTATTACTATTTGCCTGAAACCCACTTTTTTTCGAACTGTGGAAAGGATCTTCCCATTTAAACTGATTTCAGCCGTAAGTTCATAAAGATTAGGATGTTCAGCGTCCCATTTCTGTGGTTTCTGAATGGTGTTCTGAAGCAGCCCCTTTTCGTTTTTGTCAAAAACAATTTCACTGTTGTTCAGCTTAACCGGTGTTCCTGTTGGCGATGTCAGTGTTAATTTTACTTTGGTTCCCATTTGGGTTCCTTTTACTGAAATGTTTGTTGAAAGTACGGCATTGGCGTAGGTGCTGTCAAATGTTGTCACGGCAAATAAATCCGAGATGTATGTTTGTGACAAAGCAATTAACTCCACATTACGTAATATTCCGCCAATTGGATGCTTGGCATAGCCAGAGGCGTAAGAAATATCGTCGCGTCTATCGCTGAAAGCCACAATCAGAATAGCTTTCTTCCCTGTCTTGAAATAGGGTGTGAGTTCGCATTCCCAGGCAGTGAACCCGCCATGATGTTCACCAATATAGCTCCCGTTTATCCAAACCTTCGCATGGCCATATACCCCATTAAAACGCAAAATGATTGTTTTTCCTGAATAATCTTTCGGGAGTTCAATCTGTTTACGATAAGCATACCAAGTATCATGTTGAACAGGATATCCTTGCATGGCAGGCTCTCCGGGGACTATGATCTTGGTCCATGTCAATCCCTTGGCGTTCCAGTTATCCTGGTTGGTTTCTTTACAGAACTGCCATTCACCGTTCAAGCTGCCTACAGATTGCTTGACCCCGGTTGTCTGAAATGGCAATTCGCACAATTGATCAGTTGAAAGTCCCACTAATGCTGTCTTAGGCTGACCTAAACATTCAGGGAATGAATTCATTCCCATTACGGATAATATGAGGGTCGATAAACCTGTCAGTAAAGCTTTTCTTAAATTGGTCATCCTGGTTGATTAATTTGTTGCTGATCCTATATTGCTTATTATGAATACATTCACTGTTCAGTCTCAATGATATGATCTTATTTTATTTCTTTCTTCTCCTCCCACTCTTTGTCTGCGGCCCACTTCCTATTTCTCATTGAGACTGTTTACTTTCTTCATGGCCAGGGAGTCGGATGAAAAATCCATTACAAATTGGACGACTCCAAAGTAATCTTTCACTCCTTGTTCAATCTTGTTGGTTTTCAGGTACGCATCGTTTACTTTTCCGGCCACTTTGTCAATTCCTTCGCTTCTCATTTTATCCCAGTGATCCTGAATCTTACGGATGTCGTCCATGACCGGTTTGTTGATCTGATGGACCAGATCGGCGAAATTGTGCAAGCGCTTTGCCTCAGACAAGAAATAGCTGACCATGCTGATATCGGCGCTGTAACGCAGATAGGCAGATTCACTTTGGGAACAGACAAGCCAACTGTAGAAATTGGCTTCGGCCTCGCTGGTAATGCCAAACTGGTGAGCTGATTCATGGGCCAGCACCTGCGGATATTCGACCATCAACACGCTGTCATTCAGGTGTACCTCGTTGAAAAAGGGGCCATAATATCCGGCAATGGAAGCTTTTGCAAAAAAGGCGCTCAGGGTAATGGACTTTGGCCGACGGTAACCCTGCGGATACTTTAACTTCAGGAATGAAGCATTCTTTTTATAGGATGCTTCCACCAATGAGTCGATGGCTGTATGACTTGTATTTTCGTATGTACAATAGGATTCATTGGTTTGTGTGATCAAGTATTTAAATACATATGCAAACTTAACGGTGTCAGCTCTGGATTTAGGAATCTGAAGACGCTCGTTCAATCCACTTCTGAAATAATTGAAACCCCAGAACCAATAGAATAGTACATAACAGATGGCCACTGTTTGGAAAATGAGCAGGATGAAGCGGCCAACTTTTAATTTCCTGAAAATGGTTAGTATCAATAGTATAATCCCAAAAAGGACCAATAATCCATAAAAGGCATCATCAACAGAAAAGGATACCCATTTGCTCAGAAACGATAATACATAAGCGATGATGGGATAGAAGGTTTGCGAATAGACGGTTTCTGTTACTCCAGGATGACTGGCAAATGCTTCTGTCAATCCATAAGTTGCAAGAGCCAGCCAGATTGGGAAAGCGGCCCAGCCAAAGAATATTCGTCTGAATTTATTGTGTGCCATGATGCAATATTCAATTGATGTGCGAAGATCAGGTTTTTTAGTCAAACAGGATCAGTTATCTTCAATAAACTCTTTAAATTTAAGATTAAACAATATACGGATTCATTTACATTATTTAATAATTTGCATCATCGGTTAATTGGGCGATTTGATTGCCATCGATGGAAGCGCTGTGCACAATCTGGTCATCGCTTTGCATAAAAAAAAGGTAAAAATTGACTGATTCTCAGGATGAGTTACTTGAGCCTTCCAAAGGCAGTCTGAGTTAATAATGCTTGCTGACTACTTTGTGTAACATGCAGAAAAACATGTTGTTGCATGTTATAATTAATTGGAAGAATAAGAGATCAGAGCCTCATCGGGTGAAACTAAAAACCATTGGTCACTGACCAATTCATGTTTGATGATGAAGATACTTTTACTGTCAGTGCGAACTTTAAAATAATCGGCTACCGGCATATCAGGGGTTGCTTTTGCCTGGTACCAACGATCTGCGATTTCTTTAATTTCGTATTTCATATTCATCCAATAAAAATTGATTGGATATACTTTGCTTTTATCCAGGGATTTAGATTCTACTTGTATGGGAATAAGTTTCATTGTACAAATATTATTAGCATTTATTCAAACTGAATGGTATGATAAATAAATTCTTCGAACTTAACTGTTGGTTAAAGTTACCACTTTTTTTGTTTGAATACATGCCGGCATTTAGGTAATTATCCCTGAGACTAAGCCGAAAAGAATAAAGTTGTCACTAAGTCTCAAAGTCTCAAAGTTACACTAAGAGTATGTAGTAGATAGTCAATACTTTGCGTAACTTTGGTGCTTAGTGTCTTAGTGACAGATTTTATTTATTAATTGTTCACATGACACAACCTTTATTTCAAAAAAAGGCTGCCCCTAAAGATAAACCTTTAGAAGCAGCCTTTGATTATAAACACGAGCATGAATTAATTCATTGCACGATCATCCTGCATTCCTCTGCGCTGTCTCATGCCCTGAGGTCCACGCTGTTGCATCATTCTGCCTTTGTGCATATCGAACTTCAGACGCTGCTCCTCGGTCAGTTGTGCACGCATGTCAAGGCGGTGCTGTGCCTGTATTTTTGCCATTTCAACCCTTAACGTTCCTATTTTATCAATGTTCTTGTTGATGTCATTGATAACAGGTTTCTCGGCTGTCATCAGCGTTTTCTGGTGGGCCTTCAATTCCCCAAGTTCATTGCGCAATGGCTTCAATTGCTTTTGCATCTCCAACATACTTATCTTAAATGCATCCCTTTGAGCATCGGTAAGGTTCAGTCCGTTATTGGGACCTCTCTGATGGTCATTCATTTTCATTTCTTTATTCTGACCACGATCTGATTTCTTTGAATCTTTGTCAGCCGGTTGAGCGATCAAGGCAGCCGAACAACTCATTAACACAACGAGCATTAAAATTTTAGTTTTCATAACCTTTAATTTTTAGAAACTGTTTTCTGAATCTTTATTAAAATTTCACTTTGGATGCTTCTGAAATTAAAAGGTTTAATGCTTTATGAAGTTTTAAGATTTCTTTAACACATTGGTTTAGATGAACACACTCATAATCAGGACGGTGATAATTCCTACAATTCCCACGGTTGATTCCATGACTGTCCAGGTTTGAAATGTTTGTTTAATACTCAATCCAAAATATTCTTTAAACATCCAGAAGCCGGAATCGTTGAAATGCGACCACATTACGCTGCCTGCTCCTGTTGCCAGTACCATCAGCTCAGGTGAAACGCCTGTTTGCTGTACGATGGGAAGCATGATGGGAGCCGTTGTCAGGGTCGCAACCGTTGCAGAGCCTACTGCCAGCCTGAAAATGGATGCGATCACAAAGGCCATCAACAGGGGGTTCATTTGGATTGAACCGGATATCGAACGAATATATTCAATCACATGACTGTCTTTCAAAACCTGTGAGAAGGCGCCCCCTCCTGCTATGATAAGCACGATCATGGAGATGGCCCCGAAGGATTTGGCCGAACTGTTCATCACCGCATCCATGCTCCTTCCATTGCGGGTGCCGAGGGTAAAGATGCCCACAATCACCGCCATGAATAGGGCAATATTTGCATCGCTCATAAATTTAAAGAAGGTCAGTATAGCGGATATCATAGAAGCCGATCTGGGATTAAATCCTTTTAGAATAAAAATTTGCTGATAGAAACCGGTTATGTTTTCTATTCCAAGCTTGGTGAGTTCAGCTTTTGCGGGTGGAGGACCAAATGACAAATCAGCCAATGCCCCCAACAGCATCAGTATAATGGGAGTGACTGCACATAGGATGCTGATACCCAGGCCTGGAAGTTCACTTTTGTCAAACTTCCTTTCCTGAAACAGACCGGGAGGAGGCGATACATTAATATTTTTTGTAAACCTTGATAACCAGACGCCGCCAATCAGGCAAGCCGGTATCATGGGGATCAATCCATAAAGCAAAACCTTGTTGACATTGGCTTCATAGATAAAGGCAACATAAGTGGGAGCAGGGTGGGGAGGTAAAAAACAATGCGCCACCGACAGAGCCGAACACAACGGCAGAGCGAGCCAGATAATAGGCAAGCCGGTTGTTGCGGCAAATGTAAAGATCAATGGAATCAGTACCAGGAAACTGGCATTGTACATCATGGGCAATCCCACCAGGAAACCTGTGATCAGCAGGGCATACTGAATGTTTCTAAGTCCCATGAAATCAATCATCCTGTAGGTGATGGTATGCGCCGCCCCGCTCTCCTCGAGTATTTTACCAAGCATGGCGCCAAAGGCCAGGATCAGCACAATTTTACCCATCGTGTCACCAACACCCTTCAGTACCGAATCGAGGATGTCCAGCGGGTTCATACTGCTCAGCAGACCAACGGCGAATGAGGTGATTAACAATGCAAGGAAGGCATTGAATTTAAACTTGCTGATCAGCAGCAGCATGATCAGGATTCCGATTCCAACAATGAGTAGAGGCATAATAGCTCAGACAATTAGTTGGCCCTAAAGGTAATATTTTACTGATTATATTGGAGGAGGGAGCGAAATAATAACGCACCTATTGGCTAATTGATTAATGTTTTCCTTTAGCAGTGTTAAAAAAAAGAAAAGAGGGACATTGGATTTACAAGATTCAAAGGTCACCATCTGGTCTCCCTAAACGTGATTCAATTGGCAAGAATACTAAACGCACACGAGAGGAGTAAATTCTCTTTTACTGATTCCTGATGCCCTGGTTTTTTCAAATAGTCTCTGCATATTTGGGTTGGCTATTCCCAATATTAAGTCAATACTAAGTCAATACTAAGTCAATACTAACTCCATACAAAGTCAAGCGTTAATAGGGTATTAATAGGTTGTTAGTAGGTTGTAAGTAGGTTGTAAATAGGTTAGATTATCCTATTTACATCCTACTAACAACCTATTGTGAACCTTTTTACTATGGAGTTAGTATTGACTTGGTATTGAATTCGTATTGAGTTTGTATGTACTATTATATTATAAAAGCTGTCCCCGATGGCAGGAGAGGTGGGAGTAATACCGTTTAACGGTCTGGTTTTGAACTGATTGTTTTCTTTTACATTCGAATTTCGGCAATGTATAATTCGATGTGATATAAGGGGAAAAAATTAACTGAAAGGAAAAAAATTAAAAGGGGACTATACAAATCGTGTCAGTTTTCATGTTCGTAAGTCCTGATCAAGGTTATTTAAGATTCCAATGACTCATCCCCGGAGAGAGATGCTCCGATGGTAAGTTGCTAATGTCAAAAGCGACCTATCAGCCTTGACGCGACACAAGAACATGACAAGGGTAGGAGGAAAAAAAGTTGCGATAAACTTGCAAAAATAGGCATGGATGGTTTTTGAACCCTTGGAGATGCCTGCCGGATCATTTCAAGGAATGAAACAAATAGGGACCTATTTGCTAATAAAAGCGAATTGAAAAGGTCAGGTAGATTGACAATAAGTTGAATATTTTGGGGTATAGGGTTGGCAAATCCAATTTATTATTATCTTTGGTTTACTTTTAAAGAACAATTAAACTAAACTATGAAATCAACATTCTTTCTTGGGATTATGTTATTGCTTACCGGTGGACTTGGGGCACAGACTGCTGCAAAAATTACCATGTCCGATTATATGGGCATCAATACCAACGTGGCTGCTTATGACAATAAGTATGTGGCTGATTTGTCGAAGTGTGTAAAATGGATCAGGGAATACCATAACTGGGCACAATATGAACCCGTGAATAATTATTATAAATGGGACAATATTACCAAGGAACCTGGTGGAAATACATGGCCTGAGCATAATTTATTTATGGATGAATGCCGTAAATACGGTATCAATGTGTTGATTGACGTGTTGGATAAGCCTGCCTGGGTGGGCACTTCTAATTTTCCAAATAATACGGGAACGGGTGCAAATGCTGCTGACTATATCGAACGCCTTGAATTTATGGGACAACTGGTGGCGCGGTACGGTTCGAAAAAAATAGAGGCTTCAAAGCTCGAAACGGGTGATAAAGCCACGGGTTTAAATTATATCAAATACTACGAAGACGATAATGAGCCGGACTATTGGTGGAAAAAACCGCTTTGGACCCCTGCCGATTATGCCAAATATTGCAATGCGGTACACGATGGTTTTGGCGTTCAAACGGATGCTGAACATCCACTTTTGGGTATCAAATCGGTTGATCCGAATGCCAAACATGTGTTGGCCGGCATGGCTTCTGCTGATACGATCTATGTGGACGGTATACTGAAGGCTTCGGGTGGACGTGTACCGTTTGATGTACTGAATGTTCATTGGTATTGTACCGACATGACCGATGCCTATTCTCCTGAGAATGAGAAACATGGCTATGAGATCGCTTACCGTAATTTCTTCAAATGGAAAAACAGGGTACTACCTGACATGCCGGTTTGGATGACTGAATTTGGCTGGGATACCTATATTGCGCCCGACAATAAACATTCGTACACCTATTGCCCCGTACTTCAGCAGGCCAATTATATCCTGCGTTCCTACATGGTGCTACTTAAGTTGGGATTCGAAAAATCGTTCCTGTTTATGGATTGCGATACCGACAGTAAATACGTCCTTCAGTACGCCACCAGCGGATTGCTGACCGATAAAAATACAAAAAATACTAAGAAAATGTCCTATTATTACCTGGCCACCATGCAGAATTTGTTGGGGAAAACTGACTATACGAAGGCCATTTCCTACAAGGAAGTTGTAGGCAAAAATGAAGTTTACTGTTTTGAATTTAACAATCCGGTTACTTCAGAAAAGGTATATGCACTTTGGACCAGAACGACCGGTTCGAATATTGACAGCGGTACCAAAATGGCATACAAACTAAATACAGGCTTTAAAGTTAAGAATGCCTATTCTGTTATTCCGGCTGATAAGGATATGGATGGGGATACCATTGTACCAATTATTTCAGAAAATACAATTGAATTGACGCTGAGTGAAACGCCTCAGTTTGTGGTAGTTTCTGAAAATACGACCGGGTCAATTAATCATCCTTCCGAAAAATTTGAGTTGAATGTGTATCCCAATCCGGCCAATCAGGAAGTACAGATTTCGATGTTGGTTCCAGAAAAGCAAAAAGTAAATTTATCGGCCTATACTTCAGACGGGAAGTTATTAAAAACAATGGTGAACGGCCTGACGGATCAGGGCATTCACAATTATAAATTTGGTTCGGGACAATTGCCGGGGGCTTACCTTTTAAGCGCGAACAGCAATTCAGGTAAAATCGTTCGTAAGGTAATCCTGACGGAATAGAGAATTCATTTTTTCATTTGTTCCTAGAAAATAAACACATAGATACATAGTAAACATAGTTTAATATATCTATGTTATCTATGTATCTATGTGTTTATTTTCTATTTGTTTCTTAAAATTAACCACATAGACACATAGAGAACATAGTTTAATTTTCCTTTATGAACTAAGTAGGGTCTGTTGAAAAACTCATAATGTAGAACAAGTGCTCCCGAGTACTCGGGATGAATGGTTGTTGTAAAATCAGACTTCCTGATCCCATCCATTTAACTACGTGAAAATAAAATAGATCAGAAAAAGCCTATCGTATATCAATCTGTCGTATATTTGAAAAAAAGAACGTCCTATGCAAATGCAACTACCTATATTTCCAGAAAGCACTAAGCTGATAAATAGCAGTGTTGGTTTTTTTAAGAAGGATGAATTCATCTATTATCTTCATAATGGATCGCCTATTT
>Ga0209123_1001887_pt1 | contig 19167 bp, 16 predicted proteins | sample BarGraIncu00431A_FD_184500 | JGI IMG/M metagenome (GOLD analysis project Ga0209123, IMG submission 184500) | Arctic peat soil microbial communities from Barrow, Alaska, USA - Barrow Graham LP Incubations 004-31A (SPAdes) (version 2) | ecosystem: Environmental > Terrestrial > Soil > Wetlands >... | reverse complement strand
GGGACTTGTCTCCCTTGAAAGTACCGTCACTATAGCCATCAATAATACCATATTTTTCTAATTTGTTCACAGCATCATAAACCCAGTGCTTAGCAGGAACATCAGTAAAGGAGATGTTAGGACTAGAAGCCAACGTAGTAGCTGTAGTACTTAACGCAAATATTAGCCCTAGAAATACAACAGATGTTTTTTTATCAATACGACCCCCTAAATTCACACTATTTAGGTGTCCATGTTTCCCTAAACAATTTTTCCTCAACCAACCGACTATCGACCGCCAGAATTCCTCTTGCCGATACTCTAATGGATTTGAGCTATTTTATAACCCTTAGACGTACATACCACCATTGACGTTGAGTACTTGTCCTGTAATGAACGCAGCTTCATCAGATGCTAAGAAAACCACTGCTGAAGCAATTTCCTCCGGACGGCCAGCACGAGCTAAAGGAATCCGTGCGATGAGCTGTTCTTTTATTTTTTCAGGAATTGCATCCGACATTTCGGTGAGAATAAAGCCCGGCGCAATTGCATTGACGGTAATACTTTTTCTACCCAATTCCTTGCACAGTGTCTTGGTGAAACCAATGGCACCAGCTTTGGCAGCCGAGTAGTTAGCTTGACCAAAGTTGCCTTCTTCGCCAGCAATGGAGCTGATATTAATAATTCGGCCACAACCTGCTTGAATCATGACTTGGCTGGCTGCCTGACTACACAGGAACATGGACTTTAGATTGGTATCCATGACGGCATCCCACTGAGCGTCAGTCATTTTAATCATTTGAGCATCACGGGTAATACCGGCATTGTTGACCAAAATATCGACTTTGCCAAAGGCTTGTACTGTTTCTTGCACGAGAGCGACCACTTCTTCTCGTTTGGTAACATCACATTTGATGGCCAAGGCCATGCCGCCTGCACTTTCGACTTCCCCTTTAACTACCAGGCATGCTTCATAGTTGATATCGGTTACAACAACTTTTGCTCCCTCAGCAACCATTTTCAAAACCATTGTTTTTCCTAGGCCTCGTGCGGAGCCTGTAACGATAGCCACTTTGTCTTGTAATCTCATAGGCCTATCCTTCTTTCTTTGGTTACATCAATAGTCGCCCGTAAAGCCTTCCTCGCGGTTCATCCCCACGGGTAGTATCAAAATCTAGTTCACTTTCGTTTCCATAAGTTGTTTTAATCGTCCCCATTGTTCCTGAAAGATTTCGGCAGGCATTTCTTTGAGCGCGGTTGAAATACGCGGTTTGAATTCCATAGCTCCCAAGATATCTTTGTCGAGATCAATACCCGGCGCAATTTCAATGAGTGTTAGCAATCCTTCTTCCAAAGTAAAGACAGCTCTTTCGGTTACAAACAACACCGGCAAGTTTGTTTTATATGCATATTTACCGCTAAAGGTAATTTGATCCACTGTGTTAACAAATTTCTTTGTTTTTCCTTCTGTGAGGACAGTGACCTTACCACCATCAAAATTAAGTTCAGCGCCATTTGTAAAAGTGCCGCAGAACACTACTTTCTTTGAGTTTTGTGAGATATTAATAAAACCACCGGCACCGACAACCTTGGTGCCGAACTTACTGACGTTCAAGTTGCCTTCCGCGTCGGTTTGAGCCAGTCCAAGGAATGTGGCATCCAAACCGCCGCCATCATAGAAGTCGAATTGGGCTTCATGTTCAATAATAGCTTCCGCATTATAAGCACAGCCGAAGTCAGAACCACTACATGGTAATCCGCCATAGGTGCCCAGCTCGGTGGTGATAGTAAGCAGATCAGAGATGCCTTCCTCACCGGCTATGCGACCAATACCATCAGGAACGCCAATGCCCAGATTAATGACGGTATTAGGACGCAGTTCCATAGCTGCCCTGCGGGCAATGATTTTGCGTGCATCATAAGTCATGGGCGCTAGGCTACCCAGCGGTATTTTGCTGTCGCCCGATATGGCCGGGTTATAATAAGTACCTGCCGTTTGCATATGATTTTCCGGTTTGGCAACAACGATATAGTCAACCAGTACACCAGGAACGATTACCGATTTGGGATGAAGGGTATTGGCTTTGGCTACATATTCGACTTGGGCGATTACAATTCCGCCGCTGTTTTTAACAGCCTGGGCCATGGGGAGAGCTTCCAATAGCAAGCCTTCTTTCTCCATGGTCAGATTACCCTTTTCGTCAGCGATAGTGCCACGGATGACCGCTACACTAACCGGAAAGGTTTTGTAAAGCAGCCACTCTTCGTCTTCGATTTCGATCACTTTTACCAAATCTTCGGTCGTACAGAGTGATGCTTTCCCCCCTTCCAGGCGGGGATCGACATAGGTCCCCAAGCCTACTTTAGTGATGACGCCTGGTTTTTTGCCAGCAATTTGACGCCACATCTGGACCATAACTCCCTGGGGCATTAAATAGGCTTCAATTTTATTCTCATAAATGAGCTGACCCATGCAAGGTGCCTGGCCGATATGACCAGAAATCAGCCGTTTGACTAAACCCTCGTAAGCAAAATGACTCATCCCACGAGTTTTCAAATCGCCGCAACCGCAATCATGGGCAAGAGTTAAATTGCGGGGCGAACCAGTTTCTTTAAATTGATTTTCTATCGCGATGGCTACTTCTTCGGCAAAGCCAGCCAAGCCAGCAGTCGTCCAAATTACCGTATCTCCATCTTTTATCAAAGCAGCTGCTTGAGCAGCTGTTATAACTTTTCCCATTTATGTTCCCCTTTCCAACAACTTTTTCACTAATGGCAAAATTATGACATCTGTGGTAGTTATTAATTAGGCAGAATCAAAACTCCACCTAATCACACACCCCTGTAACCATTGCAAATCCTTGGCTACTGCTTATTATTTGTAGATCATAATACCCAACGGTATAATAACGCACAAGGCCAAGAAAGTACCAACAACATGGGTAAACCAGATATGTTTGTAAGCTTCCTTATGAGTCAAACCGCAAACAGCAAGGGAGGTAATAACAACGCCATTATGCGGCAATGCATCAAATGCACCAGCAGAGATAACGGCAATTCTGTGAATTAGGTCAGGACTGAGGCCTAAAGCCAAATATTTCGGCCCCAGAGTTTCCAGAACGATTCCCAAACCGCCTGAGGCCGAACCTGTAATACCTGCCATCAGATTAACGGCTACGGATAGAGAGAGAATGGGATGTCCCGGCAGGTTCAGCAATACGTCAGACACTACAGCAAAACCAGCAGTAGCGGCAACCGCCATGCCATATCCCACATCGGCACAAGTATTGATAACAGGTACAACCGTATTGAGGGCACCTTTATTGATGGTTTCTAGTTTATTTTTGTAATAGCGCCAAAAAACAGCCAGACACACTACAGAAGCAAGGGAGAGAGACCAAACAATGTCAATTTTGACAACATTCAATGCGATGACCAACACAACAGGTGGTAATAAACTAAGCCAAATATTTGGCAATGCCCGTTTTGCATATAGATCGGTTCCATTGCCTACCATCGCTGATTCTTCATACACTTCACCTTTATTCTTGGCTTTTTTCAGTTCATGCCTGATATACCATACGCAGAAGGATGCAGTTACAGCAATACCAACAAGACCTAGAACTGGTGCTGACATAGGCGTGGAAGCCATATACTTAGTCGGCATAATATTAAGAACTGATGGAGTTCCTGGCATCATGCTCATCGTGATTGCTCCATTGCCGAACATGAAAGCAGCCATAAACAAGTGCCATGGGATATTAAGTTCTTTAAATATGGGTCGGGCAATAGGAACAATAGCAAATACAACCACAAACAGACTTACGCCACCGAGGGTCAAAACCATACAGATAAGAGCAATACTAATTAGTACCTTTAAAGCACTACCCCTGCCGATGATATTCAGCAGACCTTCGGCAATGGATCGTGCTGCACCAGAATCTTCCATGAACTTTCCAAACATCGCAGCTGTTAAGAAGATCAGATAGAATTTTCCTGCATAGCTGACAAACCCTTTCATATAGGGCCCACTTAGGGTTCCCAAAACGTTCATACCCGAAAATAGAGACACAACCACGACTGCCAAAGGCGCAATAATAATGATCCCCACACCACGCAACGCCAAGAAAATAATAAAAGCCAGTGAAACAAAAATTCCGATTAAACTTATCACTGTCGAATCCATTTTTTCAACTCCTATTCAATATTTCTAAGGACTTACGTGACTTACCCGTTATACCAGCCTTTACCGCTGGTTTTTTTGCCAAGCCGTTTGGCGTTGACCATTCGTTTCATAGCAACCGGAGGAGCCCAGTTGGTTTGAGCAAACTCAGAATAGAGATATATCAGCGAGTCATAGCTAATATCAATTCCTGTATAATCCATCAGGGTAAAGGGTCCCATAGGATGATTAAGGCCTAGGGTCATGGCTCTGTCGATATCTTCAATAGAGGCAATGCCCTCTTCATATACCAGGCACGCTTCGCGGAACTGAGGCAACATCAGTCGGTTCACAACAAAACCGGGCGTATCTTTCTTAACTTCGATACTTTCTTTTCCGAGTGTTCTCACCACTTGTTGCAGTGTAGTCACTGTTTCATCCGAAGTATAGTAACCGCGGATCACTTCTACCAGTCTCATCACTGTAGCCGGATTGAAAAAGTGCATACCAGCTACCCGGTCCGGTCTCTCAGTGGCGGTAGCCATCTTAGTAATGGACATTGTGGATGTATTGGATGCAAAGATGGTATGATCAGGACATATTTTATCTAGTTTCTGCCAAAGGTCATACTTAGCTTCAAATTTTTCGATGATAGCCTCAATAACCAAATCCACGGTTGCCATTTCAGTTAAATCAGTAGTCGTCCTAATGCGCGTTAACGTCTCATGTTTGACTGATTCTGCGATTTTCCCTTTGGTGATTAACTTGTCGAAAACAGTGGCAATGCTGCTGATAGACCGCTGTAGTGCTTGTTCCGAAATATCACTGAGTATAACTTCATATCCTGACTGTGCAGCAATATGAGCAATTCCTGTTCCCATTGAGCCTGAACCCACAACTCCAATTATTTTAATCATCATTTTTTCTCTCCCTTGATTTTTTCTCTCTTACGATGTGTACACACCAAAATAATGTTGCAACATTCATGCCAACCTGCCTGTTCTAAAGATAATATTTTATTGAATAATCAGAAAACCCTGAATAGACAAGCATTTGTCCGTTCAGAGTTTTCTGTTTAATGGCCTTATATTCTTATCTGCAATATCCATTCATAAAATTTTTGTAGCAATAAATCTATATATTTTGTAGCATTTCATCTGCAAAAGTAGCATTTAATCTACAGTTTTTTTGCAATTTAGCCCATTATTTGACTTTTCTATTTTCCGATATAACATGGTGCGATGCATCCCCAGTCGCTTCGCCGCTTCACTGACCCGTCCGCCACACTCTTCTAGTACTTGATCAATATATTGTTTTTCCACCTCTTGCAAGACTTTCTTAAGCTCACCTCGGTATATAGATTTTTGGTTTGTTAAAGTAGGACTGGCACAAATAACTTCGGCATTGTCTCCACCTTCTTCTTCAAAGTTCAACTCGTTATCCGCTGAGGTGATCACCAAGCGTTCAATAACATTGCGTAGTTCACGGATATTGCCGGGCCAATTGTAACTTAGGAAAGCACGCAGCGCGCCGGGGGAAAAAAATTTACGAGCTTGGTATTTTCGGTTCAATCCATCCAGAAACAGCTGAGCTAGAACGCGAATGTCCTCAGGCCTGTCTCTTAGCGACGGCAAAATCAGCGGTATGACATTCAGTCTGTAGTATAGATCCTCGCGGAATTTTTTTTCGTAGACCATATTTTTCAAATCTTTATTGGTGGCGGCAATGATCCGCACATTGGTACGTCGTAGTTCAGTGCCACCTAATCGTTGAAATTCCCCTGTTTCCAAAACACGAAGTAGCTTCGACTGCATCATCAGGGGCAATTCACCCAGCTCATCGAGAAACAGCGTACCTTTATCAGCAATTTCAAACAATCCGGCTTTACCCCGGGAACTGGCTCCCGTAAAGGCACCTCTTTCATACCCAAAAAATTCTGATTCTAGAAGTTCATTGGGAACAGCAGCGCAATTGATTGGAATAAAGGGTTCCTTCTTCCGTAAACTATTTTGGTGGATGTACCGGGAAATGACTTCCTTACCAGTGCCTGACTCACCAAGGAGGAGCACCGTGCTGTCCGATTTAGCAATCATTCTGGCTGAATTCAAAACTTGACGCATCGCCAGGCTTTCTGCTACTGGAGCATCGTGGGGGAATTCAAGCCCTCCTAGATACGCGGCAACACTCTTATAGCGATCGGCATTATCCCGTTCTTGTTCAATGGCTGCAATATAATTGTCCATTAAATCCTTGCTGCGCGTATTGGTGAGCACCATAATAAGCTCGCCTTCTTTATCAAACAGCGGTATGCTGGTCGACAATACTTTGCAACCTGAACTTAATTTTACAAGCCCTGTAATCACTTTGCGTTTTTCTGCAGCCTCTTGTGCCGTCGAACGGTCATAGGCACCCTTCTTCATCATATCCTGAACACTAATTCCAATCATCTCTTCCCGAGTCTTCTCCATATAGATCGACGATGCCGGATTGGTCAATAAGATTTTACCCTGTTTATCAGTGACCATAATGCCATCATAAGAACTATCAATGATGCGGCGCAAATTATCCTGATCAAATAGTACTGCTTCCAGAAATCGTGACATTATATCTACCTCCCTATATAATAGACGTTACCAAGTTGATTTTATGATCAATAAGAACAGCGCTACCAATTAATTGAAACCGTTCTACAACAAATGACTTTTCCCTGCAAATTATTTAAAATAGAAAAACAGTGCGAAACCGCTTTGTAGACTATCTACTACTTTTGTAGATAATCTACTACAAAAGTAGTAGATTGATCGCTACATACGTTTATAAATAACCATTACCGATACGAATATAGGCTCTTTATACAGAAATCTCTGCATAGACAAACACTTGTTTATGCAGAGTTTTCTGTATGGTTAATAAAATAGTCCTCTTCGCAACCCTAAGTTGGTATGAATATTGCAATACTATTTTAATGTCCTCACATCTTGGTATACCGTTGTATGGCAAGTACATAAAATCCGCAATTCTGACATATTGTATCATGAAAATATTTGTAATTACTAGTTTTTCCAGAACGGCGATAGATGCATTTATGGGCGGTTTAAAAGAAGTACCAGTTCAAGAGTTAGCAGCTCTCACGATCAAAGAAGCGGTGAAACGGTCTAGCTTAGGTAGTAAGGATGTACAAGGCGTTGTTCTTGGGCACGCCATCTCAACAGCTGATGCAGGTAATCTTAGGCGCCTAGCAACGTTGATGGTCGTACTTGACGAAAAGCTGACAGCTTAGGGTTAAAACCTTTGGCCTATATTGGTGCCTATGCATTTTCTGGAATTGATCCTGCAATTATGGGCCTAGGTCTAGTGGGAGCGATTAACAAACTTTTGAAAAAGACAGGGTTACAACTAGAAGATATTGATTTGCTTGAAATTAACGAGGCTTTTGCGGGTCAGACTCTTGGTTGTCTGAAAGAACTGGGTAACTATATCGGCACCCCTCTTTATGAGCGGTGTACGGCTTGTCGGTACGATGGCTCATGAATTTCAGCATCGGCCTGATGCACGTTTCGGTATCGCCAGTGCTTGTATTGGTGGTTACTATTAGAAAATGGTAAATAATCTGATTCTCAGCGAAATCTTAGCGGCCCTACAACCAAATAGACTGTAGGACTATTATAACAGATCCGGAAAATATAGGAGGTTTTTCAATAGTGAATTATGATTCTCAAAGGTGGTTTTTTTTATTTGCAGGTATGGTTATAAACATCTGTGCCGGATTTGGTTATGCATGGAGCGTTTTTCAAAAACCCCTGATTGATCTTCTCAATTGGCCAGTTGCGGATGTTTCAATGGCCTTTACATTTATGATGGGGATGTCAGCACTGCCACAAGCCTTAGCCGGCAAGGCGCAAGAATATATAGCGCCAAAGCAGGTAATACTCTTTGGCGGTGGCTTGTTAAGCGTCGGTGTTATTGGTATGGGATATATTCAGTCCCTCTCTCAATTGTATATAGGTAGTACTGTTATTGGTCTCGGCATTGGAGTGGTTTACTCTGGAACGGTATCGAATATAGTGAAATTTTTCCCTGATAAGCGGGGGATGGCCTCGGGAGTACTGGCAGCAGGAATGGGTGCTGGTCCCATTGTTTTGGCCCCCCTCGCTAGCTTTATTATTCTGAATTATGGAGTCATGGCTACACTGAAAACCTTGGGTATCGTTTTTTTAGTGGTAACATGTGGACTTTCACAATTGATTAAAACTGCCCCGTCTAATTACCTACCAGTAGGGTATATGATAGCGACTGAGGGCCACCAGGCTAATGATAGCGTCAACAAGAACTGGCAGGCTATGCTACAAGATTTAATGTTTTATATTTTGGCTGGGATATTCATCATTGGAGGAACATCCGGGATGATGATAATGGGTCACGCATCTCCCATTGCCCAGGATACCCTGAAAATTTCACCTCAGGCCGCCTCCGTAATCGTAGGATTTTTAGCTCTGGCTAATGCAACAGGACGAGTATTTTGGGGGTGGCTATCTGACAAAACTGGCCGCTATCCAATCCTTTTAGCCATGTATGTAATGGGTGGATTATCCATGCTTGTATTGACCAAAGTGAACACCTACTACACATTAGTGCCTGTTATGATGGCTGTGGCCCTATGCTACGGCGGCTTCATGGGCATGATGGCATCTCTAACAGCTGATACCTTTGGCTCAAAATACCTTGGTGTAAATTTTGGAATTATGTTTCTCACCATTGGCATCGCAGCGTTCATCGGACCGCGTTTAGCGGCCATTGTAAGAGAAACAAACAATGGTGACTATTCTCAAGCATTTCTTATTGCAGCTGCATTGAATCTAGTCGGTATCGTATTCGCCTTACTAGCAATGTATCGAAAGCGATAAAAATTTTCTTCCTTGTTGTGGCCATGTCTTGACTGCAACAAGAGGTTGGATGATAAAGGTTCATAAGATTTCATGAGCGTTATGGCTTAACGAAGAGGGTCAGCTGCTAACTCAATAGAAATATCATTGAAAGGAATATTGATTGTATGAAAGAAAAACATGACCCGTTAGTGAACGTGCTTGAGGCATTTGATATTTTATCACCGTATTTGCCGCATTTTTTCCCAGGCGAAGTATCTTTCTCAGTTACTGATCGAGAGAAATTTAGGAGGATCATTCTTAGCCAGAATATCCGTCCAAATGCTAAAACAGGTGATCTTGTCCCTGAAAATTCTGCTGCAGCCAAAGCCCTACGACAAAAACAAGTCGTAACAATAGCTGTTCCCAAGGAGATTTTTGGTGTAGAAATTAAGTCGACAAGCATTCCTATTAAAGACTCAGCAGGACAAGTAATCGGCATTTTAACCGCAGCCTCTAGCCAAGCTCGCGAACGCGAGATATCAAACCTATCGGATACCCTTGCGCAAGCACTGGATCAGATTTCCATCGGTATAACAGAACTTTTCTCTGGTGTACAGTCCCTGGTAACAGCGAATATAGAAATTCTTAAAAACGCTAACGAAGCAAAGGGCGAAGCACAACAAACGGATGATATTGTCAATATTGTCAAGACTGTGGCAAAGCAAACAAACTTATTAGGGTTAAACGCTGCTATTGAGGCGGCGCGAGCTGGAGAGATGGGGCGCGGCTTTAGCGTGGTTGCTGAGGAAATCCGAAAGCTATCAGTATCGAGCGATGAGAGTATTAAAAAAATCGATGTTATTTTAAAACGCATTCAGGGTAGTGTTGGCAACATTAGCAACAATGTTGCCAATACTAATGCAATTTATAACGAGCAGGCGGCAGCCCTTGAAGAAATTACTGCCTCTGTTCAAGAGATAAACGTAACGGCGCAACGACTGAAGGAACTAGCGCAAAAAAGCTAAGCACTGTGCAAGTCAAGTATCACGGTGGAGCGTTAATAACATGGAGCCAGCGCGGACTACCAATAATGTTATACTTTGATATGGGAATCGCTGATGAATCTATTCCCATACTGCGTTGTGCTGTGTTATCGACATGACAGTTGCTGATAGATTAAAAAGTCAACCTAAATCTCAAATTTGAGATTCAGGTTGACTTTTTTACGCTTATTCTGCGATTCTGCCAAGGAGTACAACTTTCCCTGGATTCATAATGTTATTTGGATCAAAAGCTTTCTTAATGGTATGCAATACTTTCTTTTGCCCATCGGTCATATGCTTGTACATGGCCGATATGCGTTTTGCTCCGATACCATGCTCACCAGACAAGTTGCCTTCAAGTTTGTAGACAGCATCATATATCTCTGCTAACACGGCATCTTTAAGGTCATGCCAAGCATGTTCATCACGGTCCTCACGCAAAATAGTCGCATGAATATTTCCATCACCAGCATGGCCGGCACTAGGAATTTTACATTCAAATTTGGCCGCGATTTTTTCAATCGCATCGAGAGCGGCAGGAATATTGGAAATCGGCACTACAATATCTTCCATACAATACACTGGACTGATCATACGCAATGCTTCTGCATACGCCTTACGTGATTTCCAAATGCGATCTTGCGTAGAGATATTATCAGCGACAAATACTTCCAGAGCGCCATTTTCCATACACAACTTGCCAATAATCTCATAATCTTCTTGTACTTGCAGCTCACTATTGCCATCCACTTCGCAAATAATGTATGCGCCGGCTTCTTGGCTATAAGGCAATTTCTTATTCAAATACTGCTCAGCAGCTATCACGGATAAATGATCCATAAATTCAACGGCCGCGGGAATAATACCAGCAGTCATAATTTTGGGTACAACCTTGATTGCCGATTGCATATCAGGGAAAGGAATCAATAAATCAGCAACATATTGGGGCAGTGGCATTAATTTAAGCCATATTTTTGTAATGATCCCCAAAGTCCCCTCGGAACCAACCATTAAATGTACCATATCATAAAAAGTGACATCTTTTACGTTTTTACCACCATAAGTAACAATGTCACCATCAGGCATCACTACTTCTAAACCATAGACATGTCGGCCTGTCACACCATATTTAACGGCTTTATTACCACCCGCATTGGTCGCAACATTACCACCAATAAATGAAGACTCCGCTGAACAAGGATCACCTGCATAAAAGAGATTTAAGTTCCTAGCCTCTTTTTGTACTTCGCCTGTAGTAACACCAGGTTCTAATACCATGAATAAATTTTCGTTATCAATTTCCAGGATTTTATTCATTTTTTCTAAAGACAACACTATACCACCATGCATAGGTACAGCACCACCTGCAAGGCCAGAACCACCACCTCTAGGAGTAATAGGAATGAGCTCACGATTGGCTAACTTGACAATTTCAGCAATTTGCTGCGCATTCTCAGGTTTTACAACTACTTCAGGCATTTTTTCCCAAAGTTTATCTGAAGTCTCATCATGAGAATACATTTCCATTTTTTCTTCATCAACAATGACATTGGCTGCGCCAATATTTTCTTGCAGTTTTTTTATAATCAGGTCTGATACTTTATTAAATTGCATTACCTATACCCCCTTATGCTTTTACTTTTGCCTTCATTTGTTTAACTGCTTCAATCAGCATTGGCACCACATCAAAGACATCGCCTACAATACCGAAATCTGCCACTTTAAAAATTTGAGCTTCAGGGTCCTTATTAATAGCAACAATGACATCAGAAGTTTGCATTCCGGCCAAAAATTGAATTTTACCTGCGATACCCAGAGCAATGATTAATTTAGGTGATACGGTTTTTCCAGAAAGGCCAACCTGATGTGGATAAGTCGCCCAGCCAAGCTCAACGGCGTCACGGGTGGCGCCAACGGCCGCTCCCATTAGTTCTGCTAATTCTTCCACCAATTTAAAACCTGCGGCATTTTTCATACCCTTACCACCGGCAATAATGATATCCGCTTCTTCAATACTGACGGCTTGGGTCGTATCGATAATAAACTCCAGAAATTTTTCAACTGTTTTTATTGTCGGGCCTTGATACTTCTTCACAATAATTTCACCAATTCTAGTGGTATCAATATCAGATTGTTTTGCTGATCTCGGACGTACTGTTGCCATCTGCGGGCGTGAGCTCGGGGTTTTAATGGTAGCCATAATATTACCACCAATTGCCGGGCGGGTTTGTAACAATAACTTAGTCTCAGGATCTATTGTAAGCTCAGTACAATCGGCCGTTAAGCCCGTATTGGTTTTCGCAGCAACGAGTGGCATGACCGTACGGCCTGTTGTCGTCGCACCAGAAATAATAATTTCTGGTTTTTCTTCATTCACTAAGCGAGTAATAGCATTACTATACGGTTGTGGCAAGAAGTTTTTGAAAACCGGATCTTGAATGAAAAACACTTTATCTGCACCGCGCAGAATAACTTCGTCCATCTTTTCAATGTTATCGCCCAGTAAAACGCAGCTCAGCTCACAGCCCAGTGTGTCGGCGATGCCACGTCCCCAAGTTAATAATTCAAAAGTAACAGCTTGAATTTTACCATCACGTTGTTCTCCAAGTATGAATACCCCTTTATAATCGGCAAGATTCTTTGCTTCCGCTATGCTACAATTCACATACATTGACATCATTATTTACCTCCTTTATACAACATCCTTGTGAACTAAAAACGACATCAATTGGTCAATTGGCTTCATGGTACCATTGGCTTTGACCATAATAGTATCCCTTGATAGCTTGGGACTAAAAATTTTAACTACACGAGTTGGTGAACCAGTCAGTCCTAGTTCACTCTTATCAAAACCAAGTTCTGCATTGGCCCACATGGGGACCTCCACTTTTTTGGCTCTTAATTTACCACTTAATGTAGGGAATCCAGTATCACTAATATCTTTATTGACGGACACCAATACTGGGAACGGTACCTGAACTCTTTCAAAGCCACTTTCAACAGTACGTTTCACAATAACCCCGTCTGCTAAAATTTCTAATGCAGATACATAGGTTTGTGCTGGAACATTGAGATAATGGGCAATCATGGCTGCCGTCTGGCCTGTCTCACCATCCGTCGCACGTTCACCACAAAGAATTAGATCAAAGGTACCAGTTTTTTTGATGCCTGCTGCAATAACCTTGGCTGTGGCAATGGTATCTGAACCGGCAAATTCTCTACCCGAAACTAACACACCATCATCTGCCCCCATCGCAATTGCTTCTTTGACGGCTTTCATTGCTGATGGTGGTCCCATACTCACTACAGTAATTGTTACATCAGGATAAGTACTCTTAATGCGAATAGCCTCAGCTAATGCGTTTTCATCTAATGGATTAATAATAGTATCTTTACCAGTACGCACCATGACGCCAGTGATAGGATCGAGTTTTACGGAATCAGTTCCAGGAACTTGTTTGACTAGTACAATAATTCTCAAACTAACACACCCCCGAATTTATTTTTTCCAAACTACGACGACCAATAGTAAAACCTAGGTCACTACTACCAATCAACATTTCATGTGCTTCATTATTATGCAATTTTACTTTCATAATCATCCAATATAATCTTAAATTGAATTTTTTATGAATGATTGAATATTTAAACTCAATTAAATATTCTACCTTTTCTACATCTTACAGTATTATTCTCCTCAGGTAAAATTGTTATTAACAATCACAGCTATGCCTTTTTCCTATAGTATGATAATTATCAATGCTTATAGGTAATGTTATTTTTTAACATACTCTAAACATAAAAAGCCAAGTCCATCGCTCTGAAGATGGACTTGGCTTACTATTTTCATCTAAAAACTACGCTTTATTAATCATAATATCTGTTACGCTGAGTTTAATACCATCGAGACTTTTTCGAACATCAGGCAAGTCTTGGGCAAATTGATTAGCGGCTGACATGACTGGAAAATTCACCCGTACGTCTAACTTGTTATCGCCATATAACCGGAAAACACTATCAACCATACCAATATTTTCAGTATCAACTGATACACGCAACCATGTTTCAAATTCTCGCTGGGTTAACGGATTGCTACTTTCTTTTTGCTCATGATAAATATGAATATGAGCAGGATAATAAACCCCTGCAGCAACGTTGAGCGGTATAGAAAAAGATAAGGTACTATGCTCTGCTTGCTTTTCGCCTGTCAAGTTCGTTGCTTTATAGATCGACTGAGCCAGTTCTTTTACCACACCGGCTGATTTTTGCAACTCTCGGTTTGTTATATTTTGCCACTGTTCTGTTCCCAATGCTTGTAGCAATGTCCATATTTTAGGCAATTCAGGCAACTTTTGTTTAACTATCCCTTCCTGCAGTACCTGAGGAATATTGGGTTCAAATAACTTCGTTATCTTATCTAAAACTGGTAGTTCCTGCTCTAACAGTTTGGGATCACCGACGAACATTTGGGTTTTCAGTTGTTGTGTCAAATTTTTCAGCTGCTCAACGGTTGTATTTGTGTCAGTAAACTGTTGTATCAATCCGGTCAAAACACTATCACCATCTGTCGACAGTAATGGAAATTTTTCTAGGAACTTTTCCACATTTTTTACGACAACAGCTTGCATGTCATTTGACATGGTCTCATTCAATACCACAGCATTGCTAAACGTGTCTGCCAGTCCGCGCAAGCTATCAGGTATCTTTCCCTGCTTTAGAGCCTGCTCTAAAGCCTTGCCGATTTCAGGAGGCAGGGTTTTTACAAACTGTTCTAGTTGAGCCATGGCGACCGCCCCTTTAGGACTGACCTCAGGGGGCAAGGGTTGTACAAATTGTTCTAATTGAGCAACGCCTTTAGTATTCACTTCAGGCGGCAAGGACTGTACAAACTGTTCTAGTTGGGCCACAACCGTTCCTTTAGTACTCACTTCAGGCGACAAGGTCTGTACAAACTGCTCCAGTTGGGCCACAATCGCTCCTTTAGTGCTCACCTCAGACGGCAAGGATTGTGCAAACTGTTTTAGCTGAGCCACAACCGTCTCTTTAGTACTCACTTCAGGCGACAAGGTCTGTACAAACTGCTCCAGTTGGGCCACAATCGCTCCTTTAGTGCTCACCTCAGACGGCAAGGATTGTGCAAACTGTTTTAGCTGAGCCACAACCGCCTCTTTAGTACTCACTTCAGGCGGCAAGGACTGTACAAATTTCTCTAGTTGAGCAACTACCGTTCCTTCTTCGGGTGACATCTCTTGGGCTATCTGATTGAATAAATCTGCAGCCGCTTGTAGCGTCTTAGGCTGTATATCTTTAAACTGTAAGGCATCAGCAATTTTAAATAATACCCACACGCCAGGCAATTCAGGTAAATTTTTTTCTTGCGCCAATTGTTGTAATTGTGCTGGCATATCTTGCCCTAGCACATTCGTTAATTTCACTAACGATTTTTGCTGATTTTGGTTTAACTGTTGTATATTTTCTGGTACCGTTTGTTTTAGAACTTCTTCCAGTGCTTGACTTAAAATTCCCTGAGCCACAGTATGACTCATCGGCAACTGTTTGGCTAATTGCACCAGTTCTTTTGCCGACTGAGCAGGCGTTTGCTCTGTCTGCTTTGAAAAATTTTCAGAAGCTTGCTGCAAAAACACCTTTACCTCACTATGCTCATCCTGCTGTAAGACCGCACTAAAATCCAATATATTACTCATATTCTTGAGTTGCTCTGATGTATTTTTTTGCCCTTTAAACAAATTCTCTAACCCTTGTGGCAGTTCAGTATCTGTTGACATCTGCTGTAGTAGTTCTACTACAGCTTTCTTAATATCCTCAGGTAGGGATAAAATCAGTTGCTCCCGATTTTGTAGTATGTTTGCAAACTCAGCCAATTTCGTTTTAAGCCCATCTTGTAAATTAACCTGAAAGTCTTTTTGCACAACCTCGGCTACTTTGGTTTTTTCACCAGCCTGGGAGGTCTGAGCTGACTGAGCACTGACCGTTACCTGCTCCGGGGTTTGGTAAACTTTACTAATTTCCATTGAGCTCACCTCTATTCCTTACATAAACACTACAGCATACTCATTAGAAATTGTGGGGCAAGGATTGAATAACATTTTCACATCACCCTATCTGGCGGCTTCACTGACTTCCTCTAATAATTCTCTCATTTCATCCTGTTGTTTATATAAATACCCATTCTCCCAATTCAAGTTCATAGCTTGTCCAAAATCAGAAATAGCTGTTGCAATAAAATCAACATTCTTATTTGCGCGAGCTTTTCGTGCATACACTAAACCTCTGTTGGTATAAGCACGATCATGTTTAGGCTCTAAAGCTATAACTTGGCTATAATCATTAATGGCCGCTAAAAAATCCTCAGACACATGGGCATATGTAGCATAATCTTTCTTCTCAAGGGCTTGCCTTTCATCACATAATGCTATTTCGTCATACAGTTCACCTCGCCCAAAATACCCGGCTACGTCCCTAGGGGCCAAACGAATTGCCGTAGCATAATCAGCCAAGGATTTATCCTTTTGCCGAAAGTTTCGGTGATAACATTTGGCACGATGAAGATAAGGTGCAGGTTCATTAGAATTCACCTCAATGGCGATGGTGAAATCTTGCACGGCATCTACAGGTTGATGCAATGTAACGTATAATAACCCGCGTTGCACCAACGCTTCATAATGTTTAGGGTTAGCAACGATTACCTTCGTGAAAGCCTTGCAAGCTCTTACCCAATCTTCCTGGGCTAATAATGCCATACCATATAAATAATCCCGTTGTTCTTGGTTCTGCCCCTGATTTTCTTGTTGGCTTCGCTCTTGGCCAAATTGTTTTTTGATATTTTTGCTACAAAAGTCCTGTATACTCCCGATGACTGCTGGTATATACTTTTGCTCATAATTCGCTAGGCTGAGTTTAATATACTGAGAATCGAGGGTTAAACTTGAAAGGTCTTTGGGTAGATGTTTTTGATCGAATTTGTCCCCTTTGGTCATTAATATACGTTGTTCCAATTCAAGATGAATTTCCTCAAGATATTTCCCAGCACCTGTCATTGCCTGATAGCGCTCCAACTGTTCCGTAAATAATTGACTAACCCGATATTGATCCAAATAAAATGTTAAGGAAAATTTTTCTATTATCCACTTACTGATAGGAAGTGTTATCTCAGACTTAAGCTCTGGGTGATTCTTCGCTAGCCAATTTTCCAGGCGATGATAGGTATAGCAAGCAATTTCAAAGATTGTCGAATCCCCTAAATATTGCTTCGATATTTGGTTGAATTTTTCATTCTGATCTTCAATACTATACTTTCCACACTGAATTGCCGTATGTATCAATCCTACAAAAATTGCGTAAACATCGGGATTAGCGATATCCACCTGCTCAATTTCTTGTACTACCCATTTACGAACATGGGAGTTTTTCTCCGTATTTTTTGAAAACAGCCGCGAAAAGATACCCAAAATTAATCCCCCTTTTTATCGAAGTCTAACTTTAACTAGACTCCCTCACTATATGATTATCGCATATTTTGGAAATTATACAACACTATATTTCTCTTATACAAAAGAGAAGACCTCTCTTTGCAGAAGGTCTTCCCCTAATTCATTATTTCAATCCTTTCCCGTTTAAAAAGTTCTCCAACAATTTTGGGCCCTCGAGGGTCAATATGGACTCCGGATGAAATTGCACACCTTGGACGTTGTACTCCCGGTGCCTAAGGCCCATAATCATACCATCGGCTAAGGTGGAGGTTATCTCTAGACACGCTGGCAAACTATCAGACTCTACAATGAGGGAATGATAACGCCCAGCAATAAAATTTGGTGAAACCCCTTGATAAATGCCCGTACCCCCATGCTGAATGTGAGCCGTCTTCCCATGTATTGGTTCAGGCGCCCGCACAACCCGCCCGCCAAAAACTTCGCCAATGGCTTGATGGCCCAGACAGATTCCTAAAATAGGTACCTTGCCTGCAAACTGCTTGATAACAGCTTTGCTAATACCTGCGTCATCGGGCGTGCCAGGACCTGGGGAGATGATGATAGCCTCATAGCCACTTGCCTCAATGTCCGCCAAAGTGATCTGGTCATTACGAACAACATTCACCTCATAACCAAGATTGGCAACATATTGATAAACGTTATAGGTAAAAGAATCATAATTATCAATGATGAGTATCATCGTCATTACCCTCCCCTACCACTTGGAATAACACCCTGGCTTTATGCAATACTTCCTGGAATTCTTTCTCCGGTACTGAATCAGCCACAATACCGGCACCAGCCTGTATTCTTACTTCATCACCGTCAATGACCATTGTCCGTATGGTAATGCAAGTGTCCATATTTCCTCGGAAATCCAAATATCCCACCGCCCCGCCATAGGGACCACGACGTACGGTTTCCAAGTCATTGATAATTTCCATGGCCCGCACTTTAGGCGCGCCACTAAGAGTGCCAGCAGGGAAACAAGCCGTCAGTACATCAAGAGCCGCATACTTAGGATTAATGCGACCTTCAACCTCCGAGACGATGTGCATAATATGTGAGAATTTCTCAATCTGCATCATTTGCTTTACTTCGACGGTACCAGGCAAACTGATGCGACCAATATCATTGCGCGCTAAGTCAACGAGCATGGCATGCTCGGCTCTCTCTTTGGGATCGGCCAAGAGTTCTATGGCCAATTGTTCATCCTCCGCGGCGTCTTTCCCACGGGGACGAGCGCCTGCAATAGGATAGGTAGTGACGATTTCACCTGCTAGCTTAACTAACAGTTCTGGTGATGCGCCTACAAGTTTGCGCTGGCCAAAATTAACATAAAACATATAAGCTGATGGGTTGACCTGCCGTAAGCGGCGATAGAGAGCAAAAGGATGTTTTTTCAACTTACTGCAAAATTGCTGAGACAATACCACTTGAAAAATATCGCCCGCTACAATATGTTCCTTGGCCTGTTTAACAATGGCGATAAACTTTTCCTTAACCTCCTCATCAATCACGAGACTTTTCCCCAGTTTCGGCATGGTTGTATTATCCTGTGGCAGGGCGACGGGTTGACGCAATTTCTTTATCCACTTTCCAAGTTGGCTCATTGCATCCTCATAAAC
>Ga0209123_1001886_pt1 | contig 19193 bp, 12 predicted proteins | sample BarGraIncu00431A_FD_184500 | JGI IMG/M metagenome (GOLD analysis project Ga0209123, IMG submission 184500) | Arctic peat soil microbial communities from Barrow, Alaska, USA - Barrow Graham LP Incubations 004-31A (SPAdes) (version 2) | ecosystem: Environmental > Terrestrial > Soil > Wetlands >... | reverse complement strand
AGTTTGCGGCAGGGGTCTCGCGTACTACTCTCATTGCCTTTTGAATAAAATCCATCTTTACAAAATTCCCCGAACCTACGGTTCTGTCCTGTGGAAGTTCCAAAGGAACGCTTCATTTTGTAGGCCGGATTTTAATCCGGTGTCGAAAGAATCAAAAATAAACCGGAGTGCCGTAGGCACGGATCATATTTTATTGCATTGGCAAAGAATTATGATTTTTTATCAAAAGACTGGCAACAAGTAAATAACTATTAATTAATTTACCTCCCATATTCGGTAACCAATCTCATAAAACTCATATTCGCATCGGTTTTATCATGCGGAATGAGCACGTATTTCCATGCTTTTTCTTGGCGCAGCAGATTAATTTCGGTGGCAATTTTGCAATAGTTAATTGCTGCTTCGGTTTTCTTTTCTACAACCTTATCTTCCAAAGCGTTTTCGGCTTTAATCTCAATCAGATAGATGGTATCCAATGTTTCTGCGACAAAATCAGGTACATACCGGTCCGAATTATTGTTGTACCAGATATTGAATTGCTTCGATGCAGGCCGAAACCATTTAATGACTTCATTCTGGCTTTCAATAATCTCTGCAAATTTCTTTTCCGGAATGGAATCAAACTTATACTTGTCGTGACATGATTTTGTAAAGCCATTGAAGACTTTTGACGATAGTAATTTAGGACTTACCGTTTCTTTAAAATGAAGTATTTCGTCCTCTTTCTCTTTCGAAAAATTCCAGGGAAGTATCAATGCATAAGGTTTGACTTCCGGTTTTGATTCAATGGTTGTTTCAATAGTGATATGCTCTTTTATTTGCACATAAACCTTATTTGCAATTAATTCGCGATACGTAATGATGGTGTCACCAAGTGTTTCAGGCTTTGCGAGTGATGATTTAATAGCGATAACGGTCTGTTCACAGAGTTTATATAAGATATCGGAATTGTTATCGTAATCAATTTCAGATTTCTTCTTTAATATTTCCAATATGGCTAATTCGGGATATACCAGGAACTGAGACCGGATTTTGATTTTGTCTTTTTTATGATCGTAAATTGTCTCGCGAATCAGCTCAAACTCCTGCTGCAATATATTTTCAGAAAAAAAGGTTGTATCTAAATCAAAATCATTGATGATGCCTTTGTTCTCCGCAAGGGTAATCTTAATATTCGGGATCAGCATATTATTGCTAACAATGCTTTCTATTTCGTTGGTATAGCTTTTCTCTGCCTCTTTGATAATGATTTCCTGTTCTTTTACAGGTAATGCTGCATATTTGGTTATGATTATTTCTTTGATTTCGGTAATCGCTTTTTCTTTAACCTGGTCATTATTCAATTCGCCGGGTGTCTGAATTTCCTTCTTCATAATCGTGTCTCTGATCACCGTATGAATAGCCGCTTTTGCGAAATAATGATGTTCCGCTTTCCTGCGAATTTCGACGTCTGTTATCGAAGCGATTTTTTTCTCTTCGGTTTCCAATTCTACAACATCATGCGTCTTTGATTCAACGATTTCCTTGCTCGAATTCAGATCTGATTTTGTAAGTTGTATTTTACCGATCGTATAAAGGATAGAATTTTTGTCATTTGCCGCATCAACTACTTCCTGAAACTTGTCGTGCATCATAATTGAAAGCATATCGACCTTTTCATTGCCTGTTCGTTTTCCGCCAAACGGCAAACGCAATCCCCGGCCAATAGTTTGCTCAATTAGCGTCAAAGCATTCGAAGCCCGTAGCGGAACAATTGTATATAAATTCGAAACATCCCAGCCTTCTTTCAGCATATCGACATGTATAACGATCTCAATCTTATTATCTGTCTTTTCGAGTGTCAGCAATTGATTTACTTGTTCTTCCGATTTGCTTGTTGAATCGATCTGAATGGTTTTATTTTTAAATTCACCTTCATAAAAGTCGTCGGATGTAACAAAATCAAAAATGTATTTTGCATGGGTTGTATCTTTACATGAAACAAGTATCGTAGGCTTTACCGGCGCAAGATCATTGTCGGCAACATAGTTTTGGATGGCAATCTTTGTGTCCCTGTGCATCTGAATGGCATCTCTCAGCTTGAGCTTTTCGATGTCGTCTTCTTTCATCCCGTTGAAATTGGTATCTGCACGCGTAACAACAGCCGGATTCTTGATATATTTCCCATCTTTCAGCGCATCTGCAAGACCATATTCATAAACCACATTTTTAAATCGCTGGTTTGTTTTGGCATCAATCGGCGTTGCTGTTAATTCAATTCCAAGGATCGGATTTAATTCATTCAATGTTTCCATTCCACGTTCGCCACGATACCTGTGCGACTCATCCATGATGATGACTAAATCTTTCAGGTTGACAAGGTAATTGTAGTAACTATCGCCCAATGTTTCACGAAACCTTTTGATACGGGGTGGTAATGTTCTGCCATCCTTGGTGGTAGTTTTAACATCGGCATTGATTTTACCAATGTTGAACATGTTTATTTGAATAGAATCATCTGTTGCGCTTATCCCTTTTGTGTCGTAATCTTCGCCGGTTATGATTACAGCATTATTCGCGATTTCTGGCAAGCCTTTAAAAACATATTTTTCGGCTCCCTTGTTGCCAAAATCATCTTTTAATTTGTTGTAGATCGTTATATTGGGTGAGAGAATAAAGAAGTTTTTGATTCCTTTCTCTTTTGCGAGCCAGGTTACGAATGCACCCATTAAACGGGTCTTGCCGATACCAGTTGCAATCGAAAAACAAACCGAAGGGAAGCTACGTTCAAACTCTTCAAATAATATATAGTTCTCTTTTACAATACTTTGTTTTGTATTTAGTTCTGTTTCACCCAATAAATCATTTTTATTCAAAAGGTTCTCCAATACCTCTAAGCTTTGTTTAAGAGGTTCTCTTAAACTCATTGTATTGCTTAAATAATCAGTTGTTCGGCTCATTAGTTTACAATTTTATTTGCGGTTAGTTGCGGATTGTATTCGGTTGTTGATTGCTAAGAAATTAAAACAGTAAATTAAATTGCGTAGGATCTTCCTTTTTGATCTTTGCCGGACATGGTTTTACTTCGGGGCTTATATACGAAGGAATAAATGCGGGTTTATCGGGATCGGCAGGCATATTGATGATGTTTGAATTGGTGCTATAATCTTCATTTCCAAATTCACATTTTCCAAGGATTGTATCCGGTATTTTTACAATTTCGATGCGTGAACTGATTTCGAAACATTCCTCTTTAAAAGCAACACAGCAAATCCGCAAACTCTCTTCGGGTTTCATTTCACTTAATATCTGTTCGACCACATCAGGTGTAATGATATTGGTGGTTGTGAAAATAAAATGATGTTCGGTTGCAAATCCTTGTTTCCATACTGTTGTTTCGTCGGGACAATAGGTAAATCCCTGATGACGTGCCATGGCAGCCGCCAACAATTGAACATTGTAATTCGGGTTGATAACCCATTGGTCATGTTTATCTTTGTTCAGAATACTTGGCGCAATTCCATAAAACTTAAAGCCACCGCCACCTTTCCATTCCTGTGCTATTGATATACCACCCTGATCTGTGCCATCGCAAACCGCTTTTAATCGCGGCAAACAATGTGTATTGCAATGCTCACCTAATTCGATACCAATCCATTTACGATTCATCTTATGTGCCACTGCTGTTGATGTGCCACTTCCTAGAAAACTGTCAAGAATAATATCGTTTTCATTGGTTGCTATGTGAAAGATTCTTTGTATAAGTTCTTCAGGCTTTGGAGTTGAAAATACAGTAATGCCATTAAAAATATCAAGAGATTGTTTTTTTGCAGTATCAGTAGTTCCTACTTCATCGGCATACCATATTGTTTCGGGAGTCAAACCTGCATCTTCTGATTCGTTTAAATATTTTTTTATTCGTGGAACATTATTGCCATCTTTACCAAACCAAATTCTATTATCAAGAATAGCTTCATTCATTCTATTCTGAGTGTAACGCCAGCAATTCCCCTCTGGAAGAGAATGTTGTTTGCCATTTGGAGCATTTAAAGTATAAAATTGAGAAGCAGTTGCATGTCCTGATTGTGCCAATGCAGATATAGATTGCCAAAGTCCTCTTATGTCATTATCTGGGTTTTTATATCGTTTTAATACTTCCTTGCTTAAAATAAGAGGGTTTCTAATATCCTCAAATTTTTTTCTATCCTTCGCATATACTAATATGTAATCATGCTTAAATGAAAATACTCTTCTGTTTTCTCTGGTTTTTCTTTTTTCCCAAATTATGGTGGTGATAAAATTGTTACGACCAAAAATTTCATCTAATAATACTCTTAAATAGGCATACTCAGTATCGTCTATACTTATCCAAATTGAACCATTGTTATGCAAAAGACTTTTTAAAATATCCAATCGTGGTTTCATCAAACTTAACCATAGTGAATGTTCAAGTCCATCGTCGTAATGCTCAAACGCACTACCAGTATTATAAGGCGGGTCTATATAGATGCATTTTATTTTTCCTGCAAAATTTTGTTCAAGCGCTTTGAGCGCAAGAAGGTTGTCGGCATGAATCAACATATTTCCGGTGTCGCTTTCACCATACGATTTTTCGGGATCTTCAATCAATACGCGAGGTTCAGGTTTTATCTCAAGGTCTTTTCCGGGCCAGCAAAGCTCCAGCTTATTGTAATTACTCTTCATTCAAATATCTCAAACGTTTCACCAAAAATAGTCTATTTAATTTATATGTTCACTTTTTTGAGAATCGTTTTGAAGGTTTTATCACTCAACCAACCTATTTTAATTCACTATCTGAATATTTAATCAACCAAGCAGTGTTTGTAAAGCTCCAAAGTAAAAATGTAATTACAGGAACAGAACATTTAAGGCTCCTAAGTAAAAATGTAATTAGGGGAACAGAAGATGTAAGGCCCCTCAGTAAAAATGTAATTAGGGGAACAGAAGATGTAAGGCTCCTCAGTAAAAATGTAATTACGGGAACAGAAGATGTAAGGCCCCTCAGTAAAAATGTAATTAGGGGAACGGAAGATGTAAGACCCCTCAGTAAAAATGTAATTAGGAGAACAGAAGATGTAAGGCCTCCAAATAAAAATGTAATCATGTGAAAGCCGTTTGTAAGATCACCAACTGAATATTTAAGCACCCAAACTACTTATTGATTGACACCAATTGAATTTGTTAATGCACAGATGCCGGTTGTAAGATCAGTTCGAAAATATTCAACTTCCGGTTCCGGATATTTCACCGCATTTGCGATTTTTTCCGTTCAATCAGATGGTCTGTCGACGCCAATTTGTCATTTACATTATAGAAATAGCGGCATTTCGGCTATGAAACTATATATTATATGATAATTATTTTAATTGGGCAGGCAAAATTTACCTTGTATTATACCTTCAATGCTTTATGGGCCGGACATTTTGCTGATTATTTTAATTATATACAATTTAGTTAAAAATAATTCAAAAAAAACAGGCAAAAATCAATTTTATTTTGTAAGTTAGTTGTGGTCCCTGGTGTCAGTTTTTTGGCGTCGGAAATTACCCTAACCTAAAGCAGACATTGGCTAAAACCAAACACACCGGAGTGTCTTCCGGACAATCTAACTCCAAAAACGAAAGAAATGGCGATACTATCGTTATCTCAACCGGAGACTATTTCCATAGGAAGGAAGCTCGGTTCGTCGTTTGAGCGGGATAAAGCCGATTTTGTGGCCCATTCTTCCCGCTTTGCTGATCCGTTTGGTGCCGAATATGTGGCATTGAACGATGAAGTTGAGGCTTTGCCTACTGTACGTGGTGTTAATTCAGAACGTAAAAAAGCAACTGCCCGGATAAAGGCAACTTTGCTTTTACTGACTTCTGATATTGACGAACTTGAGAACCTGATTAATCTTACGAAAGAAGACCTTACCATTGCTAAAAAGGATTTCGGAGTCAAACAGGTTCGTGCTGCCATTTCAGATGTAAAGGAACCCGAGCTGGTAACAACCGTTCACAATCTGATGGAAAATGTAAAGGCGAATCTAAAGCCTTTGATGAACATTGGATTGACCATTGATTTGTTGACGACCATTGAGATTCGGGTTAAATCGGTTACTGCCGATTCTGTGCTTCAGCACATGACAGGCGGTCGTCGCGGACAATTGGTACACGACAATTCGATTAAGTACGATGCTTTTCAAACGATGATGAAACTCATTTTGAATACCGGCAAGACACTTTACAAAAGGAAGAATCCTTCCAAATTAAAGGACTTCACATTGGCCGAACTGAGGAGAAAGCATCGGGCAGCCAAAACGGACCAGGTACCTCCGGTCAAAGATAAACCCAAAGATTCGGAGCAAGCTTAACCGGCTTTATTTCGCGCAGATCAGCAATGGGTCTGCGCGATTTTTTTACCACAGATGTTATCGTTTGAAACAAACATTTCCAAAGGCATAAGTTATCATGTAATGATCATGGGCAACTCCGAGGAGTTGGTTTCGTGTCCTATTCATCTTCCTCCGGTTCACACCGAAGGTTATTTACAGGAAACACTTACAGTGTTTTTTAGATCTAATTCAAGTATAAAAAGTCACGCAGTAGAAATGAAAAAATAACTAAGTTTAGACTCTGAAATTTGTATTAAAAGAAAGGTATTAAATGCAGTTTGGAAAGTTTAGAAATCCGGCAGGAACAGCAGTTTCTTATTCAATATTTGAGGGGGAAGAGATCAACGAATACAATATTACAATTACTGCAACCCCGGGTGGAAGCTTTACCAATCAGGTATCTGACTTGCGTGAAACCATTCTTGGATTCCTTGACCAACACCATCTCGAACAAAATAACATCCTGTTCCAGCGCATTTTTGCAAGCGACATTTCGAACCAGGCAGAAGAACTAAATGCGGTTACTTTTTGCGCGGCTGTTTCGTTTGTTCAGCAACCTCCGCTCAGTAACTCCAAAATTTCGACCTGGATCGTCCTTTTGCAACCTGTCAATGCGAATATAATCGACCTGAAGTGCGGTGAAAACGAAGTCGTTCTTACACATAACGGCTATTCACATGGTTTTCGTTCGCAAATGAATAACTGCAACTGTCCCGATTCCTATTCGCAAACCAAAACGATATTCGATGGCTACAACAATTGGCTTCGAAGCGCAAAAATGACCCTGGCGGATAACTGTATGCGCACCTGGATTTTTGTGCGCGACATCGACAATAACTACAGCGGAATGGTAACGGCCCGCAACGAGGTTTTTGCCATGGAAGGACTTACTCCAGCTACACATTATATTGCCAGTACCGGCATCGAGGGACAAACCCGGATCACTTCTGCGCTTGTAATGATGGATGCGTATTCAATTGGTGGTTTGGATGAAGGACAAATCACCTATCTGAAAGCGTTGGAGTACCTGAATCACACCCATGAATACGGTGTGGCGTTCGAACGCGGAACAGCCGTCGATTACGGCGACCGCAGGCACATTCTGATCTCCGGAACGGCCAGCATCGACTGCCGCGGAGAAATTCTTTATCCAAACGATCTTGCAAAGCAGGCCGAACGGGGTTTCGACAATATCAAAGCACTTCTTCGGGAAGCGGAGGCCGGTATGGACGATGTGAATTCGATGATCGTTTACCTGCGCGACCGTTCCGATTCAATTTTTATTGAAAATTACCTGGCTGCAAACTATCCCAGCATCCCTACAGTAATTGTTTTAGCTGCCGTCTGCCGCAGCGGATGGTTAATTGAGATTGAATGCACAGCCATTAAGTCAATGGACAATCCCCGGTTCAGGAATTTTTAGAAGAAGATGCTGAAATGCACTCTTTATCCCATCTTAACATCTTCACATTTTCTTGTCTGCCGACAGATGAGGAGAAAACGATGGGGTGAAGGAGAGAAGGGGAGACAGGACGTAGTCAAACCTTAGTTTGTTTTCCTGAATGAAACAGCTGTTGGTGTTCCGGCCATTTTTTCTTCGAGTTCGTTGAGATTCAAATCAACCGGTGCATTCACAAATTCAGGGATATTAAAGGAATACAGTAACCGGTCATAAAATCCGACATCCTTTTGAGGCAATAAAAATGGTTTTCCGGCCTGTCCGTTTTCATTCATATATGCGATAAAGGGTCTCGTATATAATCCATCGATCCGTCTGCTGCTGAATACGAACCACCGGGCGTTTGATGACCAGGAATGGTAACTCTCGGTATCATCGCTGTTCACTTCATCCATCCGTCGCGTATTTCCGGTTTTCAGATCGAGCAAATAAAGGTCGGCTTCCTTGTGCCAGATGGAGAAATTTCCATAATCGACCAAGGTAAACATGATAAATTTACCGTCAGGCGAGGGCCGCGGAAATGTGACACTTTTATTCTGTGCTGTTGCATTGTAAATCGTATCAATACGGTCCCCAAATGTGCCATCATCTGGATTAAAAGAGATGCTGCAAAGATTATATTTTACCTCTTTGTATTCGGCTGGCAATTTTTTAAAAGCAGCGCTGCAGAAATAAAGGGTTCGTCCGTCTGCTGAAAAGGAAGGAAATGTTTCAAAGACACTGTCCTGCATCAGCTTGTTGCAAATGATCGCCTGGTTCTTTTTAATGTCGTACACAACAACATCCGAAGCTGCATCCGCCACTTCAACTCTTTTATCTTTCGATGCATGAAAAACCTGGTGCGTACTGTTTACCGAATAGGCGATATAATTCCCCGACGGATGCCAAAAGGGATACACGAAGTTTGAAATAGTTTTTTGAGTTTTGGTATTTAACAGGCTCATCTTTCCATCCGACATTAAAACAGTTCCCCCTTTTTTGCCCCTGATGTGAAAGCTCATATCTTTTGGATTTCCCTGACGGAAAGCATGGCAATTCACGCAACTTCCGGGAATCAACGTATTTTCAACGATAGGTGTTTGGTCAAAACCGGAGAGATTTCGCTGGTAAATGCCCATTTTACTGTAGACTTCATATCCTGGCGCAATCAATCGGTAGACAAGTCCGTAATCAATCGGGGCTTCATTCACATAGATTGAGAACGGGGCATATTGTTTCCATTTGTTGTGTTGCCTGATGGATACAGTTATTCGCAGGCTGTCTCCTTTGGAATTGGCGAGCATCTTTGCCCAGCGATCGGCCGGAATGCATATTTCTTTCGCATCCTGTAGATGAATTGCTTCGGTATTATGCCCTTCAATAACTGCATCTATCGCGGTATAATCCTCGCTGACTTTAAAATTTAAAGGTGCAATTGTAGCTGGAATCGTTACACCTATATAATCAGGAAAAATAGCTGGCTTTTCTTTCAGTATTTCTGTAGGTGAAACCTTATCGTTGCAAGATGAGAACGCCAAAAGAAGAAAGAGGAGGTATAGGATGTTATATCTGTTCATTTTTTTATTTTCTAAATTGAAGATAGTACCAATAGGTATTAGAGAATTCTGCAAACAACTTTGGATCCGGGTTCGATTGGCTGGCGTTCAACCTTTCGAAAGCTTTAACGCGTCGCTGTATTAAAGTGCTAACCTGGTAGGGGATTTCGTTTGCGGGATTCGTATTTGTTTTCTCCCAGACATACATCAATGCTTCCTGGTAACTGTTTGGAATCGCCTTGTAATTAAGAGATCTTCCCAATGGAATGTATTGCATAAAATGCTGAAGGTCTTTTGTGAGTAAACAATAGGCCATCAGGTATTCGTAGGCCATTTTATTCTCTTTGTTATGGCTGAATAAAACTCCGAGCATCATATCTTTCTCGCCTTCGCTGAAAAGAAAATCCTCCTTTGCCCGAAACTGACGCAGCATTCCCCATTCGGGATTTTGGGCAATCAATTTTTCGTCTTTCATTGTGAGGAGCGCTTTTGTTGCCCAGCCCCGGTAATAGAACGTCTTTTGCAACAAATGCAGATACTTTTCAGCAACGGCATAATTGCCGTTTATCAGGTTGGTTTCGGCCAAACGCTTCACCGATCGTACACTTTTTTGATAGTCGGGCAAAGCTTCCATCGCTTCAAATGCATATCGCTGCGCTGTATTGATAAATCCCAGGTGATAATAGACTTCACCGGCGATCATTGGTATGGTATAATCACGTTTAAAATCGGGTAATAAACCTTCAACCCCATTTTGGAAATAAAAGAACATGCGATCGGCGAGCAATCCCTCTTTTGCAAGCGCAAGGTTCAGACATGTGACCGACAATGGGCTTGATGGTGTTTTTTTGTCTGCAAGTTTAATCACACGGTCCCATTTTCGCATTCTTACATTAAAATCGTACGCCATTAATTCTTCCTTTTTCATATCAGACATCTGTCCGATAAACAGGTAACCACCAATTATTAAAACGGATAACTGCGCTGAAAGGATAAATACGGGGGATTTGGGTTTCACCCGATTGGTAAGAAAGTGTAAGATGAAGGGTATGGTGATGATCAGCAGTCCAATTAATCCCACTGAAAAAGGAACAATTACCGGAAACCGATAGTAATTGGCTCCGAGCCAGACCTGACTCATCGGATACTGCAGGAAATAGTATTTACAAAATATGGGCAACACGATAGAGAGCAAAGCAGATCCGGATGCAAAGAATAGCAGTTGCGATTTTTTCATTTTATGCTTCAAACTCTCTCTTATAATGGCAAATAGCGGTAGCAGCATAAATGCGCCTCCTGAAACCCAATAAAGCAAGGGAATGGAGATTAAAACAAAGGCCACACGGGTAGTTATTGTCTTAAATAAGGTAGATGCACATATAAATGCAGCCACTAACAGCATTACAACAGCGCCACCTAATAAATAATTTTCATCGCAAAGAAGTCCCCAATAGAGCAGGGAAGGAATAAAAGTGAGAGGAACAAACATCGATTTTGCGCCCATGCTTTTTGAAATCAGCCAAACAGCTCTTTGCAGAAGTGTCAGTAAAGAAGCAATGATTATCGCTCCAACCCATGAGTAAAAGAAAAACTGTGTGAAGAAGTTGCCGATATAGTCGGAGAATCCGCCCGGTTTAGCCATGTATCCGAAGAAGTAGTCGCCCGTAAACAGAAATAGCTGATACTGCTCCTGGTAATTCAGATGGAAGGGGTATAAAAAGGCAAAAAACAGGAATACGATGATTCCAAATGCCAGCGAGAGGATTTTATCGGTCGAAAATAGCTTCATTTAATATTAATGGTTGATGATTGAAAGATGAATCAATTGATCCCCAGCTCTTTTTTCTGTTCCTGAGTAAATGATGTACCCATTATACGTTTTACCAATTTACCTACGATGTTATCGCGATTATTCCATGCAAAGTTAAAATGAAAATCAATGTTCGCTTTTTTTAATGAATCGGCTTTAACTGAGAGCAAAATCTTTCCAAGCGAATCGGCTTTACTGATCTTATTTGATAATTCAAAATAGTGATCATCAGAATTCTCTTTATTCTCTTTCCACCTTTGAAGCGAATCATTTAAAGCGGTACCTCCAACTGAACTCCTTTCTTCAAATTTCGCATGGATTTCCCCGGCCTCTCTTACTACTAATATATCCTGTAAATCAAAACGTAATAATGGTTTTTGAGCACGCAAAATATAAATCTCACCCGAATCTGCCTTTCCCTTAAACACAAACGACGAATCAGCAATTAAAGTAGAATCAACCCTGCCTGCTGAGTAATTGTCCATTGGAATCATATAAACATACTCTCCATTAAAACCGGTACCTGGGACCGAACCTTTAATAGTATAAGACTTATCGGTTTTACATCCAACAAATAATACAATCAAAAACAATATAATGTATCGCATAGGACAACAAATTAGCATCTCATTATTGAAATAAGAGGACGAGCAATTTTTTGCCCGTCCTCTGTAAATTTAACTAAATTGTATTGCTATTCACATTATTGCAAATAACAGAGATTTATTCCGCTTAATTAACACGTTCAAATTTATATAACCAGGTTTGACCTGTGCCATCACTATCACCACCTAAAATTAAGGTATTTGCTGTGACCTTTACAAGTGAAACTTGTTTAAATGGTGCGTTAGCTGCATTCACATCAACACCATATAAAATGGAAACACCAGATAACTTAATGGTGCCAACAGAATATCCCGCTGTTTTAGATCCTAAATCGACTTCGATTTTACCTTTGTAAGTGCCTACAGCATTAATCGCTGCATCACCACCTGTAACCACCTTTGTCAATGATAAATCAGCAAACTTGACGGTCATCGTACCATCCTGGCGACCGCTCATATCGGCATATGCATTTTGCCACCATCCGCTACCTGGATCAGTGAAGCCACGAAGTGGTCCATTTGCCCATACTTTACCACTTCTTGCCCATTGCCATGTTCTTGTAACTGTAGGATCGGCAACGAAATCACCAAATAAATTGGTGTATTCAGCCGGAACTGTGGTTAAATTTTCAACAACATAGTCCTGTTTGAAAGCATTTTTGATTACGGTACCATCAGATTTGGTAAAATTCAAAGAAAGCGTGAAAGTTCCTGTGCTGGTAACAAAAAGATCACAGCTATTCTTGTTTCCTTTAGCATCGCCAAAAGTCCAATCGCAAAGGTAAGGTGCATTCGTTACAACAGTAACTTTGTTACCCTTTTTTAAGCCATCTGTGGTCTTTTCCTGGATTACCGTAACCGAATAGGTGTAATTTTTATAACCCCAATAGTAAGGCAACGATGTTTTGTCAACAGTACCATCAGCTTTCATTTTAATTCCTAAACGATCAATTGTTGAAGCAGTCAGATTTGTTAAGGTGTCAACTTTTACAGGAATAATTTTTTCAACTGTTGTACCATCACCATTACGACCTACAAATTTTATATTGCGAGTACCTACCGTATCGCAAATTACAGTACAATAAGATGATTGAATCTGATTTCTGTCAGAGATCCAACGGCTTAATAGCGGAGAGTTATTTTCAACAATAATCTCGTTAGAGTTTTTGCCATCTACAACTACTGGCAAAACCTTTAAAGCCAATGCTTCTGCAGTTACATTACCAGAAACACTATCGCGAACCTCTATCGGCTCACAAGCAACCAATAGTGTTACTGCTATAATTAAGTATGATAATATTAATTTTTTCATATCTACAAGTTATTTAATTAGTTAATTCCCTGCCATCCCTGGTATGCACCATCAGCACCAGTATAACCTGGATTTTGCACAAGAACTCCATTAGAGAGTGAAATTTCAGACTCTGGAATTGCGAAGAAACCTTGGGTTGCTGTATAACGAGCTTTATAACCTCCTCCAAACGCTTTCATCGTAGTACGCGTTTTTGCTTTATAGATCGGCTGTCCTTCCTGCTTTGCAAGTAAGTTGGATGCATCACCCCATCTGCGGATATCTGCCCATCGGCGACCTTCGAAAGCAAGTTCGAAACGACGTTCCTTCTTAAGGTTTTCAAGAGAATAGGTTACAGCTGGTAGTCCAACACGGCTACGAACAAGATTAATACCATCAGGAGTTCCTGTTAATTCAGAATGCATCAAAAGAACATCCGCATAACGAATAAGTACTAAATCGTTCACACCATCAAGCTGGAAGTTATCAGTAGAACCAAATTGAAGGACTGAGAATGATGAAGCATATTGATCATTGCCATCAGAATCTTTACCATTCTTTGCTGAAATATGAACACATTTTAACTGCCAGAAGTCAGTTTCTTCCATGAAATCGTTCCATCCACCAAAAGAATAAGCGGGTAATGTATTGACATTAATAACAGAACCACCACGACGTATTTCATCATTTGGTTCCTGAGCAGTCCAATCTGCAACTAACTGAGGACTAACCGGACCGGCGCCCCATCCTTGTCCACAAGGGAAGGTGTTTGCAAGTGCTTGTCCTCCACGGATACCGAAGTGTAACAAATACTGATTCGAATAACCAATGGTAGTACCCCAGGCAGCAAAATTTGAGAATTTTATTGCAAAAACAGACTCTTTATTTCCATCACCAGCCCATTCAAGTGGTTTACCATCCAAACCATTTACTTGAACTAAAGGCCAATCGACTTTTGTATATTTATTTGTATAAGCCCACAAATCGCGGAAATCGCCAAGTAAGCCTTGACCACTATTTGCCTTACAATCATCCAGCCATTTAACAACATCGTCTTTTGATACGGTTCCACCACCAACCAAAGGAAGAGACGGTTGTTTATAAAAGCCAGTATAGAAAAGATAAACGCGGGCCATCAGCGCTTCAGCAGCCCATTTTGTTGCGTGTCCTGCGACTGTCTTGTTATAAGCGACTGCTGGTAATGAATCAATAGCAGCTTTAAGGTCACTGGCTATTTGTGCATAAACTTCAACAGAGGGAGTTCTTGGAATATTTGTTGTAAGAGTGGTTGTAAACAATGGTACATCACCATACATCTCAGCAAGTTCATGATAGAAATATGCACGTAGAAATAATGCTTCGCCTTTAGCTTGTTTAATATCAGCTCCTGTAAGACCCATCGCATCAATTGAGTTAATGACACTATTGGTGCGGAAAATCCCATAGTAACGAGCTTTCCAATAAGGTTTGGATGCGTCGGTACTATAATTCATTAATTTATCCCATGCCTGCATTAACTTATCATTTTCACCACCACCACCAAAACGGTCATCCGAGGCTAACTCTGCGGCGTAGAAATAGGAAGTCTGAGGATTCTCAACAGCAGTATTTAATGTGTTATAAGCTCCAATTAACGCCATTTGCACATCCGCAGCATTCTGTGGAAAATTTGTAGTATTCTTTTGAGTATACGTCTCCGTATCAAGGAAATTTTCACACCCGGTAAAAAGCACCAAGGCAAATGCAAAATATAGTAAATTCTTCATATTGCTTTCAAATTAAAATTTAAGATTCACACCAATCAAATATGTTCTAGGACTTGGATAGAAACCTAAGTCAATTCCAGATGACCAATTGGAGTCATTTGCATTAGTGCCACCATTATAACCATATCCAACTTCTGGATCCATACCCGAATAATTTGTGAATGTGTACAGATTCTGAGCTGTAAAATACAATCTTGCCTGACCAAAAACCATTTTTGGAAAGAGCTTTTTGAAATCATATCCAACAGTCACGTTTTGAATTTTTACAAAGTCACCGTCTTCAATATAGATATCAGAAATATTTTGCCAGTTGGTATGCGTGCCTGGAGTCAGGCGAGGCAATTTATTTGAGGTGCCTTCACCATACCAACGACCAAAGATATCTGTCGTGTAGTTTTGTTTTTCACTGTCAGCAAATGAACGATATGATTTTGCAATCTGTTGTCCAAAGTTTCCTGTTGATGTTACTGCTAAATCGAAACCTTTATACCCTAAATTAAGGCTTAATCCGGCAGTGATATCCGGATGAGGATCTCCGATCTCTGTTTTGTCTTGGTCATTGAGTATACCATCGGCATTGAGGTCTGCAAAAATTACATCACCGGGTTGTGCATTATCGTAGACAAACAATCCCTTAGCACGTCTGGCTTCAATAGCTGCCTGGTTTTGAAAAATACCTTCAGTTTTGTAACCCCAGAAATACCCGATAGGTTTGCCTACTTCAGCACGATACATTTCAAGAGTTCCCTGGCTTAATACATTTGGTTGACCATGGATGATTCCTTCACTATTGGCAATTCTTGTAACCTTATTTTTATTTTGAGCCATATTCAAGGAAACACCGTAAGTAAAGTCACCTATATTATCGTTCCAGTTGATAGCAATTTCCAATCCCTTGTTCTCAACATCTCCACCGTTAATAAATGGAGCATTGGTACCATTGGTTGCTAACGAAGGAGCAACAACTAACCAGTCTTTTGTCTTTTTATTATACCAGTCGAACGCTATACCCAAACGAGAGTTTAATAAACGAGCATCGAAACCAAGGTTTAGCTGTTCAGAAGTTTCCCATGTAACATTTGGATTGGCCAAAATATCCTGATAGGCACCTTGAACTTGAGAATCTTTTACATTCCCAAATGAGTATTTTACGGCTGCAGGGAAGCCAATAGTTGCAAGATATTGGAAATTGTTGATGTTACAGTTTCCGTTTTGACCCCAGCTGGCACGAAATTTCAAGAAATTAAGAACATTTGATGTTCCTTCCATAAATTTTTCATTCGTGATCACCCAACCTCCGGATAAGGATGGGAAATAACCCCAACGGTTACCTTTTGCAAAGTTTGAAGAACCATCAGCACGTACAGTTGTTGAAATCATGTATGTTTCGCGTAAGTTCCAGTTAAGACGACCAAAGAAGGATGTCAAAGCGCCTCTTCCCCAAGGTGTACCATTAATAGAGGTGGCTCCTGCTGTATAACCGGAGGTATTACTTAAATAGGCGTATTTGAAGCCGGTAAAGTTGTTCATAGCATTTGAAACATCCATGCTCTCTCCTAAGCCGAATTTTTCGGCTGATTGACCTATAACTGCATCAAAAGCATTTGCACCGGTTTTGAATGAATATGCCAGTGTATTTTCTATTTGCCACTGCGAACCTAAACCCATCGATTGCTGTGTATTGTCATTCGTTGGATTAAATCCACCTCCTGTTGAGGAAAGTAAAAAAGTAGGTACATATGAACGGTAACTGCTGGCGCTCATCTTGTAACCGAAGCTACTTTTAAATTTCAAATCCTTAACCGGTTGAATAATAATGTAGGCATTTGCCTGAAGGTTATGACTTTTATTCAGGTTCTGACCATTTCTGTAATCTAATATTCCAATTGGGTTTGCATCACCTGTATTGTAATTTTCGAGACCTGAATCCTTTTTATCCTGAAGATTAAAATATCCGCCGTTTTTATTGTAAAGCGGCATCAGTGGATCAGCAACAAGCATATTGTGAATGTCATTCCCATAAATGTTCCCAACTTGTTGTACGCCTGAACGGGTGCTGTAAGTATAACTAAGATTTTCTCCTACGGTTATAATATCAAGCTGATCTTGTTTTAAAATAATGTGTTCCGAATTAATTCGGGTAGTATATCTACTGTATTGAGATTGAACAGGTTTTCCGAAAATACCTTCCTGATTTGAATATGAAAAACCAAGAGACACTTTGCTGGTTTCGTTTCCTCCGGTAATATTAATTGCATGGCTTTGGGTAGGTGCGTTCTTTACACGCGTTTCTTCAAGCCAGTTTGTACCTTTGAATTCACCTGATTGTATTTTCTCATAAAGTCCGCCTTTTAAATAGCTTGCCCAGTCATAGCCTTGTAATCCATTATTAAATGCAGTCTCATCCAGAATTTGCATATACTCTTTTGCATTAAGTAGTGAAGGCATTTTATATGCATTCTGAACTCCGTAATAACCATCATAAGTAACTTGCATTTTTCCTGATTTTCCTTGTTTGGTCGTAACAAGGATAACGCCGTTAGCAGCACGTGCACCATAAATAGCAGCAGAAGCAGCATCTTTAAGTACATCAACAGATTCGATATCCGAAGGACTAAGTGCGTTAATATCGCCCCCGGCTACTCCGTCAACTACATATAATGGAGAAGAGTTTCCAACAGTACCCAATCCACGGATTGTTACCTTGAATGCTTCACCTGGCTGACCTGAACTTTGAGTGATGTTAACACCTGGGGTTTGGCTTTGCAATGAACCTAAAACACTAACGGTACTCAATTTTTGCAGATTATCTCCACGTACCTGTACTGTAGCGCCAGTGGTTAGCTTTTTCTTCTGAACACCGTAACCAATTGCAACCACCTCTTCAAGTCCGATGGATTCAGAAAGCATTTTTACTGAAATCGTGGTCAACGTGCCAACTAAAATTTCCTGTGATTTCATTCCAACAAAAGAAAAAACAAGAGTTTTGGCTGTTGCTGGAACACTTAGTGAATAATTGCCATCCATATCACTGACAATTCCTGTCGTCGTTCCTTTGACGATTATTGTCGTTCCGGGAACAGGTGCACCTGATTCATCCGTTACTTTCCCTGTGATTGTCTTTTGCTGTGCAAAAGCCATCCCGGAAAGCAATACCATTAAAAGAACCATCGAAAGGAAATTTCCTGTCCACTTTCTTCCTGGCGAAAAACTAAGTCTAATTTGTTTCATAAATACATAAACTTAAGATTAGAAATTAAAGAGTTAAGAACTAATTTGACTAATTGTAATAATTTGTTAATAATAAAACCTGTTTAGTCAATATTCATTATTAATGTTGAAAAACAAATATTTAAGGATTTAGTATCATTTTTATTTACATTAATTAATATTTTAATGGCAAAAATAAGATGGATTTAATATTTTTTGTAATACGATCTGATCTTTTAGTAATGTTTTCAGCTCATAACCCAAGCTATTCATGGTTTTGGACCTTGTGATCTTACAAATTCTCAACCAAAATTTATATAATCTATCGTAATTTTATAGAAAGAAAAATATAAAATATGCACTTATTAGTGGTATAAAGTTATTTTTAAATTATATAATGGATTCTATAATAATCTATTAGTGTAAAATATACAATGATCATTATGCTCACTTAAAAGCATTTAAAATGATATATGGAAATTGTTCAACGGTGCTTGATTTTTTTGACAATACAGTTTCGTTCTAAATTAAGGGAAGTTATTCTTATGAATGAACATGGTCGCATATGCATGATGTGGCTGCCGATTTATGGTTACTTTCATTTCTGGCTTTCAATGTTTATTTGCCAGGCTAAGAGAAAGCCAGCATTTTATATTTGTTAAGAACAAATAATATTCAAAATATTATTATCTATAAATATGAATAAGTAATTTTTTGCTATTTAATATAAAATATTATTTTATCTCAATGGCTGAGGTTCAGTATATTTTGAAAAGGGAGAACAACCTAAGTGGTTACTTTCAGCATCGCCTGAGTGACAATATTGTGAAGCCATTTTGATTTCAAAACTTGAAAATATTAATATAATATATGGAACCGCAGTGTGTAGTCGGAAATTACAGTACTTCTTTTTTCGCTACACTGACCTGGACGAGAGTTCCATTTAGAGTACTAAATCGTTAACGAATTCACAACCATTCGGATCGTATTTATAAAATCAACTTTCCCTTTAACCATTTTAAATCTCCATTCATCTACTTTTTTGTCGTGTTTACCGATAATCTTTTCGTTGTTTTCATCCTGAAACATACTTTTGATCAAAAATTAAGAAACATTTAACATTCAGGAAACGATTTGTGTG
>Ga0209123_1001885_pt1 | contig 19194 bp, 22 predicted proteins | sample BarGraIncu00431A_FD_184500 | JGI IMG/M metagenome (GOLD analysis project Ga0209123, IMG submission 184500) | Arctic peat soil microbial communities from Barrow, Alaska, USA - Barrow Graham LP Incubations 004-31A (SPAdes) (version 2) | ecosystem: Environmental > Terrestrial > Soil > Wetlands >... | reverse complement strand
TATCTGTTCTTCCTTCATACATGTGAAGGTCAGAACCGCAGATATTAGTGGTCGTGATCTTCACCAGCACATCGGTGGGCTGTTCGATTTTCGCGTCCGGCACATTCATCACCCGCACATCGCGGGGGCCATAATAAACTAATGCTTTCATATTATTATCTCCTATTTTAAAAGTTAGTTCGTATTCAGCTGAAACCTTTAATAAATGTGTTGATTTTTAATTTTCTTTTGCAAATTTGATCAGCTCTGCATTAAACTTATGAGTTTCTTTAACAGGTAATTTATTCATTGATTTAAATTTTAAGAATTATGATTTATCTTCCTCTTTTATCTGTTCAACCAATTCCGAATATTCTTTTGAAAGTACGTTTATCTCGTGTTCAGTTTTTTCTTCAGCATGAATCACTGCATTATTTGCAGGTTCGTGCGATGCTACAAGTTCATCCACCTTTAAATGCAGTGATTTTGAGAACCGGTTGAAAGATTTTTGAATAATAAACAAACTTAAAAAAGCAACTCCGAGAATTATATCTCCAATACAATAATGAATGTCCTGCTCGAAAAACTGCTTATTAGTAAGCCAAAATATCACTAGGATTAAGGCAACAATAAAGGAGATGGAATTGCCAAGAATTGCAATGGCAACAGAAGTGAGTTTTTCAAAACCTTTCTCTATATGCCTGTATAAGTTTTTCATTTGCAAACTAATTTTTTACAGCTGGATTATGGATGTGATCCCGGAATTTTGGGATTCGTTTCACGATGTCTTAATTAATGCATTCCGAAAATTACCTACTTATTGATTTTAAACCATTTTCGTATCTTTTGCCAACTTCATCCCAGTTTACAATGTTCCAGAAAGCATCAATATAATCTGGTCTTTTGTTCTGATATTTTAAATAGTAAGCATGTTCCCAAACATCCATTACAAGCAGAGGTGTTCCCTTTTTTTCAGCCAGATCCATCAACGGATTATCCTGATTTGGTGTAGAACAAATAAACAGGTTGCCTTTATCATCAAGGCTCAGCCATGTCCAGCCACTGCCAAATCTGGTTTTACCCGCATCCGAAAATTGCTTTTTAAACTCATCAAAGGAGGTAAACGATTTTGTAATGGCATCTGATAATTTTCCGGTTGGTAAGCCACCTCCAGGAGCTTTCATGCCATCCCAATAAAAGGTATGGTTGAAATAACCACCACCGTTATTTCTGACTGCCACAGGAAATTTGCTTATATTCCTGAAAATATCCTTTATATCCATTGATTCCATTTCTGTGCCCTTAATGGCAGTTATGAAATTGTCATAATAGGCTTTATGGTGTTTGCCATAATGAATTTCCAGCGTAAGCTTATCAATGAAAGGTTCAAGAGCATCATAAGAATAAGGCAGCGCTTGAAATTCGAATTTGTTTGTTGAACTCATTGTAATTTGTTTTTTAGAGTTATTATTTATCCTACTTTGTGTCAGTCAGCGTCTTCAGGAAGGAGACAATAGCCTCCTCTTCTGTGGTAGTCAGACCGAGATTGCCCACCTCGCTGGACATGTTGGCCGCAAACTCGGGTGCGGGCCAGCCAGTTCCGGGTACATCGCGGGTATTGTAGAAGTGAACGATATCCTCGAGACTCTTAAAGTAGCCATTGTGGCCGTACGCCTTCACGAAGCCGGCGCTCGGCCGCGCGTCGACGTTGCGCAGTGTCGGCACCTTGAATTTTCCGAGTTCCAGTTCGTAGACCGACGCGGCTTTGCCGGCGTTCTTCAGGTATCCGCCGAGACCCAGGTCAATCCATGACTCTCCAAGAGGATTGAACGCGAGTTCCGAGTAGAACGGGTTCTTTGGGTTTTTCGGTACACCGTTGTTGAGGTATGTAAAGTCGGTGAACAGCACCTTGCCGCTGACAGGATTAGCGGTACTCGTGTGGCAACTGGCGCACTTCGCTTTGCCGTTGAACAGCGAGAGCCCCAGCGTCTCCTGCGCGGTCAGCCCGTTGCCGGTCCCGAGGTACGTGTCGAACCGCGAGTTGTATGGGCTCACCTCTGCGGAGCGCTCGTAGTCGGCAATCGAGCGGCCGATCATCTGGTACGCCTTCTCGGTGTCGTCGAAGGCATTCGTGCCCCACACCTGCATGAACAGGTTCGCGTAGGTCGATTGCTTCACCTTGTCCACGACCACGCCAGCGCTCGCGTTGTTCTGCTCCAGCGGGTTCACGAACGGTTGGAGAGCCTGCTCGGCTAGCGGGTCTCCCAGCGTCAGGCCGGGGGCGTGGCCATCCCAGGTCATGCCGCCAGTCCAACCGTCTGTAGCGTCAAGATGCAAGATGGGGCTGTCGCCGCCATATGCACTTGACGGTGGTTTTCTATTGCCGAACCGACCTTTGACAGCGCCCTCATACGCTGCGCCTCCCAAGTTGGTCACCGCGTCGGGTCCGGTCCATCCGACTTGCGACGCGTGGCACGCGACGCAGGCCTGACCCGTCGGTTCTGAGAGATTGGTGTCGAAGAACAACTGCTTGCCGAGCCATTGCTTGTCCGTGAAGTTTGCTGGTCGAAGAGCATCGTCTGGCGACTCTAATGTCTTGTTGCAAGATGATACAACGATAAAAATTAACACGAACAGTGCGAGTGTCCAACTTTTACCCGCATGTGTACTATGAAGGCGTTCATTGGGTTTTACTTTAATACAATCAGCTCTGGCTGATCCGGATTTTGTTTCATCAAGTAATTTTTCCATCGTTTAAAATTTAAAATTATTGTTATCATAGAAAAATCTACTTTACACCCACTGCTTTTAAAGCATTTTCGTATCTCCTGGATACTTCTTCCCAAGTTACACCGTTCCAAAATGCATCACTGTAATCTGATCTTTAGTTCTGATATTTCAAACAATAAGCGTGTTCCCATATATCAATCGTAAAAAATTAGTTCGCCTTCGAGGTCATTAGAGATTATTTCTGATACCGATTTATGGCTGTGAGTTCGTCTGCCAGAAGCGAATTCAGGACGATAAGTAATTCACTATTTCCTTTCATTTGTGTGAGTTTTTTAATGAATATTGTAGGAACTAAGATAGGAGCCAGTAACATTTGAAATTTTACAGAATTTTTTGACAGAGTTACATCATTCACACTTTTTATAGAATATCACTGCAAACAATGTTTGTTTGTTCGTTTTGCCTGTTTTGAGACATCATGATAATTGCCACTGCATCAGCTACATGACCATCAAAGCTTAATGAGGCTTGATGTTTTTCATGCCAGGTCTTTTGAGTTGCCATTTTTAATCAAACTTTATCTTTTGGCGGGTCGGCAACTGCTTCAGTTGGCAAAATATCCGGCAAATCGAGTCGTGCCACACCAATCCGGCTGTCAGCCATTCCGTAATATACATCGAAGCGGTTGGGTTGTCCAAGGTCGTCGCGTCGGTCAATGCCGGTAGGGAATACCACATTGTCAATAATTCCGCTGCGTTCACTTAGTAATACGGGAGTTAATACCGGTTTCACCGAGCGATAATGGATCATCCGGGGATGCTTTTCTGAAAGTATCATCACTCCTGCAGAGTAGCAAAGTTGAGGTTTTTCTTTCCCTTTTGCCAAATCGCGGACACCATGGTAAATAATTAACCAACCGTGCTTTGTGAGAATGGGCGGAGTGCCGCCACCAATTTTAAGCCGTTCCCAGGGCGACACGGGTGTTGCCAACCGATGGTGCGAATTAAACAAACCAAGTTGGTTCGGTTTAAAGCCATTTAAGGATACAGGACAGTAAGAAATCCAAATACTTTCATGATCCAAATCCAACAATCGCTTCTTGCCCATACGTGCAGTTTCTTCAGGCGTAGTGCCTGGAAAAAGAGGTCGGTGCATAATCGCCATTTGCATTTTTCCGGCATGATTGGGAATGGCAACTGGGAAAAGGCTGGCATCCTTGTTGTCCACATGAACAAAATCGATGTCGTCGTACTTCTCAAAAGTTGCAAGTCCAAGTCGCTTCCAATGAAACAAATCATCCGACATTGCCAATGCAATGCGTGGTCCAATGGGCGAGAGTGCAGTATAGGCCATCAAATAGCATTGAAGCCGTTCCATAAACGTGATGCGCGGATCTTCGCAACCGCCGCCGTTGGGACGTAGTTCGTAATCGGCTTCAGGTTCTAGAGCAATGCCAAGCCGTTCTACGCTTTTCGGATCGCCCTTTTTATTAAACTTAACCCGGGCTATTCCGATGCGTGAATAGTTTCCTTTTGCAACATATCGTGGAAACAGGTACAATTCCCCATCGGGGCCACGAACAGCTGCCGGATTCAAAACGCCTTCCACTTCCATTGGATTACCGGGTTGCGGTTCCATGATCATGCCAAGGCGATGCAATTTTAGTCCACTCATTTGTTTCCCTCCTTATCTATTGCTGAATCATTATTGCCATCCAGACAAGCGATGATCGTTTCAATTACCAGCATTGATTCATTCGGATCACGAACTTCTATACACAACACGCCTGCTTCTTTGGCCGGATAATCGTTTCCACCGGGGAATAAAGCATCACCAATAAAAATCATATCTTGAATGGGAATGCCCAGCGTATCACGAAGTTTTCCAATACCGTAGGCTTTATCAATTCCGGGTTTGGTTACATCAACCGATGTTGTCCCACCAAGATTCACTGAAAACTCAGGAATACTCTTATCTAGAATTGCTTTGATTTTCTTTCGTTTGGCGAAACCAGGGTCCCATTTTTTCTTTTCTTCGATGGGCGCTTCTTGTCCCAATGCTGAATAGGTGATCTGGCTTCCCCGATCTTCAATGGTTTCGCCCCAAACCTTTTCAACGTTAAACCCCATTTTATCAATCGCTTTTTTCAGGGAACCGATAATTTTCTCTTTCTCCTTGGCAGTAAAATCTTCGGAATAGAGCTTTTCCCAAACCTTGTTGTACTGATAGAACTTTGTTCCGCAGGTTGGCAACAAGGAGAGATTTTCCAGGCGTTCGTCGTGAGGTAAGTTGGAGAGCAGTTGCTTTTCAAACTGCGGCCAACCACCACCGGAAATGACCGCCACACTAACGACACCAAGCAGGTTATGCAATAGTTTCGACATTTCAGGGCCGAGCGATGATTTGCTTTCGGCCAATGTGCCGTCCAAATCAAAAACGATGAGTCGTTTCATTATTTCCTTTCCATTTCAATAGTGTATTCACCCTGACGCGCAACACGGTTGCACCATGCCCGGTGAAACAGTGCTTTCTGTGCTTCCGTCACATTCGTTTGCTTGCCATCCCATATTTCCATAGCTGGTTGCTGAATAGCCCGGGCGAACGAAAATGCCAGCTCCCAGGGAAGTTGTGACTTAAAGCTGAAATTCAAGGCATTTAATCGTGCTGAAGCCAATTCTGAAGTTTGGCCACCCGACAAGAATGCGATACCGGGAACTGCAGCCGGGACGGTTCGGAGTAGACATTTCACCGTTGCATCGGCAACCTCGGCTAACGAATTTTGTACAGGACAAGTCAATCCCGGAAGTACCATGTTGGGTTTCAGGATAATTCCCTCCAGCATTACTCCTTGTTTGTAAAGCTTATCGAATACAGCGTGCAAAACTTCTACCGTAACTTCGAAGCACCGCTCCAACGTATGGTCGCCATTCATCAGCACTTCAGGTTCAACGATGGGAACCAGTCCTGCTTCCTGACTAAGCGCTGCATAACGCGCCAAAGCATGCGCATTGGCCTCAATACAGGCCCGGCTGGGAATACCATTGCCCACTGCAATTACTGCACGCCACTTCGCGAAACGGATACCCATTTTGTAATATTCATTGAGCCGATCGCGCAATCCGTCCAGCCCTTCGGTAATTTTCTCACCGGGATGCCCTGCCATATCTTTTGCCCCGCCATCCACTTTAATACCAGGAATGATTCTGGCATTGATGACGGCTTTTATAAAGGGAGTACCGTCGGTCAGAGTCTGCCGTAATGTCTCATCATAAAGTATGGCTCCATTGATGCAATCGCTAAGTCCGGGCGTGGTAACAATCATCTCCCGATAGGCACGCCTGGCCTCTTCTGTTTGCGGAATTCCCAGCGCAACGAATCGTTTGTTGCAGGTTGGATTACTTTCATCCATCGCCAGTATGCCTTTGTTGTCGGCAACCAACGAATTTGCTGTTTTTATGAGTTCTTGTATTTCCATCTTTGCCATGTTTATAAATGATCTGCAATTTTCAACGAGGTGCAAATGCAAAATCGACACTCGTTATATAATACATAATAGCAACAAACATCAGAAACAAGAAAATCCAAAAAATCCAGCTATGATGTATCCTCTTCCAGCGAGGCTGACGACTGTTTTTAGGCACTATTTGTTCCTGTGTTTCCTCCTGATGCTGATTGTGTTCATTTTCACTCATAATAATCTATCTTTTTTAAATCCTGATTCCATTTCCAGTTTAGTATTTCAGGCATATCCTGCCCGTATGTATCAATGTATTGTTTGTGCTCTACGAGCTTGTCAATCATCAACTGTTTCAGCTTATCTCCCTTTTCTCCTAAGCCGGGAATCCGGTTGATTACATCCTGTACCAGATGAAAGCGGTCCAGATCATTTAAGACCGTCATGTCGAAGTAGGTGGTGATGGTACCTTCTTCCTTATAACCCCGAACATGCATGTTTTCATGGTTAGTCCGGCGGTAGGTCAAACGGTGTACTAACCAGGGATAGCCGTGAAAAGCGAAGACGATGGGCTTGTCTTTTGTAAATAAAGCATCGAAATCGGCATCACTTAATCCGTGCGGATGTTCCGAATTTGGTTCCAGTTTCATCAAATCGACCACATTGACTACCCGGATTTTCAGTTCGGGCAAATGTTCGCGAAGGATGGAAACTGCGGCCAGCGATTCGAGTGTTGGTACATCACCACAACTGGCCATCACCACATCTGGTTCGCCTCCCTCGTCGTTACTGGCCCATTTCCAAACACCAATTCCCTGGGTGCAATGTTCAATTGCCTCATCCATATTTAACCATTGTGGTGCTTGGTATTTTCCGGCAACCACGACATTGACGTAGTGACGGCTTCTCAGACAATGATCCCACACCGACAACAAACAATTGGCATCGGGCGGAAGATAGACCCGCACAATGGAAGCTTTCTTATTGACAACATGATCGATAAAGCCCGGATCCTGATGCGTGAAACCGTTGTGAGCCTGTTGCCAAACATGCGATGCAAGCAGGTAGTTCAGCGAAGCAATTTTCTTACGCCACGGCAATTCGGCGCTAACCTTCAACCACTTGGCGTGCTGGTTAAACATTGAATCGATAATATGGATGAATGCTTCGTAGCAGTTAAACAGACCATGCCTTCCAGTCAGCAGATAGCCTTCGAGCCAACCTTCACATTGGTGCTCGCTCAACACTTCCAGTACACGGCCTTCAGTAGACAGGAACTCATCGTTCTTTTTTGTTTTGGCGTCCCACTGCCGGTTGGTCACTTCAAAAACAGCGTTCAGACGGTTTGAAAGTGTTTCGTCCGGACCAAAAATCCGGAAGTTTCGCTGTTCAGCATTCAATGTCACCACTTCGCGAAGGAATTCGCCCAATTCATGGGTGTCGGCGGCCTCGACAGAACCAGGTGAAGGAACTTCTACGGCGTATTTTCTAAAGTCGGGTAGATTTAAATCTTGCAACAAAAGCCCACCATTGGCATGCGGATTTGCACCCATCCGACGTTCTCCTATTGGTGCGAGTTCTGCCAGCTCGGGTATTAAAGTGCCTTGTTCGTCGAATAATTCTTCCGGCTTATAGCTTTTCATCCAGTCTTCCAGAAGTTTTAAATGGTGGGGATGATCGGAATCGACCAGCAGAGGAATCTGGTGTGCGCGAAAAGTACCTTCAATTTGCAATCCATCAACTTCTTTCGGACCAGTCCAGCCTTTGGGCGAACGAAGTACGATCATCGGCCAGCATGGACGGTCAGCATCCTTTTTAGTTCGTGCATGACTTTGTATTTTCTTAATTTCCAAAATGGATTTCTCCACTGCAGAAGCCATTAACTGATGCATTTCTTCTGGCTCATCGCCTTCGACAAAGTAAGGGTTCCAGCCATACCCGCGAAGCAACTGCTCCAATTCGTCGTGAGGAATACGGGCAAATATGGTTGGATTGGCAATTTTGTAACCGTTGAGGTGAAGGATTGGCAACACCGCTCCGTCGGTAATTGGATTTAAAAATTTGTTGGAGTGCCAGGCTGTAGCCAGCGGACCTGTTTCTGCTTCACCGTCGCCAACGATGCAGGCAACAACCAGGTCCGGGTTGTCGAATGCCGCACCGAAAGCATGGCTGAGTGAGTAACCCAGTTCGCCACCCTCGTGAATCGATCCCGGACATTCCGGAGAAACATGGCTTGGAATTCCTCCTGGGAAGGAAAATTGCGTAAACAACTTTTTTAGTCCGGATTCATCCTGCGTGATAGTTGGATAGACTTCACTGTAAGTGCCTTCCAAATACGTATTACCAACCAATGCTGGACCGCCGTGGCCTGGGCCGGAAATGTAGATCATGTCCAGATCAAACTTTTTGATGACCCGGTTCAGGTGCACATAAATAAAGTTCTGACCTGGGGTGGTGCCCCAATGTCCCAGAAGCATCGACTTCACATGCGAAAGTTTCAGTGGTTCCCGGAGTAAAGGATTGTCGCGGAGATAGAGTTGGCCGACCGAAAGATAATTAGCGGCCCGCCAATAGGCGTTCATTTTACTTAGAAGATCCTTTGAAAGTGGATTCTGCTTTTTTTCTTCCTTTATTGTTTTCATATTATCTGAATTTTAATACGATGATAGTGTTTAAATTTTCTAGAGGACGGATTTAAACTCTCAGTGACTTATCATTTGACGAACTGTTTTTGCGATCATCCATTCTTCATCCGTATGAATCATGCGAACGACTGTTTTTCCTTTATTTGTTGAAATGATCGGTGCGTTTGCCTTGTTTTGTTTTTCATCGAGTTCAATTCCAAGAAATTCAAGATTATCACAAATTCTGGAGCGAACAACTGGGCTATTTTCTCCGATGCCTCCTGCAAAAACAAGGGTGTCCAGTCCTCCAAGTGCAGCAGCAAAAGCGCCAATCCATTTTCGGACCTGATAACAGAATAACGAAATGGCTTCGGCTGCCCGAATATCTTCTTTTTCCAGCCTGAGTAAATCGTGCATGTCGGAACTGGTCTCTGAAATGCCGAGCAGACCTGATTCGTGATTGATCAGGTGATTAAATTGTTTGGGTGTTAAATGTTCCGATTTGATGATATACCACGCTACGCCCGGGTCCAAATCACCAGGCCGGGTTCCCATCATTATACCTGAAGCCGGGGTGAAACCCATGCTGGTGTCGATGCTTTTGCCATCTTTTATGGCAGCCAAGCTTGCTCCGTTACCCAAGTGAGCCAAAATCACACGGCCTTGTGCTGCTTCTGGTCCGGCAACACGGGCGAGTTCCTCCATCAAATAGGAATACGACAGGCCATGAAAGCCGTAACGTTGTATCCCTTTTTCGTCGAAATGCCGGGGAATGGGAAGCAACTTGGCCACCCGTGGCATGGTTTGGTGGAAAGCAGTATCGAAACAGGCAACCTGAGGAAGTGTTGGATGATGATGACGAAAAACCTCTATTAATTCAAGTTCAGCCGGTAAGTGTTCTGGATCATAAGATGAAATGCGATGAAGTTCACCCAACAATTCAGAAGTGATTATTTCTGGACTGGTGTGATGCAGCCCATGAACTACGCGATGTCCGATACCGGTGATGAATGAAAAATCAATCTGTTTTTCGAGCCAGTCGATTAAGAAATTTGCTGCAGATCGATGATCTGAAGTTTTAATTGTTAGCGATTCTTGTATCTTTTCTTTTTCATTGGTGAAAGTTAGTTTTGAATCCGGCAAACCAATCCGGTCAATAGTTCCGTAGAGTAAACGACTGAATGGCTTGTTTTCCTGATAAGCTGCGAACTTGATACTGGACGAACCCCCGTTGATAGTCAGGACATTGTTGAGCATAGACGCTATGGATGATTTCTTTTTCATGCTTCAATCTCCAATCCAAACGATGCCAGTTTTTCGCGCGTTGATTTGTAATCCGTATGCCAAATTCCGCGAATTCCCATCCCTTCGGCGATTTGTACAAACATTTGAGTATTTTCAATGTAAACAACCTGTTCTGCAGAAACCTGAACAACATCCAATGCGAGCCGGAAAATATCGGCATCGGGTTTACGCAGACCTACATAACAAGAGGATATATATGAATCGACGAACTCATTAAGTCTGAACTTCTGAATTCGATGAGCATTGAGTTCCCTCGATTCGTTGCTGACCACTACAATCTTCAATCCGTACTTTGCTTTAAGTTGTCGGATCAATCCGATCATTTTGGAGTCGGATTCTGACAAGGAAAACATGAATTTCTGAAATTGTGTCCTAGTAAATGACCGTGGGTGATAAAACACCACCAGATTCAGGTATTCCTTCAGTGTAAGTTTGCCAATTTCAAACGTTTCGAATGTCGTACCATGCCTGTCTTCCAGCTCTTCCAAATTGAGCTTAAACTCCTTGACAGCCAGTTTACGAAACGTATGTCCCCAACCATCGGTAAGCAAAACGCCACCAATATCCACAAACAAGGTGGTAACCAAAGTCGAGTTAACCATTATTTAGAATTTATTTTCAGGTTGATGACTTCTTTTTCAAGGCTTGCATCAGCTTATCAAATGCTTGAATAAATTTCTCGACGCCATCGTTTTCTAATTTTTCAGTAATGCTTTTTAGGTCAATGTTCCTTTCGGACAACTCAGACAATACCCAGGATGCCTGTTCCACATCGACTTCCAATAAATTCGACGGGTCACCATGATCACGATACGCTTCAAGTGTTTCGAGAGGAATTGTATTGACTGTATTTGGCCCGATTAGCGCCTCAATGTATTTTACATCGCTGTATTTCGGATCTTTTGGGCTGGTACTGGCCCACAGCAGTCGCTGAGGCGAAGCTCCAAGTTTAGTAAACTGTTCATTTTCAAAAACTTCCTTATATATTTTATAGGCAATTTTGGCACTCGAAATGGCAACCTGCCCGCGTATTTTGGTAGCAAAATATGCCTGTTCACCCCCTGAAGCAATATAATCCGTTTCTTTTGGATCAATCTCCGCATCGATGCGACTTAAAAAGAAACTTGCCACAGACGCAATATTCGTTATTGGTTTGCCTTGATTTATTCGGTCCGTGATACCGGCGATATACGCTTCAGTCACCTGTCTGTAGCGCGGCAAGGCAAAGAGCAAAGTAACGTTAACGTTGATTCCTTCGCTGATCAATTGCTTAATTGCTGGCAGACCCTCCATTGTTGCAGGAACTTTGATAAGTACGTTTGGCCTGTTCAATGCAACCCATAACCTCCTGCCTTCTTCGATCGTGCCAGCGGTATCGTGAGCCAAATTTGGATTTACCTCCAGACTGACATAGCCATCTTTACCGTCTGTTTTTTCATACAAAGGTCTGAATACGTCGGCTGCACTTTGCACATCCTTTTGACTGATAGCTTCATAGATTTCATTGACATTTTTCCCCTTATGCGCCATTTTCTGAATTTCAGCATCATAAAGATTACTTTCTGCAATGGCTTTTTCGAAGATGGCCGGATTAGAGGTCATTCCCCGTAGGCCATCCTCTTCAATCAGGTGTAAAAGTCTTCCATCGACGATCAAATCCCGACGGATATAGTCGAGCCAGATTGATTGGCCCAGACTTTCCAGCTTTTTTAAAGGATTTTCATTCATAAATTTGCCTTCTTATTTTTTCAGTATTGAATTTTTTATCAAGCAATTTTCCATAACGTCCTTCTCCTCTACAGAGGAACGTATTTTTATTCGGACAATTGGTTTTAAAAATACTTTTCTGGTTAACTGAAAGTGTTATACTATTAAGAAGAAAAGTTATATCATTCACATGTCCAAACCTCCAAATTTTTCAGCTTTGATAATCAATCTTTCAGGTTTAAAGGAAAAAGGTTTTAGAAGGATTCTCTCCTATGTAATTTTGGCATCATAAATAAATAAATTATGAAGACTCAACTACTACTGATTGTATTATCAATAACAACCTTTTTCCCCTTAGTGTTAAGAGCCCAGGTTAAATGGCAGAACGATAGCGTTACTATTAATGGCGAAGTTGTCAACTACAACAAATCAACTGATAGTAAAGTGGTTCAATTCTTTTTTAAAAATGATTTGACAAATAGAAAACTTCAAAATGTTTATACTCCTGAAATTGATGACAATGGTTGTTTTCAACTAAAAGTGCCTATACTCTATCCGCTCGATTTTGTTGTGATTTATAAAAGCAGGGAAAACCTGATTTGCGCTCCGGGCGACAGCTTATTCATTGAAATTGATGCTAAAAGCATAAAGGAAATACGAAAAAAAGAGAACGCTTTGTTAAGAGCTTTTAGGCAAGGCCTGCCTCGTAAAAGTTATTACGACGAAAGCAGGGATAATGCTTTAACACGTAAATTGCCTAACGATTTCAAAGCTTACATTATAGGACGGGAAAAAGAATTCAGAACGTATTGGAATGAATTTAAAAAAGCAAACAAAACAACGCCCTTTTTTAATGAATGGGTCGAAGATTATTTAAAATACGAAACCCTTTCGGATTTGATGATTTATCCGTCGTGCTATGCAAGAGACAATAATTTAGAGAAAGATTCGCTCGAACTGCCAATTAATTATTATGATCAATTGGATAAGCGCAACTTAAACGATAACAGTATTATTTCCTCCCGGCATGCGGACTTTCTGAATGACTATTGCCGTTGGGTTTTAAGCAACCCTCGCGATTCAGTAACAAAGGCAAAAGCGTATTTTCATAATGAGGGAATTGTTGAGGGGGCTCGAATATTGCTCCGAATGATTCGCCGAAATACCATTGGTTTTACTCAAAACTTATCACTTACCAAGTTTTATCTCGATGCCATTGAGGGCAAACAGTTAAACGAGTTTGAAGCTTTGTACGATTCAACATTGATTACCGACCCGTTTTTCAAAAACATAATTGTTGCCCAGCATGTTAAATTGAAAGAATACATGGCAAATCAAATAACCGTGGGGGCAAACATACGAACTATAAAAAGCGGCATTGTAAAAGGTTTTATCGATACACTCATTACCAAATACTCAGGGAAAATTATATATATCGATTTTTGGGCACCATGGTGCAGCCCGTGTATGGGAGAAATGCCCTTTTCAAAGAAACTCCAGGAAGATTACAGAAATAAAGAGGTGGTTTTTTTATATCTTGCAAACCGTTGTACCGAAGCATCTTGGAAAGCTACCATTGCTAATGAAGAGCTGACCGGTGAGCATATCCTTCTTACTAACGATCAGTATGCAATACTGGGTGCTGAATTTGGGATAACAGGCATACCCCATTATGTGCTCATCGATAAAAAAGGTACTATTGTTTCTAAAAGCGCACCCCGGCCAAGTCAGAAGGCGACTATTGCAAAATCAATAAACGAGTTATTATGGATGAATCAATAAGCTTTATAGAATTTCTCCGAAACCGAATCGACGATTTTACCTACATGTTTCTTACTGCATTAGGTTTTCTTGCAGCCTATTATTGGCTTTATACCAAGCTTGAAGGGAAAATCAGGTCGATATTTTTGCGGAGGAATATTGTTGGACTAATAGTTTTGGCAGTATATTCTGTTTATTATTTTACGCTTCTTTATGGAAAAATATACTATCAACTGGAAAGCAATTATGAGAAACTAGTTCCCTATCTACATGCCTATTATTCAATGGCCATCAGCGCTGTAGTGTGTTTTAACCTTTACTATTTATTTACTTTTAAACTTGCAAACAGTAGCCGATGGGCACAAGCTGTAAAGAATATTATTTTCTTTTTGCTGGTTATTTTGGCAATGATAGGGTCAAATTGGCCGATATATGGAACGAATCTTCTGCACACAATCCCTTTCTATCCAATGGTTGCATTGATGGTGGTTTTGGTCGATTCAGGTTGTCGTTATGTTATCCGTTTGCAGTCATTAAAAAAGAAGGCCAAAGAACTGGAAACCCTGAAGCTGAAGGATCAACTGATGCAGGCTCAACTCGACGCACTCCATGCCAAAATAAATCCACACTTTCTCTACAACTCACTCAATTCAATTGCCGGTCTGGCACTAATAGATGGTCACAAAACTCGTAAAATGGCCATTTCGCTTTCGAAGTTTTTCCGATACAGCATAAACCGTGAGAATAGTAATTTGACTACTGTGAAAGAGGAAATGGAAATGGCCGAAACATATCTCGAAATTGAAAGAGTTCGTTTCGAGGAACGGTTGAATTATGAAATACACATCGAACCCGGCCTTGAAGCGTTTAAGATACCTCGCTTTATTCTTCAGCCATTGGTTGAAAACTCTGTAAAACATGGTTTAAGAGGAGACTTGCGGGAATTGTTTATACGTATTCATGCCAGTTATGAGGGCAAAAAATTATCTTTGTCAGTACAGGATAATGGCTTGCCATTTGCCGAAAACTTTGAGCCGGGCTATGGGTTAAAGAGTGTTTATGATAAATTGGATTTGCTGTTTCCCGGAAAATACGAAGTAGCCTTGTACAATAACCCAGAAAAACAAGTCAGAATAATTATTGAAAACGAACGATGAACAGTGAGTTTACAGCCATAATTGTCGATGATGAACGCCCGGCCCGTTTAATGCTCCGTAGTTTGCTCGAAAAATACCAAGCTACAATTTGCTTGATTGGCGAAGCTCAAAATGGGAAAGAGGCGATTGAACTCATTGAAGGGAAAAAACCCGACATCGTTTTTCTCGATATTCAAATGCCTGATATGAATGGTTTCGAGGTGCTTTCGCGTTTGACCTGGCAACCCATGGTAATATTTGTAACTGCTTATGAGCAATATGCCCTCGATGCTTTTCGCGAAAATTCCATCGATTACCTGTTAAAACCTGTTGAGGAAGAGCGTTTCGATCAGAGTATTCAGAAATTACTGCGGTTGGGCAATAGCAATAAGGAAGTTGATGTAGCGGCGATGCTTAAAATATTCAATCAACTGCAACCGAAAAAAGAAATAACTGCACTGCCTGTTAAAGTAGGCCAGAAGATACTGTTGATAAGGTTTTCGGAAATTTCATACTTTGAATCGCGTGACGGTTATGTTTCTCTTTTTACAAGCACTGGGAAGGAATATGTCTCGGATTTGAATTTGCAGGAATTAGTAGAAAAATTGCCTGACAATTTTTTGAGGGTGCAGAAGTCGTTTATTGTAAATAAGGACAGTATCAAGGAGATACAGCGTTATTTCAACAATCGTCTTATCCTGATTCTTGACGACAGGAACAATTCAAAAATTACAACGGGAACAAGTTATATATCGCAAATCCGCAATGCCTTAGGATTATAACCTTTTATTCTACTGCAATTCTCGTACCCTCACTTTCATTATGGCAGCGAACGAGATATGTAACAATAAAGTATGCAAAAACACAACCAACTCGCATGAAGATGGTTACTCACGTCTTCCAAGGTAGCGAAGCGGCACAGATTAATCACATGTCGTTCGAAATAGCCTCCGTAATATTTTTATATAGGGGGAAAATATTCAATAATAGTCTTTATAACAATGTGTTAGGATATTTTCAGCGTGCCATTTTATTGGTGCATTACTCACAATTATGATTGTTTTTCAATATTTTACCAAGTATGTACCAGTATATTGGTATATTTTCAACAATTATGATGGTTTTGAATATATTTGTTGCGTATGTACCATTATATTGATATATATTTGACAAATACGAATCAAATAGGTATATTTGATAAGATATTACCAATGTAATGGCGCAGAGTTATGGAAATAGAAGAATTAGGAAAACTAATAAAACAGAGAAGGAAAGTATTGGGTCTAACCATTAGGGACCTGGCCGGCCTTGCTGGCATATCCAAAACTACCATTTCTCAAATCGAAAAAGGTATCACAAATCCGACATTTGAGGTATTGCATACTATTTTTGAATATCTCAATTTGGAAATTAAAGTGGAAGTAAAAAATCACAAATAATAGAATATGAGAATTGGCAATAAATTGGAAGTCATCTATAAAGGATATATTAAGGCAGGTATACTTTGGGTTGATGATGATGGTTATCATTTTGAGTATGATGATGCATTTATTGAAGATGGTACTACGCGACCAATTTCGGTTAATATGTCTAAGACACAAAAAACGTATCAATCCAAAGAATTGTTTCACTATTTCAAATCCATTCTTAGCGAGGGCGAGAATCGAGAACAAATTTGCAAAGCTTTAAGTATTGATCCTAGTGATGATTGGAGCCTATTGGCATTAACTTGTCAATATGATACAATCGGAGCGATAACAGTAAAAAACATCGAACATGGCACAGTGTAACGGATGTCTTAAAGATAATACAAAAGGATTTTGTCCATCCTGTGAGAAAATTTTATTTAATCGCTCTAAGGTCAGTCCTCAACTCAATTTCAATTGGGAAGATATTTCAAAAAGAATTGATGGTCAACCGATGGGATTTAGTATCTCAGGAGTTCAACGAAAAGGATTTATTGGAAAACCCAGGGGAATCAAGTTAGTTCAAAAAATGGAGGTAGATGAAAAATCTCAGTATATACTAAAACCAATGTTGTCCAGGTTTAATTTACCAGACCAATCGCCTGCAAATGAGCATTTAACCATGCAAATAGCCAAACAACTTTTTAGTATCAAAATAGCCGAATGTGCATTTATGAACTTTGCCAATGGAACTCCGGCATATATCACTAGACGATTTGATTATGATGATAAGGACGAAAAATTAAATCAGGAAGATTTCGTGTCAGTTCTTAAAGCAGCTCATAAATATACATCAAAAACCTATCAAGATGTTGGGGAGTGGCTTAGCCCATTAAATAGAATCGATTTTCTTCGCATTCTGATATTCAATTTCCTTACTGGAAATGGTGATGTTCATTTAAAGAACATTTCGCTGTTAGAAACAGCGGATGGTGATATGATGTTATCACCATCGTATGATTTAATGAATACTAAGATTCATCTTGCTGATAATTTATTGGCGTTGAATCTATTTAAAGAATTTGAACAAACGAGTTTGCCATTAGGAGAAAAATATAGTTATAATAGGGAGGATTTTATTGAATTTGGAAATCGTTTGAATATTAAAGAAACAAATATTAGGAAAATTATTGATTCATTTGATAAAAAAGAAAGTGAGCTATTAGCTATGGTTGACAAATCGTTTTTATCTGACGATGCCAAAAATTTGTACAAAAATAATGTTCTTGAAAATTATAAATTGTTTAGGTATTCTAAGCGTGTTGTGTGAAAAATTTAAAACCATCTTCGAGAGTGTCTTCTACAAACATTATTCAATACATAATTTGCCATTCTACTTGAACTGTATTTTGTTCATGGATTTCCAGGCAATAACTGGTGCCCTGGGTGCCAGGGAGGGTTTAGAATGCGATGGCTTTAAAAATACTTTCCTCGTTAACTGTAAGTGTTATACTATTTTTGAGAAAAGTTATATCATTCACATATTTCCTGCAAGGTACATGTTGGCTGCATCACTATCTTCTGTCACAACCCCCTAAATGTTGGATAAAAGGAACTAAATGAGATAGGATCATTTATCAAAATCTGAGAGGTTTTACAATAAAAAGAAACACTTATGAATTCGTTTTAGAAAAATTATTCTCACAACAAATTAAATTGATTCGATATCTCTTTATCCCACAGGCTTTAGACAATGGTAAATGAGTTCAGTTATATCTTTATTATTACCGAAAGGTGTGAATTTTGCAAATTTTGAAAAGAATTTTGCAACACATTCCAGAATTAAAGGACTCACCTTTATGTTGTGATAATGATGTCACACCTTATGTTGAAAACTATGAAAAAAAAAGTATTACCAATCATAGCATTGCTTATGGTTGTTTTAGTATCGGGATGCAATAAAGACTTGGGTGACGGATCTTCCGATGTGTCATTAAAGTCATCTGCCGTTTTATCTTCTGCTGCCGTTTTATCTTCTGCTGCCGTTTTATCTTCTGCCTTAAAATCCGCTGAACTACCATCGAACAGTGGGTCTTTGGCAGGTGTCAATCTTGGGGTTGCAGGCGATTTTGTGATTCTGTCGAAAACAGGAATTACCGATGTCTATAAATCTGATGTTACCGGCGATGTTGGTTCAAGTCCAATCACGGGTGCTGCCGTTCTTTTAAAATGCTCGGAAGTTACAGGAACCATTTACACCGTCGATGCAGCAGGACCACTTCCATGCAGGGTTACTAACGCCACGAGGTTAGGTACTGCAGTGCTTGACATGCAAGCCGCATATACTGATGCAGCAGGCCGTGTAAACCCCGATTTCCTGAATTTAGGTGCCGGAAATATTGGAGGTAAAACTCTTACTGCTGGTCTGTATAAATGGTCAACTTCACTTATCATCCCAACTGATGTTACTATTTCGGGTAGTCCGACTGATGTCTGGATCTTCCAGATTGACGGAACATTTAAGATGAGTTCAGCCGTGAGAATTACCCTTGAAGGTGGTGCACAGGCAAAAAATATTTACTGGGTCGTAGCAGGTTCCGTTACTTTCGGAACAACCAGCCATTTCGAAGGAAACATTTTAGGACAGACAGGTATTAATTTGCAGACAGGCGCTTCCATTAACGGAAGGATGCTTGCTCAAACTGCTGTAACTCTTCAGATGAATACTGTTGTAATGCCATAACAGATCAAAGCAATTATATTCTCCAAAAGAGGCTGCCGAAAGGTGGCCTCTTTTGTTCTCCCTGAATTTTCTATAAATGGGTTTTTAATAGGGCAATTCCGCTGCATTCTGTGGCCCTGTTTCAGATGTCCGATGACGGATTCAATCCCAGCCCTGCGACGGAACTTCTTTTTGGCTTTCTGCTTTTTGTAATATCTGTCGGTGGCTTTACCTGAACCGAGAATTTGATTATGAGATAAGTATTGTACGTAAAAACGCGGAAATCCGCCATGTAAAAGTTTTACGAAAAGAAATTCTGTGGAATGGTATCAAGCATTATCAGGTAATTAATATCGATATTACGGAACAA